>Ga0114930_10002468_pt1 | contig 16710 bp, 19 predicted proteins | sample AnhtaG_FD_87300 | JGI IMG/M metagenome (GOLD analysis project Ga0114930, IMG submission 87300) | Deep subsurface microbial communities from Anholt, Denmark to uncover new lineages of life (NeLLi) - Anholt_01485 metaG | ecosystem: Environmental > Aquatic > Marine > Oceanic > Sediment | place... | reverse complement strand
TTCATTGATAGATATGTTGAATGGATAAAAGCCACACCAAATAAAGTATGGTCAAAGCAACATAAGGATTTCATAGACAGTGCATTTCAAAAATCCTGATTCATCAAAGTTTCGCTCCTCCCCGAACAGCACCGCATCGTCGCCTACCCAGCCGCCCCATTTCGCTTTCACTCTGCCCGGGTGCCCTTCCTGATCTTCTTCGCCTGCCCTTGTGGTGAGGGAGGCTGGCAGGTGCTTTTCGATTATTTCGGCGATCTGGGGATGCGAAATATGGATGGATTGTTTGAGGGGTGTTTGCTTACTCCTCCCTGCTAAAAACTGCAGAAAAGAGCATAGTTACCCATATGTTGAAGAGTTCATACTCGTATGATGATGTATGCACTCCCAAACCAAACTCACTGGTGTTTGAGAGCAAACCTTGATATCAAATTCGAAAAAATGGCAGTTTGAAGGAATTGCTCATATCAGCAGAAGCTCAAATCCCAAGCACTTTGTGCAGTTTGCCTACATCGTAGTTCGGCTCCCCAGACCTCTTTCTCCGTTCTTCAGAGTTTTCCAGGACTTTAAGGAGTTCTTTAAGCTTCGCTTTCCCTTCCTGTGTTTTTGAGGCTTCTCTGGGTGTCATTCCCCCTAAAGATGAGATGGACATATCCACCCATTTTCGGTAATGGTCTTCCAGTAATTTCTTCCTTAGCGCTTCACGAACAGGCTCATCTAATTCATTTTGTTGGGTTTTATTCTTTGCGATCTTATTTTTTCTGCTGCCAGGATCCAGGGGGTTGTTTGACTCTGATTGAAATTCAATGAAATCTCCCAGAGTTTTAAGCATATCCTTCCCAAGTTCAAGCCTTTTTTCGGAAATACAATCCAATATAAGCTGATTATTATTAATTGTCAGATCTCCCATTGACCTGTACTGTGGATCACCGATCTCAGAAACAAGAGAAGTTTCAAACATGATCCCTCCTGCGCTGATATTATGATCTCTTATTTTCGCGACCAGCCCAAAATGAATTTCATCCTGGTCAGACTCAAGAATTTTAAGGTCAGGTATGTCATAAAGTGCACTCACCGCCTTATTATAATCCTTGACTTTATAGATCGCTTTTGCAAAAAGAACAGGATCTCCTTCCGGGGTTACAATCTTTGTAGGCTGTGCCGCTTTTATGTGGGCGAATTTAATGAAAGTATGGCCGTGCTCTTTGAAAAATTGCTGGCATGTAGCCTCTGGCTTTTCCATCTTGAATCTAAGGAAACTTTCCTTACCAAACCGGATCATCTCATTCTTGCCAGTTGCTGGCAAGAGACATGCTGCCCCAGAGAGGTAAAATTTGCCCAGCGTTTTTATTATTCTCATGGCACCAATGTCCCATTTAGTCATTCCTATGGAAGAACGTATATCATTCACAAATATTTCATTATTTTCAAAGAGATCTCTGAGATAAATGCCTCTGCCTCTTTCTATCCCTGTTACTTCATAAACCCTTAAAGCAGTATCCTGCCATCCTTCGAGTATTTCTTTTTCCAGAGGGGAAATGTATGTATTTTTTTCAAGATAGAACAAATCAATGATCCTTTTCCCAAAATCTTTCAGCCTGTAATCGTGAATGAACCAGTCGATCAACATGATCATATCACCTTCATCAGGCTCCCTACCTTCCAAAAATATCTTCTTGGCTTCTTCGAAATCAGCCTTAAAGAGCGGTTCTCTGGAAAACTCAAGTATTTTTTCCCTCAGACTGCGCTCTGCTTTCGCTTTAATTTCCTGTGTTTGCATACAGCATTTCTTATATTTCTTTCCACTGCCACAGGGGCATGGCTCGTTCCTGCCAGCTTTCAAATTCATTGTCTCTAACATGGAATTTAGAATTATAAAGGTGGCGATTTTGATGCCAATGCATTGAACCATTGCTGGCTTATACTTTCTTTATGTACAGGGCTCTGCCAGACGATAATAGGTCTTTTTTTAAAAGCTTTCATCTCATCAAACACAAATCGGTCAAGCTGTTTTAAGTATTTGATATTTCCACAATCTTTGATATAGCACTCCACGGAAGTTGTGGGACAAATAGAGCAACTTCAATTACTCCATCAACATCTCCAACCAGTGAGGTAAATTTTTCAACAGCAAGCTGTATCTGTTTCTTGCGTTCATTCATAATTCCTCAATTCCTCTGGTAGATAGAATACCTCTCCTCTTTTTTCCACAATCCTCTTGCAGATTAATTCCTTCAAAGCATGACTTGCAGTCTTTTCGCTAATATCATAAGACGCCATTTGATCAAAAAATTCTTGTTCAGATGAAAATCTCTTCGACCAGAAAATATTGGCTGCCAGGAATAAAGGATCATTACCAACATATTGATATTTTTCGATATCGTAATTAAAGACAACATCTCCACTACAAAAATTTGTTCCACATTTTGAGCAAAAAAGTTTTATTCTGCTGAAATCCCAGATATAGAAACCACCTTCATCCATATCCCATCTGCAAAGTGGGCATATATGGGTTGGTTCAATTGTTGGGTTCTTTATCATTTTTAGTACCTTAATCTTCTTCCTGTTAAAGGTTTACTATACTACCTTTTTAACAGCATGCCCGATGTATATATTGTTGGCTAATCAGATGATATTCCCTGCCGCTCGGCTTGACGGCCTAATGTCTCTGGATGTTCAGCAGCCTAGCCTACTTGTCAATCATCCTCTCAAAATGCCGCAGCATTTCGCTGGTGTTGCCGGTCAGCTTCATGGTCTTGGGCGCACATGTGAGGCCTGGTCCAGCGGTTTTTCATGGCATCCTGGAATGCTCCCACACCAGGAAGTACCACAGCATCGGCCCTTGACATTAATGCAGGGTCTGAGGATATGGTTACATCAGCTCCTGCATGTTCAAGACCGCGGGTCACGCTTCTGAGGTTGCCCATGCCATAGTCTATGATTACGATATCTGTCATCTGGTACTAAGATGTATTGAGAATAGATAAATTTGAGGATTGTAATAATGAAACAAAAGCGGTTCTATTTGAGTGAACGTTAAAAATTCGATGTGCATAAACAGTGTTATTTAATGGTGCGAAGATTTAGGGCTGTGCTACTTCCAAGTCCTTGCAGATCTTTTTGACAAGAGCATCCATAATCTCTGTATGGCGGGGAACAGTAGATGTCTTCATGTTCGATGGATTGTAGAAGACAGTGTGCTTCCCACCCTCTCGAAGAAACTTGCACCCATGCTTCTCCAGATGATTAATCAGTTTCCTTCGCTTCATCAGACAGCAACCTTGATTTCTTCTCGAACGAATTCCTTGCCTGTTAAGCTCTTTTCTGCAAGTTCTCTGTTTGAGATTAAGATCAATTCGATTGCTTCATGAAGATTTTCACGAGTTTCTTCGAGAGTTTTTCCCTGGGTGTTAGCTCCAGGCAGTTCTTCAACGTATCCAATATACCAATCATCGGCTTTTTCAAATATTGCGGTAAACGTACTTTCCATATGGCTTTACCTCTTTTGATGATTATTATTGTACACTTTCATATAAAAACTGGCTGGTATCTGAAGTCCGAATGTCGTGGGATTTGGGAGAGACGAAATGACGTTTTTTATACTCTGTTTTACGTTCCCGATAGGGACGAACCTTGCGAAGCAAGGCGAAGAGTTGCGGGTAAAAACATCACCTATTCCGATCCCATAATGCCAGTGTCATCCTGGCCCTGCTGATGTCAATTCTTGAAAAGACATAATCCAGCACCTGTTCCTTTAATTCTTCAGCCGAGGCAGTATTACTGATATACTGGTCTGTTAATTCAGAGGCCAGTCCAGCCACTTCGTCCTGAGTAGCTTCATGCACCTCTTCCCTGACCACCTGCTGCAAATATTCCGTGATCTGAACACTTAGGGCCTGGCTGGAATTTTCAATAAAACCAGGGTCGTTCTTCAACTCCTCCAATATCTCATCCAGAATGATATCACTAATGCCAGAATTATTACCTGGGACGGCATTGTCGATCTCTGGTTGAGTGCTGTCTGGGCATTCTCAAGTGTATCATCGATCGTCATTTTCACAATGATCTCAACAACATTGTCAACTGTCTGGTTGATGGCAGCGTTAATATGACCAGATATCTGCGTTTCGGTCTCATTCCTGGGAACTTCATTAGCATGTTCCAGGTCAATCCCAATTTCATTTAACTCGGTATCGAACAGACTTTCCACATAGTACCTGGTAAATTCGGTATGATAAGGCATGGTAATCCAGGCACTCTCCACATATGCAGTATCTGGCACTGCTTTACCCATCCGGGTCTCGCCGCCGATGGGAATGTCCCTGAACGGCCGCCACACCACAGAGACATGATAATTATATCTCTCCCCGATCTGGTTGTCCAGGTAATCCTGCATTTGAGTATTGATATTGGCCCTGTATTCGTCAGTGAGCAGGTTTAATCTCACTGTTGAACCATTGTACTGGATAATGAATTGTGAAGCAACTGACTCACTGGCAAGATCAGCAAATGTCTTATGTTTTAATTCCCGGCCTGCCACCAGTTTTTTGCTGGTCTGGTATATACCTGAATCCACTGCACTGACTCCCAACGTCTCATTTACCAGATAGTCCATCTGGGTGCCTGCCACAGTATAATTAAAATCATCAACCCTGCCGTTTTGCAGCGACAGCAGTACCTGTGAATTATGTTCTGCTGCATTCTCATCATGCAGTGCAGTTATCTGGTTACTGCCGACGATCGCAGGTGCCAATATTACCGCACATACAGATATCAGCAACAAGAACAACAGTGTATCGAAAACACTCGAAAAGGCGCCCATATCCCTGAAGATCTTCACTTCTATTTCTCCCATATCTTGACAGTCAACGTACCTGGCATCTCGTTTGCTTCATTCAGCCTGATAGTTACCGGGACAGATGCTGAAACTCCCATATCTGGGGAGGCACCCACCACTTTTCTATAAAATGGCGGCACCTCGATCTTGAATGAAAAATCATACCTGGTCCCATATCGTTCTGTTAATTCCTGGATATCCTCTGGACCCAGGGCCTCTATCCTGGAAGCATCTATCAGATCAGGCCTGTCAGGTGCGGTCAATGCAGGGTTTTTCATCAACAACTCTGCCAAGCTGGCAGCATCGCCATAATGTTCTGCAATATACGTTTTCTCCTGGTAGACCTGGTATGTATGCGTAACTAATGAAACAAAAATAATAAACCCAACAACAGCCAATGCCATTGCAACCAGATCAGAATTTGGTTCCACAATTCCTTTTTCATTGGTAAACAATAGTAATACCTCTCTTTTCAATTCCTTCGGGTCCCTGAAGATTCAATACAACTTTCTCAACTATCAACGGTTGATTTGTGTCAGGGACGAATGCGTTCACAGCAAGTTCATCTTCGGCTTCTCCCAGCAACTCCCTGATCAGCTCCCAATCAGAAGGCAGCAGTAGATCTTCTCCAATACCTGTCCTGCCCTGGCACCTGTTGGATATGGCAACCATAAGTCCGGACCTGTTGTTCCATAAACTGTTAGAAGGATACACTGGTGTCATTAATGCCCTGGCTCTGGTCATGTGCGGCACCGTTGAGGCTGTGACATATCTGGCAGAGAGACCCATCTCAACACTTTCCGGAATATCGAATCCATAATAATATGAGCGCTGTATACTGGTACTATCTACCCCTTCCAGATAAGAGGCAAGGTGGGATATTTTTGCATCTAGCATCCCTGATGTGTCTTTTTCCATAAACAGTGGATGGATGTTAAATGCAGCAATAAAAAGTAATGAACAAAATATCAACAATCCCACTCTTGTAATAAGATAATCAGCCCATGCCTTTTCATCGATCGTTAGACTTTGCACCATATTTCACCCCCCTAATATAATGTGATAAATGTACCCTCGCTGTGCTTTACCAGCTCGATTGTCAGTTCATAAGTACCAGAGGTAAGGATGATAGGGCTATCCAGATCAGGACCTGAAGCATATTTTGCACCTGAGGTCAACGTGGTCGTGACCCCCTTATATGTAGTGTAATAGATGAGATTCTGCTCATAAGGAGCCGTAGGCACTCCATTATTTTGTGGAAGCATAGCACCCAGGACCAAGATCTCAATCCCGGTAGGTACGGTGAATGTAACAGTTTCCAGTGTACCCATGTTATCTCCAGGATCAGTAATATTGCGGGCACCTCCCTGCTGGTATATTACGGCCGAGCGGTCCTCAAGTGCAGCAAGATCGCCTGAAAACCGGGTTATCTGTGAGTCGCGGGTAAAATCAGCAAGAGCAGTAGCTGATAAGGCTATAAGTATTCCCATTAAAAGGGCTGCCACTACAAATCTCATTGGCAGTGCATCGGCCCCCACCTCATCACCTAACACATATGTGCAAAAATACGTCCTATTATTTTAACATTGCTAATAATGTTAATATAATTATTACAATATATCCCTGCATTATGAATGACGAAATAACTAATTTCAATCATTTACAATTATAATTTAAATGCTACTGTTGAATTTGCCGTGGGCAAGCAGTAATTAAAGATTATTTTTTGAATTCAAGAGGAGCATCCAAGCTGGTCAGGTGGATCGCCATATAAAAAAAATAATAAAGATCTGGCAGGGCCAGGTCAAATCTCTTTAACTTGCGGTTCCCGTGAAGAATTGAACACCTGATATGCTGTACCCATATACTCCAATAGTCCATGTACCTGATGCAGCATCAGGGATCGATATTATTTCCTCTGTGGTGTCGCTCTGGGTGGAACTTGCTGCAGATGTCCCTGATGGATCAAATACGAACATGTCAATATCATTGTCTATATTATCCCATTGGAGGGAGACATTCAATTGTCCGGAATCCACATCCACCAGATAATATTTCCATTGCCTGTTTGAAATATTACCTTCAAAACCGTTGGTGATCTCCTGTCCTATACTAATAGATACCGGGATATTGACAATGTCCGGGTTACCTGACACTGTGATCCCACCTGTATAATCACCGTTGGCCCCGGGAGAGGTAAATACAGAGGTAAACACCTGTTGTGTATTTGCCTGCAGGAAGAATTCTTCCGGATCGTTCACTAAATACGAAGTGTGCTTGGACATTATCTCATAGGTTCCCATATAGTGCTCTGTAGTTTCACTTTCAGCAAAGAGCGGCCATACCTCAACACCCCAGGTCCCAGGTTTAGGGTTGTCTATACTGACACTGGCAGTAGAGGGTTCCAGCCATCCAAAGACTAGCCAATCCACATACCACCCATCAGGATCAATTAGGTCTGCTGCTAGCACTGCTGTATTGTCCAATGCCGTCATTGTCAGCGTGAATTCCGCTCCATCCTCAGGAACCTCAAATGTATGCAATCCGTAACTTGGTTCAGGCGGTAATGGCGGTTCAGGTGGTTCTTCCAGCCACCATTCTATATAATCCACACTGCCTGAGAAGTTCCCGCTGGCAGAACTATTTGGAACAACTATATAACCTTCCACCTGGACGGGTTTTCCGGCATCCCCCATGTTTGTCACTGTAAAGCTTTGATCCACAACAGCGCTGCTTGACATTATCTCAGGATTCATCCAGCTTTGGGGCGCTACTACAAGTGAATGAAGCCGGGTGTTCATAATGAAATATACAGTATCTTCATCCGGATCAAATAGCATTGAATCCACCATCAGCATCCACGTCCCTGGCATGGGATTTATGGTTGAAACCGTTCTTTGGTTCAGATCCTCCGAGCCAAAATCATAATCCACGAACTCGCCGTTAGGATCGAGAAGATACAGGTCCAGGTATCCCGGGATATCATTTAAGGTAAGGCTGGATGTCATTCCGGGCACGCCCTCAGGTACTTCCAGATAGTAATAGCTGGTACCCCTGCTATACCACTCAGCTGGTTTCATTTGGATTGAATCACTGAATTCAGAAATTCCACCCACAAAGGTCAATGGGGCATCTATCAGAATAGGAACACTGGCATTTTGGTTATTTCCAGATACAACAATTCTGCCAGAGTGAATTCCTGCCTGCGATCCTGCCGGTATTCCCACCTCAGCATTTACCTTCTTGGTCTGTCCGCCATTTAAGTGAAAGCTTTCTTTTGAAAAACTTACATCCACGTCACCGGTAACATGCAGATAAACATCCATGGCCTCATCTCCTGTATTTGAAATCATCAATACCTGGCTGCTGTATTCACCGGGACGGGTGATATAGGATAAACTGGCAGGTGTTATGGTAAGGTTGTTCTCAACTGCTGATAATGCATTGATCCTGCCCGCACCCTGGGTAATGGTGTCATACCCAACATCCACGCCTGTGTTCATGAGTTGTTCTTTGATCATATCCGGCGTCCAGTCAGGATGCGCCTGCATCATCAGGGCAGCTGTTCCAGATACATGAGGTGCTGACATGGAGGTGCCCGAAAGGGCTATGTAGTATTTGTCTACTTCGTATTGATCATACCACATATCAAGTATGGAACCTGTTGCTTTTGCTGATACGATACCCAGTCCTGCTGGATCCGGATCAATGAAATCTGCACCTCCAGGAGCTACTACCTCTGGTTTGATACGGTGGTCCCAGGTTGGTCCAGCTGAACTGTAAAAGGCTATTTCATCCAGCTTTGTGGTTGCTCCCACTGCTATAACCTTCTCGGCTGTGGCAGGTGAACCAATAAGGAATGGTCCTCCTGAATTTCCTGCTGATACGATCACTGTCACACCCGCTTCCACTGCAGCATTGGCAGTCATTGCCAAAGGATCATTTCCACTGGGAGGCCAGATACCTGCCCACAGGCTCATGGAGATGATATCTGCATCATTGTCAACAGCGTACTCAATCCCTGACATTATTGATGAAGCAGTACCCCAACCATATTTATCAAGTACTTTCACGTTCATCAGTGATGCACCCGGTGCCACACCTTTATAGCTCGCGCCATTGCCTGCAATGATGCCGGCCACGTGTGTCCCATGTCCGAATCCATCTTCAGGGGTTTCTCCTGCTATAAAAGAGACCTGATCCACCACCTTATTTTTCAGGTCAGGATGGTTGGAATCCACACCTGTATCAATGACTGCTATGGTAATTCCGGTCCCGTCATATTCTGACCACAGGCCATTGGCTCCTATTAACACAACACTGTCATCAAGGTATGCAGAAACCCTGAAATCATGATAGACCATATCAACATTTGGATCCTCTGCGATCTGCTTTATCTGCTTGGTTTTTACAGTGGCAGAATAGGCATTTGCCAGCTTATGATATTTCAATTTCTTACTATCAGCTTCCAATATTGCTTTTTCTACTTCTTTTCTGTCTTTGTCCGGCTTGGTTACGACTATAATGTCTAATTCGGTATTATCTCCTTTTTCTATTAGACTCACCAGATCAGAATGGATTTTTGGGTCCTGAATTCCATTGATTGCGTATTGTCTGTACTCGCTTTTTTGCTTTGATTCGGGATTTATGCCCAGTACTGCGGGTGTAAAAATACTTAGAACCATTGATATGCAAATAAGCAAGCTTACTTTTGAAAATATTCTCATTTACTAACCCCCTCTTGTTAATTGAGACTATTAATAGTCAAATCCAAGAATTATTCAATAGTATTTAATATTTGTCGTTGATTATTATAATATAAGTTGTCTATAAATTTCTCTATATTTTATAAAATAATTCGATTGAAGATCCCTGTTAGCAGAATCTCAATCCCGGCAGGTACGGTGAATGTTACAGTTTCTGTTGTACCCATGTTATCTCCCAGATATGTAAAATCCCTGGCACCTCCCTGCTGGTAAATAACTGCCGATCTGTTCTCAAGTGCAGCTAAACCTGCTGAAAACCGGGTTATCTGTGTAAAAAACCGTCCTAAACCGTCCTATTATGTTAACATTGCTTATTGTATAACATAATTATTACAAAATATATTCATAGAAAACGAAATAACTATTATCAATCATATACAATACTCATAATAGCATTACAAAACCTACAAAAATGGGCTAGGAGATTAGATAAATTATGTATCTTAATGATTTTTTGGTAAAGCAAGGGACAGATAAGAATGTAACTGAGTTAATATTATTGTTAAGCAAACAGGCAATAGTAATTAAAGATAACTTCTTAAGTTCAAGAGGTGCTGCCGATACAGAGAACGTGTACGGCGAGACACAGATGGCCCTGGATAAAAAAGCTGACGAGATATTGATAGCAGCGCTAACAGCATCCAGACTTGTCAGGTGGATAGCCACGGAAGAGCAGCCTGACATAATCGAGGTGGAAAATCCTGATAATGAGTTCGGAATTACCATTGACCCGCTGGACGGATCATCTCTGATCGATGTGAACCTGGCAGTGGGCACCATAGTCGGGATATATTCCGGCTATGTACTGGAGCCTGGAAATACCATGCTGGGTGCTTTGTATATCCTGTACGGACCTCTGACAACATTAACATATACCACCAACAACGGGGTCCACGAGTTCGTTATGGGCAAAGACGGACGATTCACCTTGATGCAGGAAAATGTGACCATTCCCGAAGGCAAGTTATATGCACCCGGAGCGCTGCGAAAAGATTATCTACCGTATCATAAAAAATTCATCGAGCACCTGGAATCGGAAGGTTACAAACTGAGGTTTTCAGGCTCTTTTGTGGCAGATGTGCACCAGATACTCCATAAAGGAGGATTGTTCACCTACCCGGCATTTAAGGGCAAGGATTCAGGAAAACTGAGATTGTTGTTCGAAGGGACACCCATGGGTAAAATGGTCACCGAGGCCGGTGGAGCAGTATCCAATGGCAGAGGCAATCTTCTGGATGTAAAACCCACTGCGGTTTCTAACCGCACTCCCATTTACATAGGCGGAAAGAAAGAGATCGCTCTTATTGAATCCTATGTGAAAAATGCGTGAATAACGAGAGTAGCAAAACATGCAATTACTGGAAGAGGATATTGATAATATCGGACATATCGTAGCTCGCCGTTATTTTACCGAACAGGGCTGGAATTACACTGACCTGAAACTTTCAGGTAAAAATATCCTCGAATCCATAAATGTGGTTAATGAGCAGTATGATAAATATCCATATTTGAGCCGGGACTGGTATGTGGAGAATTTGGCTGAAAAGAGCATTCATTTGGCAACCAGGTGGGATGATCTTAATATCCTTGGGAATTTACTGCGAATTGTGCCCGACCAGTTTGATTTCCTGCTCAAATTCAATTCCCAGAAATCGATGTGTATAGTCGTGCATACCGAACTTGACGACAGGCAGCAAGATGCCATTGCAGAAGCCAGAAAGTCAGGATTTAATGTCTATATCTTTAAGACTGATGTACCAAAAAGTATGGATTTTGAACTGGAAGAAGTAGTCGGCGGTATATCAGGGCGGGTGAATTTCAAATAGTTACTACATTATCTATGATTGAGTAACCTGTCCAGGTCAGAGCTGATATTTTCGAAAAATGTATAATCTGTAATCAGGTAATTACCAGGTGTAATAGTATCCAGAAATCCATACCAGTATACTACCATTCCCGGTCCGTACAGGTCTTCATAGAACTGGAACTGCTTTTTCTGGTACCGATTATGTTCTTTCTCATCTGCAAACACTGCCTTGCTTTCTATCCATCTTACTTTATTACCGTTAATTCTCATAGGTTCATGAAGGAGAAAGTCAGGGGTTTTTGTATTGGGTTCTTTGTTCAGATCTGATTCGGTGAGAAAATCCAGGCCATCCCCTTTAAGCCAATTATGGATGAGTTCTTCTCCCAGTTTACCGTGGTTGCCCTGCAGGATATGAGCCTTAGGAGAAAAACAAAAATCAGTTTCAATTGCCTGGTTTAATTCATTTTTCAAACGTTTGTTGTGTAAAAGATCCGGGTTTTTTATAATAGATTTACTTTTCAAACCCATTTCTTTTAGTATTATTGAAGCGGTAAGTACAGGCGGGAAATCATGCTTATGAGCAATATCCATGATCGTGGCTCCCTTTTTCCATGACCTGACAAGGGCAGGAGCTTTATGCACCATCCGGCTATGATTCTTCCTCACGTTCCTGACTATCTTTTGGTGAAAAATATTGGAAACAGTACTTGAATATAGTGAGAATTCCAGGGAAATTTCATGAATATGTTCAGGATAGTTCAGTTCCTCATAGATCTGCTGATATGTTTTTATATCCATCTTAAGTAAATATTATTTTTTTAATGTTATTTATAATTTAATTATTCTATTCTTCAAACACTGGTCTTGTACCGCAGGATCGCTGCCATTCCGCCAAAGGCATTCATTAACTGGGCACCCTCTTCAAAATCCATTGATATGAACTCGATACGTGTACTCATCTGGTCAGCCAGTGTGGAAAGTTCATTTATCACATCTACTAATTCTGTGATCTTTACGACTCCCTGGCATTTCTTACATGGAGGTAATGAAGGTTCATCTTCACCCGCTTTACGGGTAACGGTCACTGCACTTACATCACTGCATTGGCTGCAACGCGTGGATAACCTATCACGTCTGAGATCTTCTGACAACAGCAGTACTTCAACAGACCCCATCTGCAGGTTCTTACGCACCTCATCCTCTCCATATGCAACAAGTCCGCTATCTCCCACCAGCTCTTTTAGGAACCTCTCCATATACTTCTTTTCCTGGACTACCTCCACATTCATTAATGCTTCAGAAGCATTGTCCACAAGTTCGGACAATCCGCTCTCATCAGTGTATGAAGTATCGAACAGGCCCAGGATCTTCCTTTGCAGCTCATGGTGCAGGAATTCACCACTTTCGAATTCCTCTTTTGTTGGAGAAGGACCTCCGATCAGTATTGCTTCCAGGTCCTTATGGTCCACTTCCAGAAAGATCTTGCTAGCTGAATCACCTATTCGTTTATAGAAATCATGGATCGCGATCAGGCGCAGCTGCTGGAACCTATGCGCACTCTGGCCGCCCTTTCTCTGCTTACCAGGCACTGATGAGGTCATGTGGTCCCTGGCCTCCATCCGCTTACCAGTCAACAGCCCAACAGTCGCTTCCCTTCTGTCCAGCACCAGCAGACCATAGGTCCGCTTATCCTTCAGCATATCTTCAAGCGTTTCAAGATAAAAGGACGAATCGCAATGGTATTTATATGAGACTAAGGGTTCAGGAGGTTCAATATTAAAACTCTGAAGATCGGTCTTATTGCTGCCCACATCTATTGCACCTGTAAAAAATACAATTCCATCTTCAGGAACCTTGGTGAGATAACGTAACCTGGACATGAGGCTCTCCAGTGCACTTTGAACATTGGTCTTGGTAAGCTTTGATTTGATGTTAGCAGCCTGACCATGTTCATCCCTGAGCTGGGCTACCACATCTGAGATTTTCTTATCATGGGGTATGTATAAAGAAATAAGTTCAGTGCCTCTTCCTTTCTTTGATCTTATTTCTTCGAGCTGGCGTTTAAATTCGTAACGTTTGTGGGCTTCTGATTCTGACATGTATGATGTTATCTCCGAATAAAACAGGTGCTAACATACATGGCATCGCCTATATAGATTTTCTTACCTTATTTTATTCAAATATCTTCTTCATGTGATTATGGTGGCTTTTCAAGTTTTTTTCAATTTTCGGGTCCCATTCGTTTGCAGTTTGCCAGAAAAATTTTGCTTTTATATTTATTCCCCTTGACTGTATCGGTGCAACTCTATCCAGACTTTCTCCCAACGTCTGAACATATTGTTCTCCGATTTGTTTTTTTGTGTCCTCGAACAGATCCAATAATTTCTTTTTAATCTCAGTCTCGTTTCTGCGATTATATTTGGACCATAATTTTGCCACATCATCATCAACATGACTGCCTTTATCATCAATAGTCATAGTTCTCCTGCTATTATGTTGATATGACGTCAGATATATTTTTCGTACTTCAATCATATCAATATTGCATAAATTATATATACGGTGTACAATATTGTACATCAATGCACACATAAATACAATTTAGATAATGTGATACTAAAATGCACAAAATAATCGACGAGATAATTTCATCAACAGAAATACGGGTTAAAAACATCCGGAATAATAGCACTGGAACAACCGTCACGGTAAGAAGCCTTGCTCAGTCCATATTATCTGCACAGGGCAATCACTGTATTCCTGTCATTGCTGAAGTCAAACCTGCTTCGCCAACCACTCATAATAAGGATGTGACGAGCCTTGAAGCAGCCGGGATAGCCCGGACAATGGAAAGAGCGGGAGCAGCTGCGATCTCAGTCCTTACAGAACCAAAATTCTTCCATGGCAACCTGGAAAATCTGGAGCAGGTACGAAGTGCTGTGGATATCCCTGTGCTACGAAAAGATTTCATTATTGACCATAAACAGATATATGAGATCGAGAGTGATTTGATCCTCCTGATTGCAGGAATACTGGGAGATCGTCTCCCTGAATTTATCAAACTCGCAACACAAAGAGGACTTCAACCCCTGGTGGAAGTGCATAACGAACAGGAACTTATGGCTGCACTGGATACTGATGCTGAAATAATAGGTATTAACAACCGCAATCTAAATACCATGGAAGTGGACCTGGCCACTACAGAAACACTGGCACCTATTATCAAGCAGCACGATCCAAACAGGATAATAATAAGTGAAAGCGGCATACAGTCCCCAGATGACGTAAGACGGGTAATAGGGGCTGGTGCTGATGCTGTGTTGGTAGGTACATCTATTATGAAAGGAGACATCTACCAGAACACAAAAAGGCTTGTAGATGCCGTAATTACCACATAAATATTAAGATAACGATAACTGAGGCAGATATTATGAAAACAAAAGGCAAGTTCGGGCGGTTCGGCGGGCAGTTCGTACCTGAAGTGCTTATGCCCGCATTGGAAGAACTGGAACAGGCGTATGAACGCTATAAGAATGACCCGGGATTTAAAAAAGAACTGGATTATTATTTACAGGACTTTGCCGGAAGGCCTTCCCCACTCTACTTTGCCCGGAGCCTGAGTAAGAAATACGGCCTCAAAGTCTATCTCAAACGGGAAGACCTGATACATGGCGGCGCACATAAACTGAACAATACTATAGGACAGGCACTGCTGGCAAAATATATGGGCAAGCCACGGCTTATTGCCGAGACCGGGGCAGGCCAGCACGGGACTGCTACTGCCATGGCAGGAGCCAACCTTGGATTGAACACTGAGGTATATATGGGCGCCAAGGATATGCAGCGCCAGCGTATGAATGTATACCGCATGGAACTGATGGGTACAAAGGTCCATGCAGTTACTACAGGCAGCCAGACCCTGAAGGATGCCATTAATGAGGCTCTGAGAGACTGGGTGTCTAATGTGGAAAATACTCATTATCTGATCGGTTCAGTTGTAGGACCGCATCCGTTCCCTACCATTGTAAGAGATTTCCAGAGCGTGATCGGAAGGGAGGTCAAATCCCAGATCATGGAAAAAGAGGGACGACTCCCGGATTCAATTATCGCATGCACTGGTGGGGGTAGTAACGCCATGGGTATCTTCCATCCCTTTGTGTCAGATGTGGATGTGGACCTGATCGCAGTGGAGGCAGGAGGTAGCGGTTTGAAATGCACTGAAACGGCAGCTTTGCATTCTGCATCCCTTTCTGTTGGTGAGGAAGGCGTGCTGCACGGGGCCAAAACCAGGATACTGCAAAATAAATACGGTCAGATACTGGAATCCCACAGTATCTCTGCGGGACTGGACTACAGCGGTGTGGGGCCTGAACTGGTATACCTGGCAGAAACCGGCAGGATAAAACCCAGAAATGCGAGTGATGAAGAAGCTCTGGCCGCTTTCCATGAACTGAGCAGGACTGAAGGCATTATCCCTGCTCTGGAGTCTTCCCATGCCCTGGCTTACCTGGCAAAGGCTGCCGATGAACTGGGTGAAATAGTCGTGATCAACATATCGGGTAGAGGCGACAAGGACCTGGAGACCGTTATGGAACTGGGGGCAGTGGTATGAATATTTCTGACAAGTTCAATGAACTAAAAAACCGAAGTGAAGGGGCTCTTATAGCCTACGTGTGCGCTGGTGACGGGGACACGCCGGGGATAGTGCACGCGCTTGTAAGGGGCGGTGCCGATATTGTTGAATTGGGAATGCCGTTTTCCGACCCGGTGGCTGACGGGCCCACAATCCAGGCATCCATACAGAGGGCGCTGGATGCTGGTATGAACCCTGATAAGTATTTCGAGATGGTCAAACGTCTGGATGTGGATGTACCGCTTGTGGTGATGACCTACTACAACCTGATCTTCAAGCGGGGGCTTGAAAGGTTCACAAAAGACTGCCTTGACAGCGGGATAACCGGGATCATTGTACCTGACCTGCCGCCTGAGGAATCTGAGGAACTGGCAGGATACTGTCATGAACAGGGCATTGACCTGATTTTCCTGGTAGCACCCACCACCAGGGGGGCCAGGCTGGAAGATATTTTGAAAAAGGGTACCGGCTTTATCTACATAGTAGCCAGACTGGGCGTTACCGGAGCCAGGGCAGATATCTCAGGATCCACAAAGGAATTGCTGGGCCGGGTCAAGACCGATACACCCAGGGCCGTTGGATTTGGCATTTCATCCGGGGAACAGGCAGCTGAGATTATTAAGAGCGGGGCCGATGGTGTTATCGTGGGCTCGGCTTTTGTGAATATTAT
>Ga0114930_10002467_pt1 | contig 16714 bp, 13 predicted proteins | sample AnhtaG_FD_87300 | JGI IMG/M metagenome (GOLD analysis project Ga0114930, IMG submission 87300) | Deep subsurface microbial communities from Anholt, Denmark to uncover new lineages of life (NeLLi) - Anholt_01485 metaG | ecosystem: Environmental > Aquatic > Marine > Oceanic > Sediment | place... | reverse complement strand
GCCGGCCAGCACCATCACCAGCACCACGGCACCGAGCACCGCCCATACCGCCCCGGTGCGCGACCAGCCGGCTTTCTGCAGCCGCTGAATTACCGGCTCGAGGAAGTACGCGACAAGCACGCTGAGAGCGAAGAGCCACAGCACGCGCTGCAGTTTCACCAGTACGTAGTAGGTGAGCAGGATTAACATGCCACCTACGAATACTGCCAGGACAGTGCCGCCCCAGCGGTACAGATGCCTGGAGACAGATGGCGCCGTTCGCTCCTCCGGCGGCCTGTGTTCGGTCTTGTCTGTGCTGTTGAGGGTGTTCACTGTGTGCTCATCATTTGCTGCATCCGCTGCAGGGCGCGGTGCTGCAGGCGCGATACGTGCATTTGTGATATACCCAGCCGCTCGCCCACAGCTTCCTGCGACATGTCCAGGTGGTAGCGCATAACGAGTATGACACGTTCGCGTGTGGGCAAGCGCTCGAGATACTCGGCGGTTTCCTGACGGTTCAATAACTCGTGTAGTGCAGGGTCATCCTCTCCGGCGCGGTCTATGTAACTGGCCCCGTTCTCGCTGTGGTTGGCGCCGTCCTCGATGCTGACCAACTCGTACTGACGCCCGACCTCCATGGCCTCTATGACTTGCTCCTCGCTCACTCCGAGTTCGGTGGCGACCTCCGCGTAGGTCGGCGAGCGGTGCAGATGCTGGGTGAGGCGCTGCTGAGTTGCGCGTGCCTTGGTGGAAAGCTCCTGCATGCGCCGAGGCACTCGCATGGCCCAGGTCAGGTCCCGAAAATAGCGCCGGATTTCGCCCTTGATCGTAGGCACTGCGAAGGTGGCAAACTTAGTACCGCGCGAGGGGTCGAAGCGGTCAACGGCGTTGATGAGACCGATGTGTCCGACGCTGACGATGTCCTCGTAATCCTCACCGGACTCGACATATTCCCGGGCGACATGCCGCACCAGCCCCGCGTGCTTATTGATCAGGTAATCCCGCAGCTTCGGGTCGCCTGATGCGCGGAGCTCTTCGAAGAGCTGCTTGCTCGTCATGTCGTCCCAGCGAGATGACATCAAAGGTTCACCTCGCGCAGCGCTTTGTCATGATTATTTTCGTTCCGCTGCCAGGGGCGCTCTCAATTTTGACCTCGTCCATCATCTCCTGGATCAGGTACACTCCGATGCCGGTATCATTGTCCAGCGGCTTATTCTTCATGTCTGGCAGATGTTTGGGGTCAAAGCCGCAGCCCTCGTCTTCCACTTCGACGGTCAGTTCCCCGTCGGCGACATGGAAGGTAAGCTGCATGGTCTTGCTGCGCGCCTCTGCCTCGTTGGCAAAAGCATGCTCGGTCACGTTGGTGCAGGCTTCAGAGACGGCTATTTTGAGGTCCTCGACAGCCTCGACGGTGAGGTTGGCCCGAGCGGCGAGCCCGGCTGTGAGCAACCGCGCCGCCGCGATGTACTTGGCATTGACGGGTATAGACAGAGTTATGCGATCGCCCTGGGCGCTCATGAGTTTTCTTCCTCCTGGCATCGTGCACCGACATCCTCGCTGGCGCTCTTCCAGCCGACGATAAGCTCCTCGGCCTGCTCTCTCGTTGGCACCACATTCAACAGTTCCGTGGTGCCCGAACGGTGAAAGGTGATAAGCAGATGATCGCGGTCGCAGACGACGGTGATATCGCCGTCCTTTTCCCCAGCGCGTTTGCCGGCGCCCATGAGGATGCCCAAGAAGAAGCTGTCAATAAACTCTGTTTGCGTCAGGTCCACCAGCACCCAGCGCGCGTCCTGCTCAAGCGCTTCGGCCAGCCTGTCGCGCACCTGTGGTGCTGTATATGCGTCCAGCTCCCCGCTCACAACGAGAGCCGCCACTTCATCGCACACCGTCAGTTCAGCTTGCATCATTCGCCATCCTCGCCAGGGCGCCCGTCACTTTGCTGTGCGTCTTGTTGTTCGTCGGGTCCCCACAACTGCCTGAGATGTTGTGCTATACGTTGTTCCCTGGGATTGTCCTTTGGGTGATAATAACTCTTGCCTTGCAGTGCTTCGGGCAAATAGCTTTGCCGCACCCAGCCTCCGGGATAGCTGTGCGGGTACAAGTACTCCTTGTCCTCGCTGTCCACTCGGGGACCTCCGGCCACGTGTCCGGGCACCCGGGCAGCCCCGTGTTCGCGGACATCTGCGCGTGCCTGGTTAATCGCCTCGTACGCAGAGTTGCTCTTGGGCGCAACGGCCAGATGCAGTGCCGCCATCGCCAGCACCAGTTGTGCCTCTGGCATCCCTACATATTTTACAGCATCGGCAGCGACTACCGCAACGCGTAGAGCCGTCGGGTCGGCCAGGCCGACGTCCTCGGCGGCCTGGATCATAATGCGGCGGGCTATGAATTCTGGATCCTCTCCAGCCTCCAGCATCTTCGCCAGCCAGTAGATCGTCGCATCGGGATCGGAGCCGCGCATGCTCTTGATGAAGGCGGAGATGGTGTCATAGTGCTCGTCTCCGGCACGATCATACTTCAGCACCGGCTGCTGCAAAGCTTCCTCGATCTGCGCAAGTTCAATCTGCCTCTCACCCCTGGATATCTGGGTCTGCGCTGCCAGTTCCAGGGCATTCAACGCCGTGCGCGCATCTCCCCTGCTGGCCATAACAAGGTGCTCCATTGCCGCTTGGGAAATGCTGGCATCCAATTGGCCGAGCCCGCGGTCGGAATCATCCAGCGCGCGCCTTACCAGGACCTCCACCTCCCCGGGCTTCAGCGGCTCGAGCGCATAAAGCTGGCAGCGAGAGCGCAGCGGGGAGATGATGGTGTAATACGGGTTCTCGGTGGTAGCGCCAATTAGAGTGAAGACACCGGTCTCCACACACGGCAGCAGGGCGTCCTGCTGGTTCTTGGCCAGGCGATGGATTTCGTCAATAAAGAGTATGGTCTGCCGGTCGTGGAAGTGCCGGCTATCCGCTGCCTCTTTTGCAACTCTGCGGATGTCGGATACGCCGGAGCTGACAGCCGACATCTGGGCAAAAACCTTTTTGCTGGCAGCGGCGATGATGCGGGCGAGAGTGCTCTTGCCGGTGCCGGCGGGGCCGCAGAGCAATATCGAGGGCAGACGGTCCTGCTCGATGGCTTCCCGCAGCATGGCGCCTTGGCCGATGAGATGCGCTTGGCCGACCATCTCATCAAAGCAGCAGGGCCGCATCCGGGCCGCCAAGGGCGCCCCAGCCTCGCTGGCCTGTGCGAAAAGGCCGCCTGTTTGCGGTGCATCGCTCATTGCCCACCCCCTGGCCGGCCCTCAACAGGGCGGATCGCTGGCGTGCCAAGAATGTGAGAGCCCCGCTGGAGCCGTGCGTCTCGGAGTTTTCGAACCCATAACATAAGTGGGTGCCCTCCCGCCGACTTTACGTTCGCCTGGCTATGCAGGCCGTCGCGCCATCGGCGGAGTCCGGGCTCCCTCAATTTGGGTGTTGGCTCGAAACAACTAAGACGTCACGCACAACGCAGGGCTTCTCACGCCACTATTGTAGCACAGGCGCGGTGCCTGAGCAAGCACACTCACGCGTGTAGCTCAAGCCGCCCGCGCAAATCCACAGGCAGGTTGCCGATGCGTTGAGGGGGAAAGAATTGGTCGCGGCTAGAAAACGGCTGGGTGAACACTTCTCCGCGTGGCAGTTGGCGCACGTTCGTGCGCTGCCGGCTGATCGAAACGAGGAGGAAACAGACTATGTCTGCAAACTCTAAGGCGCAGCCCAATATGCTGTTCATGTTCAGCGACCAGCAGCGCTGGGACACACTCGGCTGCTACGGGCAGCCACTGGATGTGACACCCAATCTCGACAAGCTGGCTGCCGAGGGCGTGCGGTTTGAGAACGCCTTCACGTGCCAGCCGGTGTGCGGGCCGGCCCGGTCGTGCCTGCAAACCGGCAAGTATGCCGCCGAGACCGGCTGCTTCCGTAACGGCATAGCCCTGCCGCAAGATGAAACGACAATAGCACACCGGCTTTCCGAGGCAGGCTATGAGGTCGGCTATATCGGCAAGTGGCACCTGGCCTCGACCGGCGGGATACCCGAGAAGGAGGCGAACTACCGCACCGAGCCGATTCCCGCCGAGCGGCGCGGCGGCTACAAGGACTACTGGCTCGCCTCCGATGTGTTGGAGCACACCTCGCACGGCTATGACGGGCACATGTTTGACGCCGACGGGAACAAAGTGGAGTTCAAGGGCTACCGCGTTGACTGTGAGACCGACTTTGTGCTTGACTATCTGCGCACCCGCGACGGGCAAGAGCCGTTCTTCCTGTTCGTCTCCTATATCGAGCCGCACCACCAGAATGACCATAACCATTATGAGGGCCCCATCGGCTCTAAAGAGAAGTATAAGGACTTCGTGCCGCCAGGCGATCTGGCGGGTCTGACCGGCGACTGGTCCGAGGAGTTCCCCGACTACCTGGGGCAGTGTAACAGTCTGGATTACAACCTCGGCCGCATCCGCGCCGAACTCGAAGCCCTGGACATCGCCGACAATACGCTGCTCATCTACACCAGCGACCACGGCTCGCATTTCCGCACCCGCAACAGCGAGTACAAGAGCTGCTGCCACGACGCCTGCACGCGTATTCCGATGATCGCTTACGGGCCAGGCTTTTCCGGCGGCAGGCTCGTCAAGGAGATGGTGAGCCTCATTGACATCGCGCCGACGCTGCTGTCCGCCGGCGGAATTGACAAGCCTGCAACCTTTCGCGGCAGGCAGTTGCAGGAACTGGCCGCCGGAAATGTAACCGACTGGCCGGAAGAGGTTTTCATACAGATCAGCGAAACGCAGTGCGGGCGGGCCATCCGCGACCACAAGTGGAAGTATTCTGTGTCGGTGCCGGAGAGCAAGATAGCCAGTGATGTATATTATGAGGATTTCCTCTACGATCTCGAAGCGGACCCGCACGAGCACGATAACCTGGTCGCTGACCCGCAATACGTCGAGGTGCGCGCGGAGCTGTGCGAAACACTGAAGCGACGTATGACCGAGGCCGGCGAAGAGGTGCCGAGAATCCTGCCGGCCCAAGCAACCGACCAATAGATTGACGATGGGATAACAATGGACTGGGCGATGATATTCGATGTGGACGGAGTAGTGGCCGACACCGAGGCCCTCAACGCGCGGGCCAGTGTGATGATGTTCGCCGAGCTCTACGCCACACAGGTGAGCCCCGAAGACTTCCGCGAGTTTGTCGGCACAGGCGACGAGCGCTATGTCGAGGGCGTGGCCGAGAAGTATGGCCTGACCATTGATACGGAGGCAGCGGTAGAGCGTCGCAAGGAGAACTTCTTCAAGCTGCTTGCCGATGAGCCACTGCCGGCCATGCCCGGTGTGGCCGAACTTGTCCAGGCGGGCCGTGACGCCACCGACTGCCGAATTGCCATCGCCACTTCCGGCAACAAGGACAAGCAGTTCCCCGTGATCCAGGGCACAGGCCTGAAGCTGGAATGGTTCGATGTTGTGATCACTGGCGAGGATGTCACCAGGAAGAAGCCCGATCCGCAGATCTATCTGATAACCGCCGAGCGCCTCGGCATTGCGCCGGCCCGCTGTGTTGTGTTTGAGGATGCGCCGGCCGGAGTAGCTGCGGCTAAGGCAGCGGGCATGATCTGTGTGGCGGTGACCAGCTCCGTACCCGCCGACGAGCTGCAACCAGCCGACCTGGTCGTGGATAGCCTCGCTGAAGTGGATATTGACCGGCTGCGGGAAATGGTTGAGCATCCTGTGGCCGGCGCGGAAATGAAGCCATAGTTGCCCATTACAGAGCACGGGAGTTGAGAAATGGAGCCGGTTATTGCGATCTACAACTTCACCGAGCAGGATTTCGAGGCGTATTGCACGAACGGCGGCGCGGCAGGTTTCGAGTACGCCGGCGTCGGCTTCTGCAAGAGCTACCTCGACCTGCCGCTGGAGAGCCTGTCCGACGATGATGTGACCTACGTGCAGTCGCATGTCAGCGCCGCCGGGATGGAACTGGTGGCGATCTACGGCGGAGTGGATCTGCTCGCCGATGAGGGGGAGGAGTTGCTGACGGCCAAGCTGCATGGTGCGGCCAAGTTCGGGGTGCATACGCTCGACACGGGCAGCTTCGGGTTTGCGGACAAGTCGCCGGAGCAGATTGCCGCTGACACGGAGGTCTTCGTCGAGCGGATACGGCGCTGCGCCGAGGTCGCCGATGGTCTCGACATCACCATCTGTCTGGAGACCCACGGCGGCTACACGGGCACTGCGGATGCCTGCCTGCAGGCGATGGCCGACATTGACCACGAGCGTGTGCGGCTGGCCTACGACCCGGCGAACTTCCTGTACTACGAGGGCGCGCGGCCCGAAGAACGTATCGAAGAAGTCGCGCCATTCATCGGGCACACGCATCTGAAGGACCACCGCGGCGGCAAGGGGAATCCGGATTTCCCGCTCATCGGCGAAGGGGAGACGGACTACGAGTTCCTGCTGCCGAAGCTGTGGGAGCTGGGCTACCGGGCCGCATATACGCTGGAACGCGCGCCGGGGGAGACGACAGAAGAGCGCGCCGCATCAATGGCCGCCGCGTACCAGTTGATGAAAGAATTGCTCGGGGGTTAGGGGAGCCTCGGCTACGGGTTGTGTGGATGGGCCGGTCTTTTCGCTGGCGCAACTGGGTCCGGACACGGCGTTCGGCAAATGGCGGCGCGGGCCGTCGGGCCGCCGCATTCCGGTCTAGAAGCGGTCTCAAAGCCTCGTTTTCGCCCCAGGGGACAGTCCCCCCATCATAGCTGGCGATATTCCAGCAGCGCAGAACCCGGCCGGTCCGGTACCGTCACCTCGAACCTGGCAAGCTCGCCTCCAGCCACGGTTCGCATCTCTGGCTCGTCGAAAGCAAAAGTCACGCCGGCCTCATACGTTGCCTGCTCATTGATTCCCCTGAGGGCTGCCTGCATAACCGGAAAGGGACTGTCGTGACGGCGCAGGAAAACCGCAAAGCCCGCCTCTGGATCGGGGCAATGAAACTGGTACGCGCACCAATCATGCGCGGCAAGCGTTAGCGGCAAGAGAGGGTAGAAATCGCCAAGGAAGTAAGGGCGCAGGCGCTTAAGCTCCTCAATGGCCCTCCGGGCCTCGGCGACAGGAAAGTCCTCCCGCAGGATGTCCCCGTACGGGACCACGCCGCTTGACATAGCGCTGCGGAAGGCGTACGGCGTGTAGGTCCAGACGGCGGCGGTATGCAGTGGCACCCAGCGTGAAAGACCGGCGGTCTGGCACTGGTCGCCGATCTGCAGCCCCGAGCCATGCGCAGGCCCACCCACGTCGGAGAAATCACTGCGCCATAAGGGGAAGGAGCGCGAAGTGGTTTCGAGGTCAATCCTGCGGCCGCCGCTGGAACAGTTGTCTATTACAAGTTGTGGGTGCCGCCGGCGCAATTCATCCCAGAAAGCGTAGAGGCCCTCAATATGGCGGATCTCGCTCATACCAACGCGGTCGGCACTGTCGGCGGCCTGCCAATAGGGCGCCGGGCTCATGTTGAAGTCCTGGCGGTAGATGTCTATTCCGACCTGCCCGATCATCCTGGAAACAAGTTCGGTGATGTAAGAGCGGGCCTCAGGCAAGCCGAGGTTAAGCAGGCAGTTGTCCTCATTTTCTGGCGAGCGCAGCAGAAACTCCGGGTGCTCGGTGGCGATGGAAGTACTGGGACGGACGCGCTCCGGTTCGAACCAGAGGACGAATTTCATGCCGCGCCCGTGAGCGGCCTCCGCAATTGGGGCAAGCCCGTGCGGAAAACGCTCCAGATTCACCTCCCAGTTGCCGACTTCCTCCGACCATTGCCTGCCGGACCCGTACCAGCAGGCGTCTATCCAGTAGGCTTCCGCGCCGATCTCTGCAGCGCGTGCCATGACGGCCAATTCCCCCGCTTCACTCACATCGCCGGTGAAGTAGTACCGTGCCTGGGAGTTACATGCGACTGGTGGCAGAATAATCTCTCCGTTGATGCGCGGCACATAGTGAGCCAAAAGCAGCAGCCGCAGCAGGTTGTTGCCAGTCGCTGGATCGTCTCCACGCCAGTCAATCAGCAGAATTCGCGGCGTGCGTATGGACTCGCCCGGATGCAGGCACAAGTGCGTCGCCGACATGCCCGCAGCCATACGCAGGGCGTCTTCGTGGCGGTCGAAGCTCGCCTGCCAACCGCCGGTCCACCCTATCGCCACCACCGTCCCGCTATCTTTCCCCTGCAAGTTCATAAAGGGGAAAGCCCCGTCAGCAGAGCGACCGCTTGTGGCGGCGAGCTGGAAACATTCGCCACACATGAGCTCCTTTGCCAGAGGCAGAAAATCGTCCATCTTCGCCATACTGCCCTTCGCGTGATGGAGGATAACGCGCTCATCATCAGCCACCGGCAGCCTCATATCCAGCGGAAGGATATCGGCGATGATTCGAGTGTCCGCCGTGCTCCGATTCGCGAACTCCAGCACCCAATCGGCTGCGGAAAAATCCGAGAAGATGCGCACAGAGACGATCACCTCCAAGCCGCTGGCCGGGTCGCGAAAGCGGCAGCGTCTCAGGCTCCCCTCCGGCGTCTGCTCAACGGTATCATCTCTTTCCCAGTGCGGCAGCAGCTCGGCCGCCGGGAGGCCAGCGTAGCGGAATGATAAGGGTGGCATCGCTGCTTCCCACATTTCAGTCGGCTGCATGTTAGCGTCTCCTACTCCGGGCGAAGAGTGCTGGGGTGTGTCACGCGCTCCCTAAGCAAGAAGCTGCTTGTAATTCTCCGCCACTTTCTGGAAGCCGACGATCATCTGGTCCACGAAGTCATCCCTGGGCTCTACGTACGAGGGGATGGTAATGGCCTGCCCCATCATTGCTTCGGCTATCGGATAGTCGCCCGTCTTGTACGGTTTGAAATCACCGCTCAGAGGCCCGCGGTTCTCGCCGAACCAGTCAAACCCCTTTTGGAAGATGTTGCGCTGATGCTCCAGATGCCAACTCCATACACGCGCACGTACGCCCTCAGCCGCCAGTGCCTCCACAAATGCAGCGCACGGCAGCCCGTCAAATGCCTCCGGATCGTAGATGATCTGGAAGCCGCCGTAGAGACTGATGCGTTCAGCCTTCGGATAGGTGCCTTCCGGCTGCAGGCCGGGTATCTTTCCCACCTCTGCGAAGACTTTTTCGCGGAAGGCGTCGTTTTTCTCGATGCGGTAGGGCAGTGAGTCGAGCGACACCTTCGCCACCGCCAGAGCCAGCGGATGCGCGCGCAGCTTCTGTCCCAGAGTCTCGCCATCAAGCATCGTGTAAGGCGGGATCGTGAACTCGCCCTTTACGCCGGCGCGGTGCAGGTGGGCAAACGCCAGCACGCGTTCGTAGTACAGCCGGTTGTTGGTGGTGACGATGCCTCCCTCGCCGCCGGACACGGGCTTCCCGCCGGTGCCGGCCCCCTGCAGGCTATAGCAGCAGATGTCGCCGAAGCTACCTATCTTCTTGCCGTCCCATTCGGCTCCGTGCACGTGCGCGCCGTCCTCGACGATCACCACACCGTGCTTCTGGCCGATTTCCAACAGTGCGTCCATGTCGCAGACGTTGCCGCCGGCGTGGATCGGACAGATTGCCCTGGTGCGCGGGGTGATGCGCTTCTCGATGTCGGCCGGGTCGGCCAGCAGAGTCTTAGGGTCCGGCTCACAGAACACCGGCCTGGCCCCCAGAAAGAGCGCCCCTCCGTAGGTGCCCAGATAGCCGATGGTAGGGACAATGATTTCGTCGCCCGGCCCCACACCCGCAGCATAAAACCCACTGGCCAGAGCGGTCGAGCCGTGGTCGGTGGTCACACAGTATTCGGCGCCGATATACTCCCCGAACTGGGTCTCGAATTCGTAGGGGAGGCCTGTGCCCGGGCCCTCGCCGGATATAGCGCCCTTCTCCAGCAGCTCCCGGATAAGCTCCATTTCCTTTTCGACCGGCCGCTTCCACTGCTCCGAACTGTCAGCCGTTACCGCCTTCGGTCCGCCCTTGATGGCAAGTTTGTCAGCATTGCTGGCCATAGCACACACGCTCCGGTAACATAGTTGAGGACAATTTGCGAGGTATTAGCCAAGGAGCAGGATTGGACCTTCTTGGGCCGGCGCCGTCTGCCAAGTATCTCGCGCGGCATCGCCACGCATTCATACAGCGGTTCATAGTTACTATTGTCGCGCACTGGGAACTCCACTATGAACGGCCCCGTGTAGCCGGCGCCTGTGTTGACCGACAGGCCCGCAGTATCAACGGTTGCTTTCTCCGGGGGGTGTCGTGTGAAGAACTGGCTGCCGCAAAGGCAAAACCGCGCTACGCGCAATCTGGACCCTGAGGATATTCCTCACAATAACAGTTTTATGGAATAATAGATTGACGTGTTTTACACCTTTCTGAGAGGGTTGTTCGACATCATCTGCAAGTCCTCAACTCTGCACTTTTTCTCAGACCGATTGATTCCCATCGGGAATTGGCATACCATGCAAAGACTTCTGTGCGAGCGCTCACACGGAACAGCTTGAATTGACCGAACGAAGAACATCGGATAGGCCAAGACGGGCGAGCGCACGTGTATTGCTAATACCAGGTCCAGGCCCAATCACTGGAGCACGCGTTGGACGGGCGTGCACTTGATGCCAGAACTTGCTCTTGCGCGATTGGGGGCTGTTCTATATGGAAGATGACTACGTTGGCCAGAAGGGGGAGGGGTACTTTCACTGGCGCGCGCGGTGGCGCAGTGATAGCGCCCAACGGCGATCGGCGCGAGTTTTCTTGTCTTACGTTCGACCATCTGATACGGTTATAGACTTTGGCTGCGGGACAGGCGGCATTCTGAGCCATATTCCCTGCCGCCGGCGAATAGGTATCGAGATAAATGAGCTATCAGTCCGGGAGGCACGCGAGAAGGGGATCGAGGTGTTCAGCAAGCTGTCCAAAGTTTCCGATAGGGTGGCTAATGTCGTAATCAGCCATCATGCTCTGGAGCATGTCTCGGACCCGTTCCGGATCTTGGATGAGCTACGAAGCAAGCTGAAGCCTGATGGCCGGATTGTAATAGTGGTGCCTGCGGAGGACCCGCGCAGAGCACAAAACCAGACCTGGCACGGGAAGCCCGAAAAGCACCTTTTCTGCTGGACCGGCCTGACGCTGGGGAATCTTCTGTCGGCGGCGGGCTATGAAGTAGAAGAGACATTTGTTTATCACCGTTTCTGCGAGCGCTGTATTGAGTGGGCGCGTGGCCGACCATCGCTGGTGCGATCTTTCCGGTCGCTCATTGCCAGATTGTTCAGGCGCAACCATACAATAGCTGTAGCGCATCTGCCTTCGTCGCAGAACAGCCTGCGTCAGGAGTTTGACGCCGAAGACGATGATGACGAAGGCGTCGCGAGCAATGATGACAGTATCTGCTGAGGTGATGTGCGCCGGTAATGGTCGCAGATATGCGCACAGTGGCCGCCGGGTGTCGGCGCACCGAACTCCTGTGTATGCCTCTGACCCGAAGATCTCCCGCAGCATCGCCACGCATTCATGCAGCGGTTCATAGTTATTATTGTCGCGCACCGGGAACTCCACGACGAACGGCCTCGTGTAGCCGGCCGCCTTTGTCTGCCCAAATACCTTGCAGCGGGATCCAGCCACACAGCCGAAGACAGGAAATCGCGCAGATATGCGGAAATACACTCTGTTCGATACTTCCGCAAATGCGAAAAAGGAGTAATGGCATGGCGCTAAAGAAAGCATCGGAAGCAGTAGTCGAGGCACTGGCGGCCGAAGGTGTGGAATATGTATTCGGCCTGCCGGGCGGCCATTCAGTAACCATATTCTACGATGAACTCAGCAAACAGGACGAGATTAAGGCGATCCTGGCTCGGCACGAGACCGCCGGCGCCTTCGCCGCGCTGGGTTACGCGCAGTTGACCGGCAAGGCAGGTGTATGCCAGGGCACCGCCGGGCCGGGCTTTTCGCACATGCTCGTGGGCATCCATGAAGCGATGTACTCGCGCATCCCGCTGGTGGTGATCGCCCCCAACGCGCCGATCTCGCAGTATGGCAAAGGCGAGTTGCAGGAGCTTCCCCAGATCGAAAGCGTGGTCGGGTTTGCCAAGTGGTGGTACCGTGTGGACAGGCCCGAGAAGATCCCGTGGGTGATGCAGCAGGCCTTCAAGCACGCCCTGGCACCTCCGTGCGGGCCGGTGTTTGTAGATATCCCGATAGACATCGGCGACATGGAGGCGGAGATGGATGACTACGTCCCCGCACCACGCAGCACTTGTGTAGCCGAGCCCCAGGCGATAGCTGAGGCAGCGAAGGCGCTGGTGAAGGCGAAAAGCCCTGTCATGATCTGCGGTCGCGGGGTGCATCAGTCGGGTGCTTATGAAGAGGTCCGCAAGCTTGCCGAGCTTCTGGCTGTGCCGGTTCTATACACCAATCACGGCAAGACCTCCATACCTGAAAATCATCCGCTGGCCGGCGGCGGAGTGGGCTGCAACCGCACTTGTGCCAGCGAGGCGCTGCTTGATGAAGCCGACTGCTGGTTCTGGGTCGGCAGTCAGATCGAGGAGTTCGCGGTGGGCAAGGATTGGCCGCAACTGCCCCCGGAGCGCACCTTCATTAACCTGAACATTGACCCGACGCAGTTCGGGCGCAACTGGACGCCGGACATCTGCCTGCTGGGCGACGCGAAGCTGACACTGACCCAGGTTATCGAAGCATGTGCCGAAGACGCCGGCGAGCGCGACTTTGCCAACAGCGAGGCGGCAAACAAGATTGCGGAACTGAAAAAGCAGTGGCGCGCGCAAGTTGACGCCCTTGTGGCGAACTCCAAGGGGCCGGTGCATTTCTCGCAATTCCTCACCGAACTCAACCGTCTGATGCCCGATGACGCAGTGGTAGTTGTTGGCGAGGGTGCGAATCGTGTCTGGACGGCCACCGAGCTGCAACTGACCACACCAGGCACCTGGGTTTCGGCCTCGGACTTCGGCTGCATGGGCTATGCCGTTGGTGCGTCCATCGGCGCCGCATTTGCCCGCCCGGGCAAGAACATCTTCTGCATCACCGGCGATGGCTCGTTCCAGATGCAGATGCAGGAGATCGTGGTGGCGATGCAGTACGGACTGCCGATTACCTATGTGGTGTTCAATAACAATGCGCTGGGCTGGATCAAGTGGAGCCAGAAGCTCAGCCGCGACGAGCGTTACTACTGCACCGAATTCACTGCCAACTGGAACCACGCCGAGGCGGCCCAGGCGGCGGGCCTGGCGGGGCTGTACGTGGACAGCGCCGAAAAATGCGCATCGGCCGTCGAAAGTGCTCTGCAGGCCAATGCCGACGGCCGGCCGGCGCTGATCGAAGTACTCGTGCCCTGGGACGAGCAGACACCCGGCTTCCACGCCCAGCACACCGGCTGCTCCACCGCAGAGGCCTATGACACGCTGACGGGCGGAGGCAGCTAGCATGTCACCTGTGGCAGAAGCACGGACAGAGACTATCTGAGCAAATGAGACGAGACACGACCAGGTCGCACAAGAAAAGACAGCCGCGCTCAAAGAAGGCCGCTCGCGCTGCAGAGGTCTCCTGGGCGGCGCCGATCACGGCATTGAAAGGTGTCGGGCCGGCGCGGGCCGATACCTTTGCCGCCGCTGGCATCAACTGCATCGGCGATCTGCTCACCTACTACCCTTACCGCTACAAGGACCGGCCGCGACTGCACCGTATTGACGAACTGACCGACGGCCAGGAAGCCTGCCTGCGGGTGCGCGTAACAGGCAAGGGCAGCAATTTCTACCGTGGCCGAATGCGGATGACGCAGGTGCCGGCCGTCGCTATGGCCCCGCAGCAGGATAGCGCATTGCCACTGGAGGACGCCGCAGAAGACCGAATCACTCTACGCTGGTTCAATCAGCCCTACCGCGCCGAGCAGTTCGAGCCGGGCACTGAACTCGTGATAGTGGGCAGGATGCGGCTAAGAGGCGAAAAGATAGCAGTGGTCGTCCAGGAATGTGAGCGAGCCAATCCCGACCCTACCCGCTCACCCGGGCTGGGCATCGGGAAGCTTGTGCCCGTCTATAGTAAGATAGAGGGCATCAGTCCCACGCTGCTGCGCAAGCTGATCCGGCAGGCTCTCGATACGTGCCAGGAGCTGCCCGAGGCCCTGGTGCCGCCAGAGCTGGCTAGCGACCGCGGCCTGATGTCGCTGCAGGATGCGCTCTGGCAAACTCACTTCCCTGACAGCGGCGAAGTTCAGGAGGCGGCCCGGAAGCGGCTTGTCTATCAGGAACTGTTGCTGCTGCAGCTTGAGCTGGCGCGCAGGCAGCGGGCCGTGAAGGTGCCCACCACGGGTGTGGGCCTGGCGCTTGAGGAAAGCGCACGGGATGAATACGTAGGCGTGCTTCCGTTTGAGTTGACCGCCGCGCAAGAGCGCGTGCTTGAGGAGATATCGGACGACCTGGCCGGCCCCGAGCCTGCGCACCGGCTGGTGCACGGCGACGTAGGCTCCGGCAAGACCGTAGTGGCTGCCTGGGCGCTTTACTGCGCGGTGCGAGCCGGCAAGCAGGCGGCGATGATGGCGCCGACGGAGCTTCTGGCCGAGCAACATTACCGGACGTTCTGTGCTCTACTTGCGCCATTGGAAGTACAGCCGCTTCTACTCACCGGCAGCTTGCCCGAGCCAGCCAAAGCACAGGTACGAGAGCATTTGGCAAGCGGTGAGCCGGTTGTGGTCGTCGGGACGCATGCCCTGTTCCAGCCGGCAGTGGAGTTTTCCGACCTGGCCGTGGCTGTGATTGACGAGCAGCACCGTTTCGGCCTGCAACAGCGGGCAGCGCTGGCAGAGAAGGGACTGCGGCCCAACGTAATAGTGATGTCAGCGACGCCTATCCCGCGCACCCTGGCCTTGACCTTGTACGGTGACTTCGATATTTCCGTGATTGATGAGCTGCCGCCTGGGCGCCGACCAGTGCAGACAAGGCTGCTCCCGGATCGCAAGCGCAAGGCGGCGCTGAAGCTACTGGTCGAGCAGATAGCCGCCGGCCACCAGGCCTATGTAGTCTGCCCGCTGGTGGCAGAGGCTAAGAAGACTGATGCCGAGGCTGCGACGCAGATGTACGAGAGTCTGCAGGCCGAATTAGCTGCTTTTGCGGGCGGCGAAGAAGCGGCGCTCGGGCTTGTGCACGGCCAGATGCGTGCCCAGCAGCGCGAAGATGTCATGGCGCAGTTCCGGGCTGGCGAGGTCCAGGTACTTGTCAGCACTACAGTCGTCGAGGTCGGCGTGGATGTGCCCAATGCGACCGCGATGGTAGTATTCAATGCCGAGCGCTTCGGGCTGGCGCAGTTGCACCAGTTGCGGGGCCGTGTGGCCAGGTCCGGCGCGCAGGCGCATTGTGTGCTCCTGACCGCCAGCAAGACACCGGAGGTCATTGACCGCTTGCGAGTGCTCGAGGAGACCAGCGACGGATTCAAGATAGCCGAGGAGGACCTGAAAAGGCGTGGGCCCGGCGAGATGGTCGGGCTTGCCCAACACGGCCTGCCGGACGTGCACATGGCCGCCCTGCTCACGGACACACCGACTCTGGTCGTGGCAAGGGAGGATGCGCGCAGCCTTCTGGAGGCCGACCCGTCACTCGACGCTCCTGAGCATCGCCTGCTGCGCCGCGCTCTGCAGGCCCAGCAGCCCACGGACATTAAATGGACAGTCTAGGTCTTCCGCAACTGCCTGCGTGAGACAGGTATTAGACTAGGAGCAAGAGCGTCATGGCTGTGCTTGCCTATCGCCCCGACTGGGAAGAAGCGCGTGATCGTTTGACTCGCTGGTGGAACGGCGAGAACTTTGGGCGCGCGGCCCTGCAGATTACCGTGCCGAGGCCGCACCCGGCTGAGCATGTGGAGCCAGCCCCCATACCGGCGGGAGTGGTCTGCGAGCGCTACACAGCGCAGGACCTGGACCTGCGCGTGAACCTGGCGCGGCGCGGGTGCATCAACACTTACTACCTGGGCGAAGCGGTCCCATACCATGCCCCGGGGGACTTGGGGCCAGGCACGCTCTCGCTGTTCCTGGGCTGCCATGGGACCGAGATGCCTACGACGGTGTGGTTTGAGCCATGCATCGCAGACGCCGACGAGATCGTCCCGGAGTATGACGCGGACAATCCGTACTGGATGTTCTGCCAGGAGGCGCACAGGGGCACACTGCCGTTCAGCTGCGGACGGTTCCTGCAGCAGTTCCCTGACCTCATCGAGGGCCTGGATACTCTGGCCGCGCTACGCGGAACCGAGGAGTTGCTGATGGACCTCCTCGACCGGCCGGAGTGGGTGCACCGGTGCCTGCACCACATTACCCAGGTGTACTTCCGTCACTATGACATGCTCTACGACCTCATCCGCGACGAGGTGGGCGGCAGCGTGTTCTGGTGCTGGGCGCCCGGCCGACTGGTAAAGCTGCAATGCGATGTCTCGTTCAATATCTCGCCGCGAATGTTCAGGGACTTCATGGTGCCGGTGCTGCAGGAGATGACGGAGCGCACCTCCTACTCCCTGTACCACTGGGACGGCCCCGGCGCGCTCTGTCACCAGGATGCTCTCCTTTCGCTGCCCCATCTCGACATGCTGCAGTGGACACCTGGTGCGGGCGAAGAGCCGACCTGCCATCGGCGCTACTGGCCCATGTATCATGACGCCATAGAGGCAGGTAAGCGAGTGATGATCTATGCAGAGAACGCGGAGGGGCTGCCT
>Ga0114930_10002466_pt1 | contig 16716 bp, 10 predicted proteins | sample AnhtaG_FD_87300 | JGI IMG/M metagenome (GOLD analysis project Ga0114930, IMG submission 87300) | Deep subsurface microbial communities from Anholt, Denmark to uncover new lineages of life (NeLLi) - Anholt_01485 metaG | ecosystem: Environmental > Aquatic > Marine > Oceanic > Sediment | place... | reverse complement strand
CCGGAGTTCCAGAGGCCAAAGTGGTTTAACCTATTGTTGCTTCGTGTGATAGCGAGATTCAATTTGTCGCTTTACTGGGTACAGGACCTCATGGCTTGAGTCCGAGCAGGGCGAAGACGTGTTGTTGGAACGGCGTTGCTTCGGTGAGTTGCTCGAAGCGGATGGTGTGCTTTCCTGCGGCGGTGCGGCAGGTGTTTTTGCAGCGCGTGGCGAGGTCCATGAGCAGCGTTTGTAGACTGTGCACGGGCCATCCGTCGCGGGTTTGTTTGGTGCGCCTCTTGTCGCGGACGCTTTGGGAAGGCTGCGCCTTGGCCACGGGGTCCCGGGTCCAGCGCGCGGCGTCGAGTTCGTCGTCTTGGAAGAGCACGGGCGACAGCGCTTTCCTGATGTGCCATTCGACGTAGTAGGCAAGCATGCACAGCAAGATGTGGGCGCGCACGTGCGCCTCGGTGCGGTGGCGGATGGGGCGCACGTGCAGGTCGACGCTCTTCATGCAGCGGAAGGCCTGCTCGACTTGGCCCAGGCTCTTGTAGGTGCGCACGGTGTCCTCGGCGCTGAGCGCGGCCTTCTTCTCGCTGGTGCGGATGATGTAGAGGCCATCGAGGCGCGCCTCGTGTTCAATGGACTGCTCGTCGCGCTCGAAGCGCAACAGGTTGTCCTCGATGGTGAGGATAAAGTGCTTGCCCATCTTGTGGCGGTTGATGACCTTGCCCACTTTCAGGCCGATTTCGTCGGCCAACAGCGGCGTCTTGGTGCGCCGCCCAACCTCGGCCGCAATCTTTTCAAGCCGCGCTTCGGTGGCGGCCAGGAGTTGCTCGCGCGTGCGTTTTCTGTCCTCGGCCAACAGCGGGTTGTAACAGACCACGAGCCGTTCTGCGGGATAGTCTTCGCTGGTGATCTCGGCGAGGTTCTGTTGGTCGAACAGCGACAGTTGCAAGGCGCCTTGTTCGGCCAGGTCGCGAATGGCCGTGAAGCGCAACGCGGATATCCAGCCCAAGCCGGGGTAGTGGCGCAAAGCGTCGATCTGGGTCTGCGTCAACATCCCCCGGTCGCCTACCAGCACCACGCGCTCAAGCCCGAAGCTTTTGCGCAACTTGTCGATCTGATCGGGTACGGTCGCGGGGTCGCCGGTGTTGCCCGCATAAACGTCCACCGCCACCGGCCGGCCTTGGCCGTCGGCCAACAGCCCATAGACGATGCTCGGCAACTTCTCCCCGTCGCGATTGTAGCCGTACCTGGCCAGGGGGCAGGTCCGGCCGTGATACGACGAACTGGAGACGTCGAAGAGCACCACCGCGCCCTCTTCGAGATGGCGCCTGGCCAACTTCTTCTCGATACGCGCTTGGCGTTGAAGCAACCAATCCAGAGCGTCGTAGAGCTCATTGGCGTCCGCGTCCTCGACCCCCAACTGCTGGGCCAACGTCGTCGTATGCCAAAGCCGCGTCGTGGCCAACTTCGAGGCCGGGTCCAACAGACGCTGGGCGATCATGGCCACCACCACGTCTCGTTCCCGGCACGGCCGCGAGGCGAGCAACGTGTCCACGCCGAGCCGGCGGATCATGCCCAGCACGGCCTGCACATGGCCGTGCGGCCTCGAGCGCTCGACCGAAAAGACCTCATCTTTGGGGACCAGTTCCACGCCGCGCAACGCCAGGCGCAGCACCTCGACAGCCTCGGGCGGGCACTTGGAGAGATTGGCGATGGTGGTCTTGACCATTTTGCCGCCTTCCCGGCGCGATTGGCGCAGGAGGATGGCCGGCGGGGAGTTTCGGTTGGGGACGGCATCAATGTACATGGCCCTATTATACAGCTACTGATACCATTTGTCAAGCGGCACAGTTGCATTTACATGGGTACAAATTGCAGCAAAAATAAGTGCTTGGGCACCATAAAGTGCCCTATTCATGGGGACTATCCAGGATCGAAGCGGTCAAATCGCTCCTGAACGTCGGCCTAAATGTGCAGCAGTACCTTCATAACCGCCCCCGCCGCCGCGCGCTCGAGCGCGTGCAGGGCGTGCGCCAACACGTGCGTCTCCGTGATCATCGGGCGCACCTCGACGTTGCCCATGGCCAGGGCCTCGAGCGCCGGGCGGAACGGCCCGCACCGCGACCCGATGATCTTCACTTCGTTGACCACGGGCTGGCTGAGGTCGACCGGCGTAGCGTCGGCCACCGTGGTCTTCAGCACGACCGTGCCCTCCGGGCGAACCAGCTCGAGCGCACGCCGCAGCCCGTCCGGCGAACCCGTCGCATCCACGACCACGTCCGCGCCCGGCTCGAGCGGGTCGTCATGCCGCGCAATGTTGATGTGCAGGTCCTTGAGCAGCTCGAGCTTCCAGGGGTACTTCCCGACGCAGACCAGGTGCTTGGTGTGCAGCCACAAGACCTGCGCGCACAACTGCCCGAGTTTCCCGTCGCCCAGCACGATGACCCGGTCGTCCTCGCCGATCGCCACCTGCTCCGTGATGCGGAAGGCCGCGGCCACCGGTTCGGTGAACGCCGCCACGTCGTCCCGGATCGAGTTCGGCACGAGGTGTAGGTTCTCCTCCGGCAAGACCAGGTACTCGGCAAAGGCCCCGTTCCGGCCCGCGATGCCAAGCACCGTCCGGTTCATGCAGTGCTGGGGCATCTCGAGCCGGCAATACCGGCACCGATGGCACACGCAGTTGATCTCGCCGACCACCCGCTTGCCCTCGAGGTGGGGATTCGAGCACGCCTCGACGATGCCCACGAACTCATGGCCCGGCACCCCTTTGAACCCCATGTAGCCTTTGAGGATCTCGAGGTCGGTACGGCAGATGCCCGCCGTGAGCACACGCACCAGCGCCTCCCCATGGGCCGGGCGCGGCTCGGGGACATCGGCCAGCCGAACCCCGCCGTCATACACGACCGCCCGCATCCCAGGATCTCCCTCCGTTCACGTCACCGCGAGTGAGGCTGTATTCAACACGACCGCATACCAAGATTCAAGTGCGCCTCGATAGCCCTTGATTGTCGGCATGCTCGGCTCGGGCGAGGGCGCGAAGCCTGACATGCTTGTCACGGTCGCCGAGGGCGGCGAGTTGCGGCGTGCCCGAGGCGGGACGGCCCAAGACCGACGCGGGGAAGGCGCCCGGCGTGAGGGCGGCCGTCACGCAGCGGCGTGTTGCGGGCTATCGCCAGTAGCGCTTATCGCCGTGGCGGGCGGCGTGCAGCGCGGACTCGATCGCGGCGACGACGGTCCTGAGCGCCTTGATACGCGCGTAGAGCTTCTGCTCGCCCTCGATGACGGTCCACGGCGCCGACGGCGTCGAGGTCCGGTAGATCATCTCCGACACGGCCTTGTAGTAGTCGTCCCACCGTTCCCGGTTGCGCCAGTCCTCGTCGGTGATCTTCCATTTCTTGTAAGGCGTTTCCTCGCGCAGCTTGAAGCGGCGGAGCTGCTCCTCCTTCGAGATGTGAATCCAGAACTTGACGAGGACCGTACCGTAGGACGTCAGCTCTTCCTCGAACTCGTTGATCTCCTGGTAGGCGCGTTTCCATTCGGCGGGGGAGGCGAAACCCTCGAGACGCTCGACGAGCACGCGGCCGTACCAGGTCCGGTCGAACACGGTGATGTGGCCGGCTTTGGGCAGGTGCTTCCAGAACCGCCACAGGTAATGGTGGGTCTTCTCGTCGCCCTCGGGCGCGGCCACGGGGATGACCTCGATGCCGCGGTGGTCCAGCCCGCCGATGAGACGCTTGATGTTGCCCCCCTTGCCCCCCGCGTCCCAGCCTTCGTACGTGATCACGACCGGGATGCGGGGCAGGTACATCAGACGCTCGAGGCGCAGCAGCCTCTTCTGCAGCCGGGACAGCTCGCGCCGATAGTCGGCCCGGTGGATCGTGAGGGACAAGTCGGCCGTGTCCAGGGGGCCCGGTCGCCGCGGCATGGGCTTGAGTTTCGGCTTCTTCGCGGGCCGCTTGTCCGTCAGGGCGGTCTCGATGGCCCCGGCGAGGGTCTCGAGAACCCGCGCCGTTGCGTACCGTTCGTCATGCGACGGGACCACGGTCCACGGCGCGTAGTCGGTCGAGGTGGCCTCGAGCATGCGGTCGACCATGCCGGCGTATTCGTCGTAGCGTTGGTTCTCGCGCCAGTCGCCTTTCCGAACGCGCCAAGCCAGGGCGAGTTTCTTCTGCATCTTGGCGAAGCGGCGGGCCTGCTCCTGCTTGCTGATTTGGAGCCAAAACTTCACCACGACCGCGCCGTCGTCCCTAAGCTGCCGCTCGAAGACCCGCAGCCGCTGGAAGACCTCGTCATGGTCGCGGGGGTGGGTGGTCAGGACGTCGCCGTACCAGCTCCCGTCGTACACGGCGATGGCGCCGCGGGCGGGCAGTGAGACCCAGAACCGCCACAGCGGGGGACGCAACAGGGCTTCTTCGTCGGGCTCCTCGAAGTTGTGCAGCTTGTAGCCCCGGGGATCGAGCATGGTGAGCAGCCGGCTGATCACGGTCCCGACCCCCGCGGCGTGCCAGCCCTCGAACACGACGATCACCGGAACGCCGGCGGCCCGGGCGTCTCGCTGAAGCGCGGGGATGCGCATATCGAGATCGTCGACGGTCTTCTTGAAGTCCGCCTTGGACAGCTTCGCTTTGAGGTCGACCTTGTCGAGCATGGCGGTTTCTCCTGCGAGACAGTGGGCCATATCCGAAAGGACGAGGCCGCGGCCGGGCCCGCGGCCTCAGTACTTCACGCCCATGAGATGGCAGAGGATGTAGCGGTCGAGCTGCTCGTAGTCGCGCGCCGCGATCAGTTGGGCCTCGAGCTTGCGGTCAAGCGTGGCTACCTTCTCCAAGAGGAACAGGAACCGCTCCTTGCTGTTGCTTAGGTGCTTCGTGTTCACCGACTGCTTCTGGGTGCGCATGGTCTTGACGTCGAGGCCGACCCATTCGCCCTTGCGCCCATAGCGGTACTCCTCGAGCACGCGGACCTGGTTGAAGGCGGTCCGAAGATTGAAGGACCCGAACGACTTGTCCTGGTCGAACTTGAGGCCGCCCTGGTCGTTCAGGTGCACGCTCTTGAGCTTGTTGTGGGCCAGGGCGTAGGCCATGTCGTCGCTCGGGTCGAGGCCGGCCAGCAGCGAATGGGCCGTCTCGCAAAGGCAGCCGACGCGGTCCGGGTCGCAGGTCAGGTAGCTCAGGCCGATGGCGTGCCCAAGCGTCGGGATGATGGCGCTGTCGACCGGCTCGTTGGGCTTGGGCTCGATCAGGACCCGCACCTTCGGGTCGTACTCGAGCATCACGTTGATGGCGTCCCGAATGCGCAGCACGGACTCGCGCGGGTTCTTGCTCTCGCGGATGTACGACCCCTCGCGGGCCAGCCACAAGACGATCCACGAGCCCCCGAGCACGTTGTTGATGTCGATGCACTTCTTTGTGCGCTCGATCGCGTACTTACGGCACTTCACGTTGTTGTTCGTGTAGGCGCCGTCGATGGTCTCGCGCGCGAACCACAGCCGCGGCGCCGTGAACTCCGCCTTGAGCCCCTCGCGATCCAGCATCCGCCTGACCCGCTTGGCCTCTTTCATGATCGCGGCGTGGGACTTGCCGTCCAGGTCCGGCACCGCATCGTCATCGTGGAATTGGACCCCGTCGAAACCCAGCTTCTTGGCGATCTTGATCTTCTTTCCAAGGCCCTCCGGACGCCGCACCGCCGGGCCGAACGGGTCCGCACCTTCGTCGATATTCCAAGGACCGAATGAAAACCGGTATCGTCCTCTCGTCTTGGCCACGGTTCTTTCCTCCTTCCTCTTCAAAACAGGCTTCGGCTAGGATACGTCCGCCCCGCGCACCAGGTCAACAGGGAGGCGACACTTGCGCGGTGTACGAACGGGGGCGATTATGGGCAGACGTTGCCGGGCCATCAACGCTCCGCGCGCAGCACGGCCATATGCAGCGGGTCCGGCCCGGGCGGCCCGTGGGCGAGCTGCCAGCCCCGGTAGGTGAGCACATCGCCGGGCCCGAGCGAGAAGGCCACCCCTTGGTCCTCGCCGGCCAGGACCGCAAAGAGCCCATAGCGCACCACGGGCGGGGGCGCGGCGCGCACGTACTCGATGAGGGCGTCGCCCCAGCGGACGGCCTCGCCCTGCCGGCAGCGCAACTCGCGGTCGCCGTTGCGCAACACGGCCTCGTAGAGCGGCGAGTCCTCACGCCTCACGGGCACGGCCGCTTCCAGGACCCCATCGAGACGCAGCTCGTAGGGCAGGCCTTCGGGGCGCCAGGCCTCGCCGTCGGCCAGCACGCGCCCCCCGCAAGCAGTCCCGTTGTGATACGCGGCCACGAGCGCCGCCCCCTCGCCCCATGCGTCGAGCAGCAGGACGGTCTCGAGCCGCGCGCAATACTCGAACCGGACCGGTGCGTCGGGGTCACGTGCGTTTGCGGGGACCCAGACGGTGCGGGGTTCTGCCCCGCCTTCGACACGCACGGCAATGGCGGGGCCTTCCCCGCGGTGGGTCCGGTGATGCTCGTCCACCTGGACTAGCGTGACTCGGGTCCCGTCCGCGAGCGTGGCTCCGGTTCCCGGTGCGAACGACGCGAACCAGTTGATGGCCGAACCGTCGACGGCCCCCCAGCGGGCCGATTCCAAGCCGGGCAGTCCACCTTCGAGGTCCTCCCGCGCGGCCGCCTCGGACTCGAACCAGCGAAACCGTATCCCGATGCTGGGCTCGACGCGCCGCCAGGTGTCCGTTACCAGGAAGACGTCCTCAGTCCATGGCTCCTCGGGGCGGCGCAACGCGAGCGCGGCCATGCGCACGCCGCCCCGGTCGCGCAGCAGGCCCGACCACTTGCGCAGGCCGGCGACCTCGAAGGGCGTGCGTTCGATCTCGATGCTTGCCCCCTCGCGCAGGTCGATGACGTCGGCTGTTCCCGGGGCCATCACGTTGAGGGTGTCGCGCGGTTCGGGCCGCTGCACGACCTGGACGTCGGTCACGCGCACCGAGAACGGCAGCACGAATGCGTCGTATCTGCGCTCGCCGTCCCGGAGCTTCGTTGCGGTGGTTGGGTTGTCAAAGGGGATTTCGTCGGCGGCCACGTTCTTGAGGGCGCCCGCCAGCGGGAACGGGCTGTCCAGGGTCTGGCGCACGACGACGCGCTCGCCTTGTCCCACGGCGATGCACAGTTCCCCCGAGAAGGCCTGGGCGTAGCGGTAGGCGGTGCTGATGCCGGTCAGGACGAGGGCCAGCGTCACGGCGGTGACCAGCAGCGCGGTCAGAGAAGACGGGTGATACCGGTTCATTGGGCCGGAGGCGACGTTGCGTTGAAGTCGACGGTGACCATAGCGGCAATGGGATCCACCTACCGTTCGTTGAAACCGTCGCGTAGTCTACTACAAACGCGATGCGCTGCCAACGGCTTTCTTGCGGACGCCGTGTATCAAACCAAGAAATCGGCGATTCTGGGGCGGTTTTTTCTGGCGCCGCCCGCCCCCGGACACATAGAATGCATGTGGTCCAATCCAACGTACGGGAGGCCCATCCATGAGAGCGTTGTCGTTGTCGTATGTGGCGGTGTCGTGCGCGCTGGCCCTTGCGTCCTGCAGGGCGCTGGGCGACGAACTGGCCGAGACCTTCGCGGCCGCGCCGCCCGAGTACTCGCCCGTGCCCATCTGGTGGTGGAGCGGGGACCCCATCGAGGCGGGGCGCGTGCGCGAGCAGATCCGCCAGTTCGCGGAGGGCGGGATCTACAACGTGGTGATCCTGAACCTGGCCCCCTCGGGGCCGTTGTACGGCAGCGCTGCGGATGAGCCGCCGTTTCTGTCCGAGGCGTGGTGGGACCTGTTCGGCGTGGCCGTCGAGGAGGGCAAGCGTGCGGGCGTGCGGATCTGGTTCTACGACCAGTTCGGGTTCTCGGGGGCTGGGTTACAGGCGCGGGTCGTGCGCGACCACCCGGGGTTCCGTGGCGTGACGCTGCATCGCGAGGTGCGCGACGTGACCGGCCCCGCGGCCGTCGAGATGGCGGTCCCGGTCGGCGGCGAGGCGGTGGCCGGCTTCAGCGCGCAGTTGGTCGAGCCGGAGGGCGAGGTGGCGCAGTGGATCTGGGACCAGGCGGCGACCGAAGAGCAGGCGGTGCGCTACTTTCGGCGCACGTTCGAGCTCGAGAGCATCGCGGCGGGGTCGCACGTCAACATCACGGCCGACAACGGGTACATGTTGTACGTCAACGGGACCAAGTTGGGCGAGGAGCTCGTCTACGAGCAAAGTGGTTGGGGCCGGGCCGAACCGTTTGACGTGACCCGCCACCTGCGCCTTGGGACAAACGTGATTGCCGTGCGCGCGGAGAAGCTCGGGGGCAGCGCGGGGCTCCTCCTCGAGCTCGTGCTCGGCGACGCCTCGGCGCTTCCGCCGGACGCCGACCCGTCGGTCCAGCCAAAGCGCCTGGTGAGCGACGGCCGGTTCCGCATGTCGGCCGAGGCGCCCGAGGGCTGGAGCACGCTCGATTTCGACGATGGCGCGTGGGCGGCGGCGGACGTGCTCGGGCCGCTGAGCATGCCGCCTTGGCACGCCATCGCCGGCATGGAAAGCGCGCCGGGGTTCGAGATGGGCACGCCCATCCGGTACGTCCGGAACCTCACGCACCGCATCAGCGACGGTGTGCTCAAGGCCGACGTGCCCGAGGGCGCGTACCGCGTGCAGCTCTTCTACACCACGTCGGGCGGATTCGACTATCAGAACCCGGACGCGGGGGCGGCGCTGCTGGACGTGCTCCACGGGGAGATCGAGCGCCGCTTCGGACACGAACTCGGCGAGGCCATCGCGGGCTCGTTCCAGGACGAGTTCCCGGCGCTGCCGCGGTTCTCGGTGCGCCTGCCGGCCGAGTTCCGCGAACGCATGGGCTACGACCTGATCGAGCGCCTGCCCGCCCTGTATGACGACGTGGTAGACCGTTTCGGCGAGCCGGACGGGCCGACGACCGCGCAGGTCCGGTGCGCCGCGAACGACGTGGCCGCGGCCCTGTGCGAGGAGGGCTTCTTCATCCCGCTGTTCGAGTGGCACGACCGGCACGGCATGTTGTGCGGCTACGACCAAACGGTCCGCAATGCCGACCCGGTCCGCGGCGAGGGCTACTACGTGGACTACTTCAAGACGCAGCGGCACTACGGTGCGCCGGGTAACGACATGGGCGGCGACCAGAAGCCGCACCAATCCATCGCCGAGTTGTACGACCGGCCGCGCTGCTGGATCGAGGGATTCCATTCGAGCGGCTGGGGTCAGACCCTCGAGGACGTCGCCACCCTCCTGCATCCGTGGATGCTCAACGGCGCCACCTTGTTCGACCCGCACGCGGTCTACTACTCGATCCACGGCTCGTATTGGGAGTGGGCGCCGCCGGACACGGGATGGCGCCAGCCGTACTACGCCCACTATCCCGTCCTGGCCGACTACAGCGCCCGCCTGTGCTACGTGCTCTCGCAAGGCCGGCTGGTGACGGACGTGGCCGTGGTGCATCCCGCGCACACGATTCATGCCTACAGCGGTTTCGGCCCGAGCGCGGCGCGCGCGGCCAAGGCGTCCGACGCCTATTGGGGCGCCCAGAACGCGTTGCGCGCGGCGCGGGTCGATTATCTCGTCATCGATGAGGACTCGATCATGCGCGCGGAGGTCGACGGCGGTGTGCTGGCCGTGGGCCGGGCGCGGCTGCGCGTGATCGTGTTGCCGGCGACGCGCGTGCTTGCGAGCGGGACCGTGAAGAAGCTCAACGAACTGATCGACGGAGGCGGGGCCGTCATCGTGGTCGGCGCCGCGGCACGGCAAAGCGCGGACCGGGCGTGCGCGGAATCCGAATTCAAGGCCATGGCCAGGCTGCTGGTCGAGAACGCGACCCGCATCATGGACCCCGGCGCGACGGCCTCGGCCGTGATCGCCAAGGCGCCGCGGGACGTGGCGGAGCCGATTCCGGCCAGCCACCGCCGGGTGGGCGACCGCGATTTCTACTTCCTGCTGTCGGACGCGGAGACCCCGGCCAACGGCCATGCACGGTTCTCGGTCAACGGCCGGAAACTGTGGGAAACCGCGGCCGCGCTCGGGGGCCGGCTGTCCTTCACGTCGGCCCTCGACGGGGCGCCGGAGCGTTGGGACGCGGTCACCGGCGCGATTGCGCCGGTCTACAACTACCGGCGGGGCGAAGGCGGGACGCGGGTGGACGTCGAACTGAGGGACACGCCGGCGCCGCTGGTGGCGCTGCGCGAACCCACGGCCGAGGACCCCATCGCGATCGAGTCTGACCTCGAGGTCACGGGCTGGCGGCGGGACGGCACCGGGATATTGGTGCAAGGCTGGCCTCGGCTCGACGCGACCGCGGCGCAGGCGGCTTCGCACACGGCCCGCGTGGAACTGCCCGACGGCGTGTTCGAGGGGGCGAGCCCGTCCGAGGCGCCGTTGCGCGTCGAGGTGCCCGGGCCTTTCACGTGCCGTATCGAGCCGACGTGCGACAACCACGACGGCAGCTTTGCCTGGCCGCCGTCGGATGGGGCCATCCCGGTGGAGGTGCGCGCCTTACGGTTTCACGAGGAGACGCCGGGTGAAGACGCCGCGCCCTATCGTCTCCCCGGCTTCGACGACGGCCAGTGGGAGACCGTGCTGGCCTCGTTTGGCCCGCGCACCGAGTACGCGGCGCTCACCCAACTGGACTCGCGCGAGGCATTTGCGACCGCGGCCGTGCCGTCGGATCCCGGCCCGATGAAGCCCGTGACCTACTCGCTGCGGCTGGGCATCAACGAGGACCGCGTGTTCTCGGCAGCCCTCGGCGGCAAGGGCCGCATCCCCGAGGAGTTCATCGACCTGGGCTCGGTCAAGGCCGGCCTGCTGCATCTGGTCCGGGCCACGGTGACCGCGCCCGACGACGTCGGCGACCTGCCGGCCGTGCTCCGCGTGGGCGGCGTGGCGCGGAAGCGGGCGTTCCTCAACGGCGAAGAGGTGGCGTTCCCCGGCGACCCGGCCGCCCGGACGGTTCGGGCCGAGGTGACGCTGCGCGGCGGCCCGAATCGTCTCGAGCTACTGGCGTGCCGCGACGGGGGCGGGCGCCTGCGGCTTTTCTACGAGTTCCTCGAACGCAGCGGCGCGCCGCCGGACTCGGAGTGGATCTGGAGCGCGGCCGCGGACCCGTCCGGCTGGACGACGTTCGTGAAGCCCATCGACGTGTCCGGTGCGGTGCGCTCGGCCGCGATGGTGGTGGCCCTCGGCGACCTGCACCAGATCCGCATCAACGACCGGCTGCTCGCGGACCAGGGGAATTTCGACCCGTATTTCACGAGCCGGGCCGAGCGTTACGACGTGGCCGACTTCCTCGAGCCCGGCGCTAACACGATCGAAATCGAGGCGCGCGACAGCGGACACCCCGTCGGCCTGCTCCTGGATGGGCTGATCGTGCTCGAAGACGGGACCGAGATCCCGTTTGTATCCGACGCGTCGTGGACGACGGGGCCGGACACGCCGGCGCGTGTGCTGGCCGGGCCGTCGCACGGCTATATGGGCGACCCGGCCTGTCTGCTGCTCCGGCCGCGGCCCCACCCGCTGCCCGAGGGCGGCTGGCTGCTGGACCAGCCCGGACCGCCCGCGCCCTTCGACCGGCTGGTCTACTCGGTCGGCACGGACAAGCCCGCGCCGGGATGGTATCGGTTCCGCCTGCCGCCCGGCGCCACGGCGCTCACGCTCGAGACGCCCGGCGAGGCCGCGCTGTACGTGGCCGGCGAGCCGGTCGTGCTTGGCGGAGGTCGCGCGGTTCTGCCGAACCCGGAGGCGGAGCGGCGGGTGGCGGCGTTGCGGGTCCAGTCCGTGGCCGGCTACGAACGCGGGGCCGCGCTGCTGCGCCCGATCACGTTCGAGATGGGCGAAGGCCGTATCGGGCTGGGTTCGTGGGATGAGCTCGGGCTGGCGCACTACGCCGGCGGGCTCGTGTATTCGAAGGAGGTGACGCTCCCGGCCGTCGACGGCATGCGGGTGTTGCTGGACCTGGGCCGGGTGCGCGGCAGCGCGGACGTCACCGTGAACGGCGTGGGGTGCGGCACGCGCCTCTGGCATCCGTTCCGGTTCGACGTCACCGACGCGGCAAAGGAGGGTGTAAACCGGGTCGAGATCCGCGTGCTCAACACCCTCGGCCCACACTTCGCGGTCGGCCATCCGTCGGCCCACGTCCACGAGAACCACACCAAATCGGGGATCTTCGGGCCGGTGACGCTGGCTGCGGTGAAGCCGGTGACGGTGGCACTGACGCGAACAGAGAGGTAGCCAGGGGTCTCGCGGGAACTGTGCGGGGTCAAGGGCAGGGCCTTTGACTCGGGCCACCCCAAACGTGATAATCGGCGCCGGGAGGCCCGGCTTGAGGCCGGGGCGAGAAGAAGAATAGGTCGTATAGGACGTATATGACCTATAGGACCTATTCAGGAGGAGACCGGGACATGGGCGATGCGGGTAAGGTCATCGGGCCGCACGGGGGGTACCGCAATCTCAAGTCCTATCAGAATGCGGAGATCGTCTATGACGCCACGGTGAAGTTCTGCGATCGCTTCATTGACCGCCGGTCCCGCACGCACGACCAGATGGTTCAGGCCGCCCGCAGCGGGAAGCAGAACATCGCGGAAGGCAGCATGGCCTCGGGCACGTCCAAGAAAATGGAGTTGAAACTGGTGGGTGTGGCGCGCGCCAGCCTCGAGGAACTCCTCGTGGACTACCAGGACTTCCTGCGCCAGCGCGGCCTGCCGCTGTGGGATAAGGGCCATGCCCAAGCCCAGACGATCAGAAAACTGGCCTACGCCAAGAATAGGTCCTATAAGACGTATTCGACCTATATCGAGAGGGGCTCGCCCGAGGTGGCCGCCAACACGCTGGTCTGCCTGATCCACCAAGCCAACTACCTGCTCGACCAGCAACTGCGGCAGTTGGAGCGCCGCTTCCTTGAGGAGGGCGGGTTCACCGAGAAGCTATACCATGCGCGGCAACACGCGCGGAGGGAGAGGTAAGTATGGCCAAGATTGCATTTGTCGGCGCGGGGAGCCTCGGGTTCACGCGGGGGTTGGTGCGGGATATCCTGACGTTTCCGTTGATGGAAAACGCCACGATCTCGCTGCTGGACGTTGACCAGGAGCGGCTCGACTTCGCCGAGAAGGCCGTCAACATCATCGTCGAGCGGGGCGGGTATCCGGCCAAGGTGGAGGCGACGCTGGATCGCAAGAAGGCGCTGAAGGGGGCGGACGCGGTGCTGTGCACCATTCTGGTCGGGGACGTGGACGTGTGGAAGCACGACATCTACATCCCGAAGAAGTATGGGGTGGACACGAACGTGGGCGACACGCGGGGCCCGAGCGGGGTGTTTCGCGCGCTGCGGACGATCCCGGTGATGCTCGATATCGTGCACGACATGGAGCGGTACTGTCCGAACGCGCTCTTGCTCAATTACACGAACCCGATGGCCATGCTTTGCCGGGCCATGCAGCGGGCGTCGAGCGTGGAGGTGTCGGGCCTGTGCCACAGCGTGCAGGGCACGGCCGGGATGCTGGCGAACTGGATCAAGGCGCCCATGGACGAGATCACCTACCTGTGCGCGGGCATCAACCACCTGTCGTGGTTCGTCGAATTCCAGCGTAACGGCCAGGACGCCTACCCCGCCATCCGCAAGGCCGTCACGACGAACAAGCGAATCTACAACGAGGAGCAGGTCCGCAATGAGATGTTCCTGGCTTTCGACTACTACGTGACGGAATCGAGCGGGCACAACTCGGAGTACAACTGGTGGTTCCGCAAACGGCCAGACCTCATCGAGAAGCACTGCACCCACGGCACGGGTTGGAACCCCGGCGAGTACGCCCACATCCTGAAGGGATATCGGCGGCGCGCCCGCTGGTGGAAGCGGGACATCAAGAAGTGGTTCGACGACGGGGCGCCCATGTCGCTCGAGCGCGGTCACGAATACGCCGCCTCGATCATCAACGCCTACCTGGGCGGGGACCCCTTCCAGTTCAACGGCAACGTCCCGAACACGGGCCTCATCACCAACCTGCCCCCGGATTGCTGCGTCGAGGTCCCCGTGCTGGCCAACAAACGCGGGCTCAATCCGATTCACGTCGGGGCCTTGCCGCCGCAGTGCGCGGCCCTGACCAACGCGAACGTCACCGTGGAAGAGATGGCGGTCGAGGCCGCGCTGACCGGCGACCCGCGCCTGGTCTACCAAGCCCTCTGCTACGACCCGCTGACGGCGGCCGTGCTCTCGCTGGCCGAGATCAAGAAGATGGTGGCCGAGATGCTGCGCAAGAACCGCGACCACTTGCCACAGTTCAAGAGCGTCAAGATATGACCACGCGACGCGTGGCTGCCTCTGCCAATAGCACGGCTTGCCTTGGGACCTGCATCTGCTCAGGCAAGCACAAGGAGGGTATGGACCATGCCTCTGTACACCGTGTCGTCAGAAGGCCGCATTACGCTGCCGGCCCGCCTGCGCAGAAAGCTGGGCATCAAGCCCCATGACCGCGTTGCCGTCGATCTGATTGATGGAGCCATCGTCGTCAGGCGGATTCCCGATTTGTTTGAGCTCGAAGGATTCCTGGGAAAGGGGCTGCCGCCGGATGAAGAGCGCGACAAGATGATGCGCGGTGTGGCTGAGCACGTCCTGGGGTCCCATGAGTGAGGGGCGGACGTGCTGCGCTGGCGGGCGGGGGCCTAGCCTGTATATCGCACACCGGCCGCGTCCGTCTTCGCTCTTGGCCTTTCTTCTGGGATATCGCCGCCGAAGGCGGTCAGAAGCTCGCAATGACACGGCGAAACGCACTGTCTGTACGCGACCATCTCTCTCGCGCTGGCAAGCCATTTCGCGCGGGGCCTTTGAGCAACTGCGGCCCGCCGACTGTGAGAAATGCCGGGCCTAGTGCGTGTCCAGGCCGTGGCGCATGGCGATGGCGTGCTCGAGGGTCTTGAGGATCTCGCCCATGTATTCGTCGACGGCCTTGACGCTGCCCGGCAGCGTGTAGACGAGGGTCGGGCCGAGGACGGCGGCGACGGAGCGGCTGAGTAGGGCGTTGGGTTTTTCGGCGCCGTACTTGACGCGGATGTGCTCCATGATGCCGGGGATGAGCTTGTCGGCCATGGCCGCGACGACGTCGGGGGTCACGTCGCGCGGGCCGATGCCCGTCCCGCCGGTGGCAATGACGACGTCCACGCCGGAGGCGCGGGCGGTCTCGAGGTCGGCCTCGAGCGTGTCGGCCTCGTCGGGCAGCACGGTTCGGTCGACCTCGAGATGCCAGCGCTTGCCCGCGAAGAACTCGTCAAGGCGTTGTTCGACGCGCGGGCCGCTCCGGTCTTCGTAGACGCCCCGGCTGGCGCGGTCGCTGACGGTAATCACGCGGAAGCGCAACGGGCGGGGCGTGTGGACGACGCGGTCGCCTGGCCTCATCGGGCCGCCGGCGAGCACGCGGCAGAAGATGCCCTCCTTGGGCATGACGCAGCGTCCGACCTCGCGGAAGATGGCGCAGTCGTCGCCATGGCAGACCTTGCCCAACTGGGTGACCTCGAGCTCGACGGCGCCTATCGTGATGCGGTCGAGGACGGCGATGCCGAGGAAATCGATGCCGCGCGTGGTGACGTTCTCGGCGAACTCGCCTGGCCGGAAGGCACGGCCGGCCTGGGCCGAGAAGCGTTCGATGCTCTCGACGGCCAGCAGGCTGACCTGGCGGTGCCACTCCCCCGCGTGCGCGTCGCCCTCGATGCCGTGCCGGTTGACCAGGGCCTCGGGCACGGGGCGCTTGATTGTGCCCTTCTGTTCGGACACGTTGACGGAAACCACAGAGCCGCTCTGCGTTGGTGTCGACGTCATTTCTCGGCTGGCTCCCCTTGGTCGTCGTGCTTCTTCTCAACGGCGCCTTGTTTCAGCGGCGCCCTGCCGGCCGGTGACTCCCGACGTTGAGGGGTACCCACTAGGATATCGGAGGAACTCGACGTGGCCGTCCATGTAGAGGACGTTCAAGCCGCCCGGCACGTGGTTGAACTGGTTCTGACTCGATGGCGACCAGGTGATCAGGTCCCAGATCACGGGGATTTCGCTCTGGGCGATGCTCGAGGCCGCGGGGTTGTTGATGTCGGTGACGATAAACCTCTCGATGCCTTCGCGAAGGCGATAGAGGGTGTCGCCGCCCGCGTTGCCGCTTGCCGGGTCGACCTCGCCGGCGGCCACCAACTCCGCCAGGTCGATGTCGCCGGTCACGTGCTCCTCATCGAGCTGCTCGTCGGCATTCCGGTAGTACTTGTACCAGCGCTTGTACGCCCCGTACTCGTCGTCCCGCAGCGTTACCCAGCCGAGGTACATGTACGAGAAGTCCTTGAGTTGCTGTGGCACGTACTTCGAGCCGGCCGCGATGTGCGCCTCGATGTCCTCCCTGTGCTGATGGGTCGCGGGGTCGGACGGGCAGAAAATGACGCGGTAGTCGGTGAGGTATTCGGGGTACAGCGCCGGGCCCCAGAAGAAGGTGACCGCCCGGCACTGCTCGTCGTCCTCATCATCGTAATACCCGGGGTACATCGTCGGGAACATCTCGCCCTTCGATTCGTTGGCGTACATTTTCATACACAGGCCGATCTGCTTGAGGTTGCTCTGGCACGCGGCCCGGCGCGCGGACTCGCGTGCCCGGGCCAAGGCCGGCAACAGGATGGCCGCCAGCATGCCGATAATGGCGATGACGATCAGCAACTCGATGAGCGTAAAACCCCTCCGATTG
>Ga0114930_10002464_pt1 | contig 16724 bp, 14 predicted proteins | sample AnhtaG_FD_87300 | JGI IMG/M metagenome (GOLD analysis project Ga0114930, IMG submission 87300) | Deep subsurface microbial communities from Anholt, Denmark to uncover new lineages of life (NeLLi) - Anholt_01485 metaG | ecosystem: Environmental > Aquatic > Marine > Oceanic > Sediment | place... | reverse complement strand
GCATCTAAAATAGATCCTGAATCCCGCTTAGCGGGACAGGATGACAGTCTTGCTATAATACCAATAATACCAATAACATATAACACATAAACGCTTTTATGAATTATGCAGGATAGTATTTATATTTTTATAATATAAATTATAGTGTATTAAATAAATTTTATAAGAATGTATTTAGACATATATGTTATGAGAAAGTGTGATACGCATTAACATAATGTAATACTGTGTGGTACACTTCGATAATATTTAAGTATATGTAACACTATGTAATACATTGTAATAATAAGTATTTATAAATTATAATAATTTTAGTATAGGTTTAGTTATTTGAACTCGTTTAATTTTTCACCCTCACCCTAACCCTCTCCCTTCAAGGGAGAGGGTATAAACAGGTATAAATTAAATTATTCAAAGAGCAAAGTCAGATGGCTAAATCTTTACTAATTTTATATAATTTTAATATATTTCAAATTAAAGCTATTATAATATAGTACATATTGTTACAGTGTGCTACATAATTACTTATAAATAAAAATATTTATATGCGATAATTTTGTAAGAATGTTTTAAAATTCCATGTTTAAATCCTAATATTTTAAAGCAAATTATTAATTTCTATAAAAACAAAAATAATATTGTTGATACATTGTACTACATAATCGAGAAATGTGCTATTTAATGTAACATTGTATTACATAATCGAAGCATGTACTATTTAATAAAACATGGTATTACCAAATAAACAAATGTAGCAATGTATATGTATGTGTAACACTAAATAAAATGATGTACTAAAATATCCGACATTGTACTAATAAGTATTTAAAAAATAAAACTGATAAAAAAATATATAAAATATTTCTGCATATTCAATAAAATTTAACGTACAGAGTGTTACAGTGTACTATCATATATTTTAGGTTTGTAAAATTTTATTTTTCAGAATATTAAATGAACATTGTTATAAGTTTTTTTTCATTCTTTCTCAAAAAAATATTCTCTTCTGCAATTCTGTCTAAATTATTTAGAAAACAATATATAATGATTTATATGATTTCTCCCGAACATGTGAATTTATTAAATTATAAAATGATTTTTTTAAAAGTTTTTTGAAGTTATTTTTACCGGTACAACGATTAATGATTTATTTTTATATATAGACCGGATAGCGGTTTTTAAATTTTCTTATCTTATAATTTAAACCTGTTTCCGATAGTACATATGATTACACTGTATTACAACAAAATTTTTGTTGACATTTAGTTTAAAATACTTTATTTTATTTTCTGTTGTTATTATTTATTTTATTGTGGTACAGTGTAATATGGGGTGTTTTTATGGCACAGAAAAAGAAGAATATAGGTCATGTTGTAGATACTCCGAAGATCATAGCCTTGGTAAATATGAAAGGTGGGACAGGCAAGACTGTTACTGCAGTAAATTTGTCTTTTGGGTTAACCTTATTAAAAAAGCGCGTTTGTCTTGTTGATACTGATGCGCAGTGTAATGCAACGTATCATGTAGGAATCAAGGCACATGAATTGGATGTATCGATTTATGATGCTTTGGTAGATTCAAGTATTAAACCACCGATTATCAATTGTAACGGCTTGTATGTCGTTCCTGCGTCTTTAAGACTTGCCGGCATCGAGCAAAAATTGCCGGCTAATAGAGATGGGTTTAATATTTTGAAGAGGAATGTTATAGACAAGCTGAGAGGGGTATATGACTTTATTATTATCGATTGTCCTCCATCGCTTGGAATCATGACACTTAATGCAATAACAACTGCAACAGACATATTCATTCCTGTTCAATCAGAGGCTCTGGCGGAGCGCGGTATGTACCAGCTTGCAAGGGCTATTAAATCATATAAGGATAGCAATCCGGATGTCAAAGCTAAAATTTCCGGGATATTATTTACCAGATTCGACAAACGGAAGATACTTAACCGGCAAACTGTTTCAAGAATATCCGAAAAATTTCCTGATATCACCTTCCGGACTAAAATACGTGATAATGTAAGTCTTGGAGAAGCACCGGGATTCAGGAAAGATATATTTAGGTATAAACCTAATTGTTATGGTGCTATTGACTACTTTGAATTAGCAAAGGAAGTCCTTGAAAGGTAAGAACTATGAATAAAAAAGATAAACGTTTAGGAAGCGATCCTTTTGAAGATTATTTCTCACCCGAAGATGATGTTCAGGATACCGCTGGCAGTACAGAACCAGTTGCTGAGAAAAAAGTTACCTGGGCTAATAAAGGTTTAAGACCTGGTTGGAAACGTAAAACAATAATCGTGCATGAAGAAACGTATGAAAATCTTGTTAACTGCGCTTACTGGCTCAGAGAAAACATCAAGGACGTGCTTCAGGAAGCAATGGAGCTTTATCTTCAAGGAAAAAAGACCAAACCAATTCCAAAAAGCAAAAGAATGACGCAATAGCCAAATAAAAAGACCGAAGGAGTATGCGTAATTCTATTTAGCCGTGGATTTTGGTAAAATTTTTAACAAAGCATTTAAAAAATAAGCTCCTGTTTATACAGGAGTTTTTTTTGCGGGACCGACGGGAATTGAACCCGCGATCTCCGGCTTGACAGGCCGGCGTGTTAACCAGACTACACTACGGTCCCTGCATTCAGTCGTATTCCTTTGGGCGATACAGAACACTAAACAACGATATACAGCTTATTAAAGATGATTTCTACACATGCAACTTATTGTACGGCAATAAGCTACAAGATTAAACAAAACAGAAAACTTGCCTAAATCACCCACATTAAGTAATACAAACTTAAATATTTTTCCCGTCAAAAGCAAGTAAATATTAGAAAGTCATTTTATTAAGGTTTTTGTAAATTTAAATGTTCTTCATGTTCTATTCTGTTTTTAATTAACAAAAAATGCTAAATTTCTATTCCCGCTTTTCCCCGAATGCTTGGAACTTACTACTCAGGTCATTAAATTGTTTGCATTTTAGCCCGCTAAGCGGGATTTTACTCGCTGTTCCCGCTTAGGAGGATTAATTCTCTCCGTAATAATACTGGAATAGTATATGGTAATTTTAACGGAAAGCAACGAATCCCGAGTACTCGGGATGAATTTCTCAAAACCTTCCGTAACCAAAAAACCCAAAGAACATGTCTGAACCGCTGATACCCATGATTAAATGATTACTATGATGAAATCCCGACACATAGTGGTCACTGGCTTCGTGGCTAAGCGGGATCATGTGGATCATTTCATCAGCGTTCATCAGCGGTTTTATTGCACTTCACACAATACTATTCTTTAATTTGATAATGTGTAACAATTGCTTCGATTAATCCCGGAATGGTATGAACTTCCGCTTCAATGAGGGGTTCTATGCCATGGTTTCTGAGTGTCTTCGATGTCATGGGTCCGATGCTTGCGGCGTTCAGTTTCCGCTTGATCTTTTGCAGGTCATGTTCAGGAAATAATGCGAGGAAGTTTTCCACGGTTGATGAACTGGTAAAGGTTACAAGATTTACGCTGTGCTTATCGAAAAGGTTTATAATCTCATCTGACGAATGCTCAGGCGCCGCAGTTTCATACGCGGTAACGAGGGTAACATCCGCTCCCAATTCGCGCAGTTTTTCCGGAATTGCGCTCCGCACTATATTTGCGGCAGGGAATAGCACCTTTGCCCCGGTGAGATCGGGGAAACGCTTCTGAAATTCCTTGATAAATCCATCAGACGAAAACTTTTCGGGAACGAAATCAACCCGGACGCCGAGCTCGCGGATTGCTTTGCGAGAAGCTGAGCCGATACCGGCAAATTTTGCGTTACGAAAGAGCCGTATATCGAGATCGAGTTCCTTCATCCTTTGCGCAAAAGCCCGAACACCGTTCACGCTGGTGAACAGCACCCAGTCGAATTCGTTCCCCCGCTGCAAGCATTCATCCAGTTCGGTAAAGCTTTTCGGAGAACGGATTTCAATAGTGGGCAGGTGAATGACTTCGGCGCCAAGTATCGACAGTCGCTCGGAAAGCTGTGCCGCCTGATGAGCGCTTCTTGTTATCAGGATGCTTTTACCGAACAGCGGCAGAAATTCATACCACTGCAGTTTTTCCCGCATTCGCACAACCTCGCCGACGACAATAAGAGCCGGCGGAGCGAGTTGAGCTTCTTTAACCCTTTCTGTGATATTTTCAAGGGTTCCGGTTACCGTTTGCTGCCTTGGTGTTGTGCCGAGCCGAACCACCGCTGCAGGCGTATCTTTTGATTTTCCATGCTGTAAAAGCCGTTGTACAATATCAGGAAGGCGCTTGACACCCATAAAAAAGACAAGCGTTCCGGTCATTTGTGCCAGCGCACTCCAGTTTATGCCGGAAGCATCCTTATTCGGGTCCTCTTGCCCGGTTATTATAGTGGCGGTTGAAGCAAGACTGCGCTGCGTAAGAGGGATTCCCGCATACGCAAGCGCAGCCGTGGCAGAAGTGACGCCAGGAACAATCTCATACGGTATGCCGTTGTCACTCAGAAATGCAGCTTCCTCACTGCCGCGTCCGAAAACAAACGGATCACCACCTTTCAGCCGTACGACCTGCTTCCCTTGCCGCACTTTTTCAAGCATGAGATTATTTATGGCATCCTGTTCAATAGTGTGTTTTCCGCAGCGCTTTCCGACATAGATTTTTTCCGCAGCAGGAGAGGTAAGTTCAAGAAGAATATCATTAGCGAGGTAATCGTATATAATCACATCAGCCTGTTTGAGCAGACTTTGCGCACGTACGGTTATCAGAAACGTGTTTCCCGGTCCTGCACCGATTAAATATACTTTTTTTATATTTTCCGGTTTATTCACTCGATCTAAAAATATTTCTCGCCCCGAGTATTCGGGGCAAAGTCGCAAAGAAATGATAAATAATTATTTGCTGTGTGTTGGTGTTGTCACCAACACACTCAACACACTTTCCTCTGTTACATAAGTGATGGCTTTCTTCTCTGTTGGTGACAACATCAACAGAGAGCAGATAACACCAACAGAGAGCAGATAACACCAACAGAGAGCAGAAAAGAGCGCCTTGTCTCATGTGTACTAAGAGTTACATCTTTTTCTTTGTTTTCTTTATTTTTTCTTTGCCCCGAGTACTCGGGGCGAGAAAAATTATCTTTTCGTTGTCAGCGGCATATAATTTAACCTGTTTTATTTCTCTTCCGCGAGAGGCGGATCAGCCTCTGGCTGATTTTAAATTTAGTATATTCTTCTTGAAATGCAATTTGAAGCTGGCGAGATAATTCAGCCGGGTCGCTGCTATATTTCCGTTTAAGCTCTTTTCTGATTATTCCGAGCCTGTTGGTCAGGTGCCTGTATTCCTCGCCGTATTGTTCTTCAAGTTCCTTGCGAATTTCCCGCACCAGCGCAGGGCTTTTTCCCTCGGTTGATACGGCGATTTGAAAATCACCCCGTTTTACAACAGCGGGGACGTAAAAATTGGAGTATTCGGGCTGGTCAACGATATTTACGAGGATGCCCAGATCGGTGCATTCCTGCGATATTGCAGCATTGACGGCGTTACTGTCGGTTGAACCGATGACCATGAAATATCCTCTGCAGACCCCCGGTTGATACGCACGCTCGGTAAGGCGGATTTTTCCCTCACGAGCGAGCTTTTTAACCGGTTCGCTGCATTGTTCCGAGATAACCGTAACGCCAGCGCCGGCGTTATAAACGGACATGATTTTCCGTTCGCCGACATTACCGGCGCCTATAATCAGTACCGGTTTCCCTTTTAAATCGAGTGTAATTGGATACATTTTGTATCAACATGATAATTTTTATATAACTCGTAGGAATTTGATTTATCAAATTCTTATCAAGTTACGACAGCCGTAGGAATTTGATTTATCAAATTCTTATCAAGTTATAACACTGTCCGGTTATGTTTTTGCACGTTGATGTTTTTTAAAGACCTGTGGATTTGAGAAACCAAAAATTTTGGGATAAAAAGAATTTGATAAATCAAATTCCTACATTTTTCCTTTGTTTAATACATACAATAAATTAAATAAGATTCACAATTTCACAAATGCCTTTCAAAATTAAATCACTTTTCGTAACTCATTTATTGACCGTTTTAAGGTAATATGAGAACATTTTTAAATTTTTATTTAGATGCTGATCCTGCTTAGCGGGGTCGCCCCTACGGTTTGGTTAACGTTTTTCTGCCTGATATGAATATTCTTTTTTCATGGGAAGAATGTTTGCAAAACAACCGCCCCGTGGTTGTCATGCTATTTTAATTGACAGACAGGAATGTCTGTCCTACTATTAAATATTAACAAAAAGTCCTGCGGAATTATTGAAATGCACAGAACTTTTCAATCATTCATTCTCCCTTCATTATGATTGCGTTTTTGCTTAGTGTTCCGTAACTAAACGAAAAGCTTCCTCAAGCAGCTTTGTCGCTTTTTGTGGGTTTGTGTTCTGCATCGGCTCAGCTAATTTTCTAAGAAGTTGAGACTTTTCAAGCGGTTCAAACTGATTCGACCGGCTTAATTTTGTATACATGTCATCCAGAATTATCGAAACTGTGGATTTGTCCTTCAGCACATTGACCAGTGCAACAACAGCATCGACTTTATTTTTCGTATCAAAGCGGTTCAAACTCTGACGGGCATGGAAAGGATCGACGGTTCCCCAGGCAGCGGTCAGTTCTAACATTGGGCGGGTCACTTTCACATCTTCTGCATAGCCTTCCAGCGAAGTCAGAAATGCCCCGAGTCCCGAGAAATCGGGATCCCGAGTACTCGGTGATACTCGGGGTTCACCTTGCATCTCCTTTTTGTAAAAATAGTCCAGTCCTGCAGCAAGTTTTGAATAAGAATCATCCATTGCGTTTATCATCCGCTCGAAGTCGCCGTCCACGAGGTCTTTTTTGTTTATGGCTGTATATGTTAATACTTGCTCACGCAGTGTAACGCTTTTGATTTCGTCAAGCCTGCTGAAAATAACATCCAGCGGTTCACCTGTCTTCTGCATGATAAGCCGTGCCTTGATGCGTTCACGTGGATAATTCTGCGGGATTTCATCGACAGCCGCCTCAATATCATTGAGATATAGTTTGCGCGTCGAAAGGGGCGTGTCGGGGTTTTCAGCGAGACTCATCTTAGTTTCCGCCATTAGCAACCGGTGGTCATCCGCCTTTTCGATTGCTGAAAAGAACGGGGCACTGGCGGATTCAGGCATTTTCGGAAGCTGGACAAGGATGCGCGAAGCAAAATACGCCTTTTCATTGTCATCGTCGACTTTATCAAGTAAGCCGGTCAAAGCGTCAATAACATTATCATTAAGATTTTTCTTACCATGGATAATGAGAACCTGCATAATCAGAAACGGGTCTTCCAGCTCATCGATCAGGGAGCCGACAGCAGCAGAAGCTGATTTTCCGGCTTCATATATTGCCTTCACAAACGGGGCATCCATCATGCTGTAAATCGTCTCCGCCAGAACTTTATTAAACTTTTCTACCGTTTCACCAAGCGCCTTTAGCCCCATATTCCTCTCATAAGTATCGGGCACATCCTCATACATTTTTGCGAGCGCCATCCACTCGTTGGGCGATACATGGAGACCGATCGTATTTCTCACGACCAGCATGTCTCTTTGAGAATCAAGGGATATTAATCTCTGCGCCCGTTCCATAAATTCTCCGACCTGTTTTTCCGCGCTTTCGGGCAGATTGCTGTTCATAAGCTCTTCGTTTAGCTGTGATACATCTTCATCGAATATATTCATTATTTCAGCTTGAATTTTCTCTACTTCTGCAAACCATCTTCTCGCATTCCGGGTATTTCCTGCTGCAAGAGCAATTGCGGCGATTTCCTGCATATTATTGTATTTTACTTCCATTTCATCCACCGCCGCTCTCAGATTGCCGGTCATATTCGAAATGTTCTCCCCGAGTACTCGGGGTTCAACAACGACCTCTTCTTCACCGGAATACAGCACAAGGCTGATTACGACGAGAATGAGTATAACAACAATAACCGACCAGAAAAATGTTCTCATTCTGACGTCTCCTTTTCTTTCGCCTCCCCGAGTACTCGGGGTTTCAATTCATCATAGCCAAGTTTTGTCTTTGCCGGATGTACCACACCCGAGCCTGAGGTAACCTTCCAGCCGGTAACGAGAAGGAATAATATAAAAATCGTACCTAAAACAATAACGCCAAAAACCGTCCGGTTTCTCTGCTCGATGCGCTTGGTTTTTGCATCTCTGTATATTTTACCCACATCGAAACGAAGCTTGCCGGTCTTTTGTTTGAAATCCGCAAGGGAAACAACCGGTTCTTTAATGGTTTCTCTGTATAAATCTCTGGAAGCTGCGAGTTGTTCGTATAATGGCTTTACATAGTAGCGTGCGTCTTCCAGTTCCACTAAATGATGCTCTGTCGTGACAAACAATTCTTCGACATAATACCATTCTTCAAGTACACGTCCGTATTTAAAACAGGGAGTAGTCAGACCCAGCAGCAAGTCAGCCGGGGGCGAATCCGGCAGCATTACTGGCTTCTCCGCCATAGACGGGTGACATCCGCTGCAGGTTGATTGGCTCAAACTGTCAGAAACCGAAACGAGTGCGGCTATGCTTACAAGTAAAAATAGTATGAATAACTTGTACAGCTTTTTCATACCAGTAATCCTTTTATTGTGACGTAGATGAACCCGGTTACTGCGATCATAGTACCCCAGAATAACGGTTTCTTTTTCCATACGCTTCGTCCGCCGGTTCCACCCCACCAGGGTATTGTTGCCAGACCGAGAATCACAAGTATATGAAGAATTATTCCCTGCACACCTGTGTGGTGGTGATACAGGTTGCTTATAATGCCCATTATCAAAAATATAATACCGAAAACTGCAATAACCATTGCTACTTTGTTTGGCTTTTTTGGTGCTGACGGAGGCTGTTTGCCCCGTTCCCAGAACGGTACGGAGAACATGGCAAGTAGCACCAAGACCAAAAATGCAATTCCCTGAACTTCACCGCTGATCTCGTCCCGCTTAGCGGGATCACCGATGGAAATAGTTTTGAATTCCTTCAGAGCCTGGTATGAACCTATAAGATACCATTCCGGTTTTATGTGTTCGGGGGTGTTCATCGGATCGGCAGGTTCTTCTCTTGGTATAAATATGCCGGGGCAGAAAATCGAAATAAATAGCAGCACAGCCAAGCAGACGAGTACAACCTGAATCATGTTTGCCATTTCGTGTGGATAGAACCGCGATGTCCCCCACACCCATTTTTCGTCATATTTCATTGTTTATACACCTGTAAAAGAAATTTTATAACGGTTCCTGTATACCGGTTTTTCTGATCATGAAAAAATGCGCCGCCATAAAAAGTATCATTACAACCGGCAGTACCATGTGAATCATGAAGAACCTGCCGAGTGTCGGACCTGCAACATTAGCCGCGCCGCGCATAAACTCCATTAACCAATTGCCGGCAAACGGAATTACCTGCATTGACTGAGTTACAACCGTTGTCGCCCAGAAAGACATCTGCGTCCAGGGCAGCACGTAACCGGAGAAACACATTCCCAGAGTTAACAGGAAAAGCAAAAAACCGCTTAACCAGTGCATTTCCCGCGGTTTGTGATAAGCTCCGGTAAGGAATACCTTCATCATATGCACGGTAACGGTGATCATCATTAAACTCGCTCCAACACCGTGTATCCGCCTGAATAACCAGCCGTATGCCACGTTATTTTCTATGAACATAATACTTGAGAATGCATGGTCCGGATGCGGAATGTAATAGACCAGCAGAATAAAACCGGTAATCGCCAGAAATATGAACAAAACCAGCGAAAGCCCGCCGAAACAGGAAAATCCCGCATGGTCCCACCAACGAGCATGCGTCGGCACCTGTTTATCGATTACTTCCTCTTTCACCAGTTCGACGATTTCCAGCCGTTCATCTATATAATCGATTAATTTTCGCGATGAGCGCATTCATTAATCTCCTATAATAACGGTATTGCCGCTGATTGTGACGGGTATCTTTTCTAACGGCTGCGTTGGTGGACCGGAGATGACGTTTCCGGTTTCATCAAAATATGCGTCGTGACATGGACAATGATAGTTGTTTTCGTTCTCTTCCCATATAACCAGGCAGCCCAGGTGTGTACAGACCATCGACATCGCTCTTACACCTTTTTCCGTCCGAACCACTTCGATTTTTTCGCCGCCATAAATAACAGTTGTCCTCGAGCCCACCGGAAGCTGGGTTAGACTCAATTTCACCGTTTTTTTCTCACCGGCAGGCTTGGTCGCCATCATCTTGAAACCGGCATAGCCTAATTCCAAACCCACAGCGGCGGCGCAGCCGACAAGCACTTTCCCGATGAAATTCCTGCGCCCCAGTCTCACATGTCCTGGTTCAGGAAGCGGGTGAGTGGGCTGTTTCTCTTCAGCGTGCTCCGGTGTTACCTGAGCTTCTTCCCACATTTCAGACGACGTATCTTTATCTTTTTCCTGATCCGGCATATATTACTCCTTTGGTATTGTGTCATTTACTGCGTGCTTAGTACGGTCTTCCCCGGGCATAAATCCTTTTGGTGAGTAACTTTTTACCACCGGAACGCCGACATACTCGTGACAGTTATTGCAGGAAGTTTCAACCTTATGGCAGGACATGCATTCCCGCTCGGTAAATTCCTGCTGCAGTATTGACTGCATGTGGCGCGGTTTCCAGACCTCGAGCGGATTGTGATATTCCGGGATAACCAGCTTGTCCGAGTCGATTTGAACATCGAGTTCACCCGTACCGCGTAATTCCGGTTTTTTCGGGTACGTGCAGCCGGCGAACAGAATAAGTGAAACGGAAAGTATTATTGTACCTCTACAGATCCACGTAAACATAATATTTGTCTCGTTTCGGTTACAATATAAGCGCTTTCATAAAGAGGTCGTGTACACCGCCGACCTCAGCCGGGACTTTCCAGTGTTCCATTACCAGTGGGAGATTTGCTTTGCATATGGCGCATGGTGTTGCCAGGTAATTTGCACCGGCAGCGCGGCATGCTTCGGCTCTTGGCCTGCCACCCGCCATCCGCAGCGGCATCAATTCATCTGCCAGCAAGCCGCCGCCCGCGCCGCAGCAGTATGTTTTTTCGCGTATAGTGTCTTTATGCATTTCGACGAAATTGTTACAGGTATTGCGGATCATCTCACGGGGCCACTCGAACATGCCCATCCGAAGCGTTGCGTTCGTTGCCCTGGCAACGTTGCACGGATCGTGATAGGTTACTTTTACATCGTCATTCCCCGATTTATCGAGCTTGAACGCACCATTCTTCATCAAATCATAGGTGAATTCGCAGATATGTTTCGGATAGGGGGGATCGAAATCGCCCATATCCTCATTAAACGTGTTCGTGAACGCATATCCGGCGCGCCATGCGTGACCGCATTCGCCCCAGATGATGCGCTTTACGCCGAGTTCTTTTCCTGCTTTGACTATGCGCTGGTTGGTGCGCTTCTGGTTGAAATAATTAAGGAACATACCGAAGTTGCCGCCCTCATCGCAGTAGGTGGATGTAGTCCAGCTAATTCCGGCAGCGTAAAACATCACTGCATAGCCCATCATAGTATTGACATTGACGAAATTATCCGCTGAGGGCGCAACAAGCAAGACTTCAGCGCCTTTCTCATCGACAGGAAGCGGTATATTTTTCCCGTATATTTCTTTTAATTCTTCCTCTAAAAACTCGCAGCTGTCTTTCCACGCTAAGGGCCAGATGCCGAGATTATTCCCGCTTTGATATACTTTATGGACAACCTCGGTTACATACTTCGTCGCCACGCCGATCCGAGACATGATTTCGCGAGCCGCCATGGTTATCTGCCCCGTATCGATACCGTAAGGGCAAAACACGGCGCACCTGCGGCATTCGGAACACTGATAAAAGTATGTAGACCATTCTTCCAGCACTTCCTCGGTTAGTTCAACAGCATTTTCAGCGTTCGAGAATAATTTTCCCGCTGCGGTAAAATATTTCCGGTATACCTTTCTAAGCAATTCTGCGCGGGCAACGGGCATGTTCTTCGGGTCACCCGTCCCGAGGTAGAATTGACATGCAGTAGCGCAGTTTCCGCACCGCACACAACTGTCCATAAAGACACGAAGGTCTTTGTAATGCTCCAGAAGTTCCGCAAAGATTTTTAGCGCTTCTTCCTTCCAGTTCGGAACAAGTTCCGTCGGAAGGGTAATGCCTGTCATATCCAGTTTTTTTGCAGCATAGCTCCTGTTTTGCAGAGATGCGTCATCTTCAATCGCCGGTACTTCAAACGGATAATGCATTTATAAAATCCTCTCTGTATTTATCTTTAAAAATGTGTTTTATTCCCCTTTTTTATATTTGTGATATTCGACTTTTCTTTCCCATCCGGGTGGATATACGATACCATCCGGGTGTTTATCAACTCGCTTCTCGTCAAAATTTTCCCACGTATAGAACGGCTCGCCAGGCACATCATAATCCCATGGGTTGACCTTGCGCCATTTCTCGATGTCGTTACGCTGGATCATTGTCGGGCTGAAGAATACACCCGGTGCATGCAGCAGCTTCGAGAACGGAAAGTACGCAAACAGCGTAAAAACAAGGAGAAGATGGACAACTAAAACCGGTTCCATATCAGGCGCATTAAGCGAAAAAGAGAATAGCCCGAGAATAAAAGCTTTGACATCAACGAGGTATATTCTTTCGTGATAATTCATCCACAAGCCGGATGCCGCAATGCCAATCAGTAAAAAAAGCATGTAATAATCTATCGGAAGGGAAACATAGGCATTACGTTCGGATACCAGCCGCCGCGCTAAGAGAAACACTAATGCAATGAGCATTGCATAGCCCGCATATATTCTTATAGTATAAAAAAACATCACCAAGCCCGGAACCGGATAAAAGAAAAAACGCAGGTGGCGTAACACAACCAGCAGCAAGGCGACATGAAATACCCACGATCCAAACCACAACAGCAGGTTAGTCTTAAATAGCTTTCTGAATAAAGTAACTTCTATCGCCATACTGCCGACTACACCCGGCATCGTGGGTGGTGTATTTACGGGGATTTTTAACGGCATTGGCGTTTTAGCATAGATATATATCCGGTATATTAAGCCTCCCGTAAACAGCACGATTGTAACCCATCCCAGAACAGAAAAGAGGATTGCCGGTAGATTCATTTACAACTCCATGATAAGTCTGTAAGTAAATCCCTATATTAAAGTTCATCCGAATAATGCGTACCTGCTATCAATCCCGAAGCTTCGGGATGGCTCATGCAATAGGAAATATACATAAATTGTCAGAACCACCCCGAGTACTCGGGTATCAGCGGTTCAGACATTTTCTTTGGTTTTTTGGGTTACGGAAGGTTTTGAGAAATTCATCCCGAGTACTCGGGATTCGTTGGTTTCTGTTAAAATTACCATATACTATTTCAGTGTTAATTTTTTCTCAGGTACTCATTTCTTTGATGATCACATTTTTTTATACGCAGCCTGTCGGTTTAGCAAGACCGGCAACTTTACATGCGCCTTTGGCAGGACCTGATGGAAACAGTTCATAAATTTCTTTCAACGAAAAACCGGTCTCTTTGCAGAGTTTTCTGATCATCGGTGCAACCTGAAACTTCAGGTAGTACTCGCGGAGATAGTTTACAACCTTCCAATGATCAGGGGTCATTTCTTCTACTGCTTCTGTTGCAGCCAGAGCTTTAGCTATTTCTTCGTTCCACAGATCCGGTTCCTGCATGAAACCATCTTCGTCAACTTCAATCTCAATATTTCCATGTTTGAAAATTGCCATGAGTATGGCCTCCATTAATAAAGTTATCTACAACAGTTCAAAAAATTTAATTAATACACAAAACTTTGGCAAAAATCGTCATAAAGATTCCAAATCCCGCTTATCGGGACGGAATTACATGTGAATTCCCTGTCATGCTGATCCCGCTAAGCGGGATTCAGCATCTAAATAAAAATTTAACAAAGTTCTCAAATTTAATTATCACACTTAATTTATGCAAATTTTATAATTAAAGTGAGTTGTTTCAGTCAATCCCCCTTTTCTAAGGGGGACTTATTAACGAGTTTCCCTTTTCTAAGGGGGACTTATTAACAAGTTTCTGGTTTCTGACCTGGAACGTTTCCGAGTGCGTTACAGAAAAGCATAATTTTCGTTCCCGCCAATTTTTACAAAGTTTTGTTAATACATTTTATTCTGATTAGTCAGCGCATTTCAATGTAACCGCACGGGCATTGTTCTGCGCATTTTTTACATCCGTTACAGAATTCTAACTTGAATTTGTATTTTTCGCCCGGAGTAAGCGGTTTAATAATTGCACTGTCCTGACAATAGCTCCAGCAGACACCGCAGTCGAAGCATGATGCGCAGCTAAAACACCGCAGCGCTTCTTCGATTGCCTGGTCTTTCGTAAGCGTTGAAGCAATTTCCGCATCAGGATTGGCAAAGCGCTCTTCCACCGGCATTTTGCTGTTTTCATTACGAGGTTTTTCTTCGTAATAATTAAGAAGAATCTTATCATGCTTAATAACCGGCGGTATAGTATCTTCAACATGCTCGATACCGCGGAAGCGTTCGTGAATCGTCTGTGCGGCATGGCGCCCATTGCTGATTGCAGTGATTACCAGACCCAGATCCAGAACATCTCCGCCCGCATACACACTGTCTACAGGTTCACCTCTCAGTTTTACCTGACCTGATTCATCAGCCTTAATCCAGTCTCGTCCTTCGCGGAGGTGTCCCAGACCATGGAAATCGGGTTCCTGGCTGATTGCGGCAATAATCGCAGTTGCCGCTACCTCAAACTCAGACCCTTCGATTGGTACCGGTCTGGGGCGTCCGGATTCATCAGGTTCGCCCAATTCCATGCGCCGGCATTTCATTTTAACCATTTTCTCATCGTTTTTGCTTATCTTGATTGGTGCAGCCAGATATTCGATCTTGACGCCTTCTTCGAGAGCGCCTTCGATTTCCTCTTCTATAGCCGGCATTTCGTTTCGCGTGCGGCGGTACAGAATAGTAGTATTCGCACCGGCTCTGCGCGCCATTCGAGCTGCGTCAATCGCAGTGTCTCCACCGCCGATAACGATAACATCCGTTCCGACATCAACCGGCTGTCCCGAATTTACGCGGTTCAAGAATTCCGTTCCGGTATGAACATTCGCAGCATCTTCGCCTTCAACGTTCAGGGGTTTGCCCTTATGCGCGCCGATGCCCACAAAAATAACATCGTATTCTTTTTTTATGTCGTCATACTGTATATCTTTGCCAATTATAGTGCAACACTTAATATTTACGCCAAGTTCCATGATTTTATCGATTTCCGCATCCAGTATATTCCGCGGCAGACGGTACGCAGGGATACCATAGCGAAGCATTCCACCCGGCTTCGGAAATGCCTCGAAAACTGTCACATTGTATCCGCGCCTTGCCAGTTGAAACGCACAAGAGAGACCTGCCGGACCTGCGCCGATGACAGCAACTTTTTCGTCATATGCAGTATCGTGAAGCTTCTTGTGCTTCAGGTCGTTTTCGATGCCGAAATCTCCGATAAAACGCTCGATATTATTAATCGCCACCGGCTGGTCTTTTGCATTCCTGTTGCATGCGCTTTCACACGGGTGCGGGCATACGCGTCCGCACACCGCCGGAAACGGGCTTTTTTCGGTAAGGGTATACCATGCATCATGAATGATGTTGTCGTATGATATTCCTTTTTTCTCGGAGGTAATAAACGAGTTCAGTATCGTGCGGATGTTGTTTGCATTAGGACAGGCATCTTCACACGGAGGCGTTTTTTCTGCATAATACGGACGCAGGGGAGAGGTTTCTACCGATGATGCGCCTCTTCTGAATCCGCCTCCTAATCCTCTACCAAGTTTCTTCTTCTTTTTCTTAACTACCTTTATCATGAATATTACTTTTCTTACTATATCCTGATCCAGAAAAGCCAGAAACAAAAATATTTAACCGCAGAGACCGCAAAGAAAGTGAAGAGTAAACAGAGAAAAAATGAAAATAATATTATAATAGGATTTCACAAAACTGGGTTTGCAATTAATCTAAGTATTAAGCTCAATATAGCATTTTGAAGGTTTCTATTACTCTGTCATTCCCCCGAGTACTCGGGACGAGTTTCGTGAAAGGCACAATATTATAATAAAACTTTTACAAATTTTAAATTCACTATTTATTTATCAAAAAATGCCAAAGAGGTTTGTGATGCCTCATTGAAATTATGAAATGCATTCCCGCTCAGCGGGATAAGAATTTGTTTTTATTTAATTTGCAATTGTCATTTTTACTAATTTTGCTATAAAACACACTATTTTTACGGGAAGTTTTACATTTTTTGGGAAAATAGTTTTGTAAATACATATAATAAATACCTCCGTAGAGACGCATGGCATGCGTCTCTTGAGAACATGTTACATGAATTAGAACTTTTGTAAAAAAGTTAATTTCATATAACAACCACACATCAGTAAAGAACTACTTTTAATTTCCCTCCCTTGATGGGAGGGAATAAAGGGAGGGTGATTTTGTGCATACACCAAAATGCCAGAATCTTAACCCCCACCCTATCCCTCCCCCATTCCGCCAGAGGCGGATCCGCCTAAGGCGGAAAAGGGGGAGGGTACTATCTCAACAGCTT
>Ga0114930_10002462_pt1 | contig 16724 bp, 13 predicted proteins | sample AnhtaG_FD_87300 | JGI IMG/M metagenome (GOLD analysis project Ga0114930, IMG submission 87300) | Deep subsurface microbial communities from Anholt, Denmark to uncover new lineages of life (NeLLi) - Anholt_01485 metaG | ecosystem: Environmental > Aquatic > Marine > Oceanic > Sediment | place... | reverse complement strand
CCCTGACTCGGATTTCTCCAATTCCATCTCCTTTTTCTCTTCCAATTCTTCCTCCTCCTCTTCCTCTCCTCCGGATCCGTTCTCGGAAAATCTTCCCAGTTCTGAAGAGCTTAAAGAGATCTCCTCCTTTTTCTCTTCATTCTTTTCTGTCAAAAAACCTCCTCTAAAAATTTAAGACTTTTCCAGGATAAATAATAATTTTGAATAACTCTACTGAGAAAGCGCTTCCCCTAAGAGGGTGGAAGTATAATCCACCAGGGAAACTAACTTAGCATATCTCATCCTGGTAGGACCTATTAATCCTACTTTTCCTTTCAAGCTCCCTTTTCCATAAGCACAGCAGATTAAACTGCAGGCTTCTATCTCCTCCTTTCCCAGCTCCCTACCAATGGTGATGCTAACTCCCTCTTTTGCTACCTTAGTGCTGATTATCTTTAACCAAAATCTTTTATTCTCTATCAAGCGGATAAAATTGGAGACCTTTTCCCAATCCTTAAATTCCGGCTGATCTAAAAGATTATTCGATTCACCAAGATAAACCTTTTCCTCTTCCTGAAAGCTTAAAAGGTTATCAGTTGAATCCAAGAAGAGCCTGATTATCTGAGGATTGACCGTGTAACTATCTTTAAGTCTCTTCTCAGCAGAATTCATAATATCCCTTAAGCTCAGACCAGAAAGCTTTTGATTTAATATCCTTTCGGTCTCCTGCAAAGCCTCAGGTTTTATCTCCGAATCAACCTCTAAAATGATGCTTTTCACAATTCCCGATTTAACCGCTATAACCACTAAAAGCCTTTTCTCTCCAACGGATAATAGATCGATATGAGTCAAAATCTCCGTATCTAAATGAGGGGCAATAGTAACCCCGAGCAGATTCGAGGCTCTGCCTAAAACCCTGGAGGTCTGTTCTAATAGGTCTTCCACCGCAGTATAGTCAGCCATTAAGTTCCTTTTAATATTTTCTTTTTCCTGTGAACTCAATTTTTCAGGCTTAATAAGACTATCCACATAAACTCTGTAACCCTTATCTGTGGGAACCCTGCCAGCGGAATGATGAGGCTGTCTTAAAAGACCCTTCTCTTCTAAATCCTGCATTGAGTTTCTTATAGTGGCGGAACTTATTCCCAAACCATATCTGTCAGCTATACCTTTAGAGCTAACTGGCTGGGCAGTTAAGATATATTCATTAATTAGAACTTTGAGAATTTCCTTCTCTCTTAAACTCAGCTCTTCGGTCATAGTTTTCGTGGTATTAAGTCCTTATTCCTTAATAAATTAGATGAAGGCACTCTTGCTTTTAAAGAGCCTGTTTTTTCTATAATAATCTTATCCCAAAATAATGTCAAGAGAAAAAGATGCAAAACCTATAGTGGGGTTATGTAAATATTTGTGTGATCTGTGTAAATTATAGTGTGGAGATTTTTAATTTCTTGAATTAGAAAGAGATAGGGTATGTCCTGTTTGAGTTGCATTTTCTGAAAAAAAACTTGACAACATAAGGTTAATAGAGTTAATTATGTTTAAAAGTAGAATTTGCACAGAAAATAATTTCGGAGTGTTAATTGGTCACAAAGCCCAATACGATAAACGTTGAAAACGAAAACATTTATCCTGTGCCTAAGGTAAAGTTTGGAACGGAATTATTTGTCCTGAGGAGCGAGCTTCAATGAGTGAAGATTTAACGAGGGCTATTATTGCATCTGCAACTGGAGGAATAATAGCAGGAGTGGTGCTAAAAATATTAACTGAAACTAAATGGATAAGAAGCTTAAAACGTGTATTTCAATGGGTTGTTAGTGCGTTTTACCTTATAGCTGCAATTCTTACAATATACAGTATAGCAGCTAACATAATACGACCGATAGAATGGGAGGTAGAAGGAAGAGTTATAAACAAACATGGGAAGGCGCCTATAAAAAACGCTAGAGTAACTATTGAGAAATTCTCTGCTCAAACTGGAAACGAGGGACGTTTCTTAATAAGATATAATGAGACTCCGATCTCCATAACAGAAATTAGAGTGGAAAAGGACAGATACGCACTTTGGAAAGATTTTGTCCCAATAAATAATTTCACTACTATTGAATTGGAGCCGCAGATTCAAGACAGTGCACTTCCAGAGGAGATATATCAAGATGAATAGAAAAGTAGTCTTACCATCAGTGATACTTATGCTTATTTTTTTTCTTTGGAAGGTACCAGAAGTTAAGGCTCAGTCTCCCATCGTAAGAGGAAGAGTAGTGGATGATCTTGGTAATCCAATAGAGGGAGCAAGAGTCAGTTGTGACGAAGCGCCAGATGTAGTTGCCTGGACTAATGGAAATGGTGATTTTGCCTTATATTTTCATCAGGAGAATAGGAACATGCAGGTTAGAATCTGGGCGAGCACGCAAGGTTATATACCTAAGGCTAAAGATATTGTAGTCTCGAATGAAAGCGATTTTCTTGGCCAAATTGAATTAAAACGCTTATTCATAGAAGGAAATTTAGTGCACGCAACGACGAATGAACCAATAGCGGGAGCAAGGATTACGGTGGTGGGTCAACCATCCCTGCAAGCCACCTCCGATTCAAACGGTCATTTTATCATAGTATCTAATCGTCTTTTATGGCATCCTCCGCCGGGAATAGAAATCAGAATTGAGATAAATAGGTCTTATGCTGTTCATGTTCTTATGGCATACCCTTGGAATATTATCAAATTACAGATGACGCCTTAAAAAATTTCAAAAGGAAACTAAGAAATGAAGAAAAATGTTTTGTCTTTTATAAGTATTTTTTTGTTGAGTATTATACTTTCTAGCACTTCACTTGCTCAGACTATTGTTTCCAGTGGTCGGGTTGTTGATGAACAGGGTAATATAATAAGACAGGCATTGGTCAGAATTGATGAGATTCCATATTTGGGTGCTGTTACAGATGCTGAGGGGAATTTTATCTTAGCGTTTGAGGGAGATGATATCGGGAAAGAGGTTAGAATACGAATTGAGAAAAGTGGCCATAAAATCTGGTTCAGAGACATCAGAATAAGTGAAGAAATGCAACCTTTAGGCTTAATCACTTTGGTAAAACCTCCGCAACCTCCAGTATTGAAGTCACCAAAGGATAGAGATACTTTAGATACTCCTAAGCCTGAATTTGAGTGGTACTCTGTAACTGGCTATACTTATAACCTTCAAGTAGATGATCAGGCTAACTTTCTTAACCCTGAAATAAATGAAGAAGGTCTTGCTGCCTCTCTATATATGTCAAAAAGAAAATTAAGAGATGGAACATATTATTGGAGAGTTCAGATAGAAAAAGGAAGCGGCAACTATAGCGAATGGAGCAAGCCCTGGATTGTGAGAATAAGAGATATAGCGCCAATTAAAGGACTGCGCAATCGAAAAGCTGCGATTCGCTCCTTAGTGATACCAGGCTGGGGACAAAAGTATAAAGGGCGCAGCGGAAAATGGTGGAGAATTTCGTATGGTTTGACAATAATTGGAGCAATCTCTTCCCATATAATTTATGATTGGCAATATGATAAATACTTAGAAGCAAGAAGTATTGAGGAACTCGAGGACGCTTATGATATAGCCAACTGGTCTCACAAAATTAGAAATGTATTGCTCGTAGCTATACCAGCCATAGCAATTTCCAGCGCTATTCACGCTTATTCTTCAGAAGATGCGAAACTCAGAGAGGAAATTCACACTGGCATAAAGTATGATCTTAATATTCGAAAGGGGCAAATCCAACTTGTTTTTACAAAGTCCTTTTGAATATTGATAAGAAAGGAGTGGTTCTAAACAATGAAAACTGGTTTTAAAGCTTTCTGGACATCATTTTTTTTCTTCATTGCTTTAATGGTAAATCATTGTGGTGACATAGAGCACAAAAATCCGCTTGATCCTGAAAATCCTGATACACACGGCAAAGTGATCATTACTATTTCTGATCCTCTGGAGGGGCAGAATGTTACACGGGAATATAGGGTCGAAGGTACTGTCAGCCCCAGAGCAGAAATCACTGTGTTCGTCCATCCTCTTGCTACCAATGAGTATTGGCTTCAAAATTTCCCCATCGTCAAAAATGACGGTAGCTGGCAGAGCGATTGTTATTTTGGGAGGGAAAATCTAGGGGCAGGGGAGTACTATGAAGTCTTTGCTGTTACACCTAAGGAAAAGTTAAAGGTCGGAGATGTGTTATATTCGTTTCCAGAGAATACCAATATATCTGACATCGTGACAGTGTATCGACCACAATAGAACCCCCAGTGGTATGTTCAAAGAAATCGTTAGGTGTAGTACTCTGGCAATCTGTTAACCTATCTTAGCGTGTAATTTTTTGAAAATATTTATTTAACTCCCTTATAAAAAGCTTTATGATCATTTTTTTCTTTAGCTGAAAAAGAAGGTCACTCAAGCAAGTCTGAAGTCCAAAACCTTGATGTTCCTTGCTCTGCAATCTTCTATGCTACTCTCGACATTTGATATCAGATATTCGACATTAGATATTTGTCGTTCTATATCCACCATTACTTTTTTATCAGTTTTATCTAAATGAACTTCTATATCTATTTTTAATGAGGTCTCTGAAAAAGTCAAATTGGGAAAGGTTTTGCTGGAGTGTCAAGCTTTAGCTTGACTTGTCCTATGGATCCTGGAAAAAACTTCTTTAAAGACAAATCCACCTTAGGCGGATTAACCTGGTTCACCTAAAGGTGAATACTCCAATCTTCCCTTTTAAACTACTTTTTCAGAACTCTCTTAATAAACCCTTGACTTAGTACCTAAGTGATGCTTTTTTTAAATATGTATTTCAAAGACAAAAACCAGATCAGGAATTACATATGGGATCTGATGACTCAGAAAAAAATAGCGATCTTTCCTTTGCCACCGTATGGCAGGATTCCCAACTTTACAAAAGCAAAAGAATCAGCCCGTAATTTAAGGAAGCATCCTTTATATCACAAAGCAAATTGTATCTTTAGCGGACCTGATAGTACTTTAAAACCCTTAAGGGATCTAGTATTGCAGGATGGAAAAATTTTAGCCTATGCCACTCCCCATATGGGAGCCTTTAAGATGATAAAGCCCCAAGCTGTAAAAATAGATACCACCATCAAAGGATTGGTGAATTCAGGCCAGGAACTGAAAGAGAAAGTAGATCTAGCGGTAATCGGCAGTGTGGCAGTGGACCTCAAAGGAAATAGATTGGGCAAAGGAAGCGGATATGGGGATCAGGAAATTGAATATCTCAGGAAAAATAATCTTCTCCCAGAAGAGTTTTCCTTAGGCACCTTAGTTCACTCAATTCAGATAGTCCCGGATCTTTCCCCTTTTATCCAGCCTTATGATATACCAGTCCATTTTATTCTGACAGAAAAGGGAATAATCTTTTGTAGATAAATACGTGGGAATTTTTCCCTTGTTTTACAACAACTTAGCCCCTTGGAATGTGCTTCCGTTTCAATTTTGTTTCAATTAGGTTTGTGTTTTCTTGGGTTTTTATGGGTCTTCGAGAGTTCACCCAATTCGTTGCCCTTCCAACTAATAGCCTAAATGATAAGGAGTTCCCACGCACTCTTATTTATTTTTTGTAGATAACCTTCTGTGTGTGGAGATTTGTTTAAATAACAGAAGATAAAAAACGCCCGACATAAAATTCGGGCGTTACAAGCTACCGTTTTTAAACTGTAAACTTTAAACTCTAAACTGCTTTTCAGCAGGGCGCTGGTCCGCCTTTGAAAAGATAATTGATCAGATAAATCACATCTGATACCTCTATTTCTTCAGAGCAGTCCACATCTCCCAAGAAAGAAGGTGAGGGCGCTGGACCACCTTTAAAAAGATAATTTATCAGGAAAACCACATCTGAAACACTAATCTTCTGATCTAAATTAACATCACCCCGCAGGTCAAAGTAAGGCACTGCTAAGGTGGCTAAAGCGGCTAAACCTGCCTGGCAGAACTTTCTAAAATAGGTGGTATCAAAAGCAGAAACTCTATCTCCGGTGGAGTGATAAAAGGGATTGAAATCGTAATCATCCTCTATTCCCAGGATTGCCTTGTAATCATACTCCCAGAAAGAAGCATGGTCTGAGTAATCCCAGCCGGTCATGATAACCTTCCTGGGAGTAAATCCAAATCCGTAATCCGAAAGAGTGCTGATGAAAAAATTAGCCAGGCTCAAAGAATTAGAATCTGTATTGACCTGAATATGACCATCATGGTTCCCATCATAGGCGATCATATCAAAGTTAAGCACCCCTCTGATATTAGCTCCCTGAGATCTGGCTTTGCCAGCATAGATATGTGAGCCAATCAACCCCTGTTCTTCTGCGGTGAAACAGACAAACTTGACCGTGTTCTGGAACTTGTAATCTTCCATAATTGAGGCTGCTTCCAAGACTGCGGCTGTGCCAGAGGCATTATCATCCGCTCCTGGCGCATAAGTCTGAGGAATCTGAGAAATATCGTCATAGTGAGCGGTGATAAGGTATTCATAAGTTGGATGGACTGAACCTGGTATGGTAGCTACTACATTAATATAAGGATCTCCAACCGCTAAATTTCCGAATTGAGAAGACCAGTTCTCGCCCCCATTGGTGGTATTAGCTAAGCTCATCCCTCCAACAACCCAGCCGATCTGGGAATTGGCAAAATCTATGGAGGTGTAACCGGCAAGTGAACTCTTTTTTGTCCAGGTTTCTCCACCATCCTGGGTGCGAATTATTAACTTACCGCTGAAAGATACCATCCAGCCTTTCAAGGTATCATCCGGGGCAAAACAGAGCGCATTTATAGTACTATTTGTACCTACATCTTTTGAAAGCCAGGTTGCTCCTCCATCTGTGGTGTAAAGAACAGTTCCCAAACCTCCTACTATCCAGCCCTTCTGAGAGGTAACGAACTCAATATCACGCAACTCTCTGGTTATACCTAAAGAAACTGGATTCCAGTTCAATCCTCCATCCGTAGTGTGGAGTAAAGTTCCATTAGCTCCCACAATCCAGCCTTCATTCTGCTGTGAAAAAGCAATCTTATAGAGCAAATTTGCTGTTCCACTTGCCTGAGCAACCCAGCTTGAACCTCCGTCAGAAGTATAATAAATCTTCCCTGAATCACCAACTACCCAACCACTCAAATTATTTTCAAAATAAATTCCCAGAAGAGCTCCAGTGATAGGTTTTGTCTTCTCTGACCAAGTTGACCCCTTATCTGTAGAGTTGACTATCATTCCCTCGAAGCCACCTGCCCAGAGAGTATCGTCTGTCAAACGGAAGATTGAACTCAGTCTGAAGGGCTCTGTCCCCTCAACTGTGTACCAGCGAAGACCTCCGTTAGTCGTCCACAAAATCCAGCCCCGACCAGAACATAGCCAGGCAGTTTGCTCATCCCATGCAGCCTTTACATCTGAGAGTAACCCATCGTAGGGCATATAGAAAGTATCAAGAACAACCTCTATCCCCATTTGTTCAAATTTTTCCTGTAAATAGAAAGCTGCCTTATAATTCCCCTCAGTACCCGTATAACGGGTAGGAATAGAATCAGGAACTCCACCAATTTCCACAGAACGTTCACCAGAAAGGTCTTTTACATAATCTAACACCTCTTCTGTTTTGACCTTAGCTATCATCTGAGCGATCACTTCAGAGTAAGCTGGAGCCTTATATAATTCCTTTTCTGGCTCAGGCAACTCTAAAGGCAAAGGCATCTGAAAGATCCTCTTTAGAGACATCTTATATTTAGGCAATTCTTCTATATCTTTTGGTCTTCCCTCAACCAAAAACATCTTATCCTCTTGATAAAGAACTCTACCTTTTTGTCTTATTAATTCTAACGCCTTAGTTACAGGCTCCTTGCCCCTATACCAGACAAAATAATAATGATGCAAGTGAGGGTCTTTATCTAATATGGTATAGTCTAACCCCCTCTCTTTAAACTGTCCTAATATATTTTGATCTCCTGCCCCTATGACAAAGCTTCCTGCTTTGGCGAAAACATTAAGGTTTGTGCTCTTAATTTTTTCCAGGCCTCCTGCAGTTTTAAGTTCCACTTTAACCAGGTAAAACTCATCTGCAGAAAGAGAGTTTTCGCTTACAAATAAAAGCCCAAAAAATAACAACAAAAATAACCAAAAAAACACCTTTCTCATAAACTGCTCCTTTTAAAGTTTAAGCTTAGATAAGTCCTCTATCTTGTTGATATTAAATATATTAACCCTGTTAATCACATCACTCAAAATAAAAAAGCTTAACCAGACTTCTTTCAAAGTTAATATAACTTAATTCATTTTTTTGTCAAGTGGGTAATGTTCGATAGAAACGTTGAAGCTACGGTCTTTGGTTATTATCTTTTATCCGATATTCGTTATTATTTTTACTTCCTTCCTGACCTTAAGATCGCCATCACCAGCCATATACCTAAAAGCCCTGCTATAAGATATCCAACAATCCCTAAAATCGGATAACCGAAAAGATAAGGACCTACTTCCATTCTCATTATCAGAGAAGAGCCCACAATTATTGCCGCCACAACCAAAGCAAAAGAGATTTGATTAGAAGCCCGGTCTATCTCTAAGATAAATTTTTTCAGTCCCTTATGCCGGAGGGTAAAAGAGAGCTCCCCCTTCCCTATATGTTAATTTCTATAATTTTTTTCTTCTGCTTAATTTTTTACTTGACAAGGAGTTAGGAAAATAGTAAATTTAAGTCAAAATAGGTTGTGTCCATTTTGTGACTACGTTTAGATGAATTCTTTATGCCTACTATTTATAAAAGAGGAGAAGTCTACTACATAGATTATCGGATAAATGGAAAAAGAGTCAGAAAAAGAATTGGTAGATCCAAACAGATAGCTGAGTTGGCACTGAAGGATATAGAGGTCCAGATAGCCAAGGGAGAAATTGGTTTTATCCAAGAAGACCACAGTATTTTGGATTTCCTCAAGCAATATTTAGAATTCTGCAAGACGAATCATTCCCCAGCCACCTATCGAAGATATAGCTTTATAATAGATCACTTCGTAGCATTTTTAGATAAGTACCCCCGAATAATCAAACTTTCCCATCTCAAGCCTAAATTTTTTGAGGATTACAAAACTTGGAGAAAAACAGGAGAACAGGAATCTAAGACTTTTAAAAGAGGAGCTAAAACCAACACTATAAATATGGAACTCAGCATCTTTAGAGCTATATTCAACCAAGCTATAAAGTGGGAATACCTGAAAGAAAACCCCACCAAAGATGTTAATATGCTTAAAGTTACAGATGCCAAAAAACCGAGGTTCTTAACCAAAGATGAATGCCAGAAACTTCTACAAGAATGTAAAGAGGAGTTATACCCTATTTTTTACACCTTCCTTAATACCGGCATGAGACTCTCGGAACTTTTAAATCTGACTTGGCAAGACATAGATTTCAAAAGAAAGAAAATTAAAATCCAAGCCAAGCTCTTCTGGCATCCAAAAACAGGGGAAAGAGAAATACCCATGAGCCAAGGGATGCAAAAACTTCTGGAAAAACTTCGAGAAGAAAATAAGGTTAGAAGCAAATTTATCTTCCACGAAAAAGACGGAAGTCAGCTTAAAACAAAATTAAGAGAAGAACTAATAAAGACAACTAAAAGATGTAATTTCCCGGAAGTAACCAAAATTCATTCTCTCAGACATACTTTCGCCAGTCACTTGGTAATGAAAGGAGTGGATCTACCCACGGTCCAGAAATTGATGGGACATTCTGATATCCAAACTACTATGATCTATTCCCACCTAACACCAGATCACTTAGTTGAGGCAGTAGATAAATTAGATCTTACCGATTAATCTCCTAAAAAAATTAAACCACCCCTTCAATAAAACTGAGAGAGTGGCTCCTGGAAGGAACTGAAACTACAAGAAGGAAACCAAGAAGGGAGTTAAAATCTTAACTTTAGATAAAATCCAAACTTTTTGTCACTTAACTGATAAAGTGGAGCAAAGGAAAATTTACCCTGTTTTGAGATCTCCAATCCCACAAAATGCTCAGGATTATGTATATTTATGCTATTAAATTCACAAAATTGACAATAATTATACTACAAAAGTGTAGATTCTCAACTGGTCTTGCGACTAAAAAGCTTCATTTAAGCACCATAAGGAAGGCTACGGACAGCAAAGATCCAGGTAAGTATCCTAACAGCTTAGAGTCACTAATAGCTGGCTTTACCCCAAATGCGTAGTCTAAAATCCAAACGAAATGAGGCTGGTACGTTTCTGAAAATTTGTGAAAGGATCTATACAGATCCTTTTCTGTCAAGGTTTCATCGGAACCAAGCCACTGAAAAAGAACCAACCCCTTTTCTGTAGGAAGCTCAGAATCCTTTCAGCTTTTTCTAGTATCTTTAATTTGAGTAGACTTGCCTCAGCACATTACTCCTAGTCACCATTCGCTGAAAACCTCAAGACTTTCCTATTTCAGTATTACCATTTTCTTTGATCTGGTGAAGTCACCGGCTTGAATCCTATAGAAATATATTCCGCTCGCTACTCCTTGACCCTGATCAATTTTGCTATCCCAGATCACCCAGATCACTTTCCTATATCCTGCAAGTTGATATTTATTTACTAGAGTTTTAACCTTTTGCCCCAAGATATTATATATCAAAATCTTAACATGACAGTCCACTGCTAAAATATAGCATAGATTCTCTCACCTAAATCAAAAACCAAAACAATGGGGTATAGGGGAACACTACTCCCCCCTGTTTCAATTTTGTTTCAATTTGGGTTGGGTTTTTATGGGTTATTAGGATAGAAAGAAATAGTGTAAACAGGGTGGGTATAACTAACCTATTTGACGCATCAGACAGGTTCCAACTTCTTCCAGCTAACCATCAGATCAAGACAGCAGAATTTCGAGGATGGTGAAAACCTTGTCTTGAGTTTTCAAGTCTTTTTCCTGCAAAAGTTTTGAGATTTTAGCCAATTTAAACTCGAATCCCTCAGCGACCTCCTTCTTGCCCGTTTTAAATAGAAAAAGCTCAGCTGGATTCACTTTAAGAGCCTTGCTGATGGAAAGTAGGGTGGAGATAGAGTAATTAGCTTTACCATTTTCAATTTCACTGAGAAAAGTAGGGTGAAGGTCTGCTAATTCAGCTAATTTCTCCTGAGTTAATCTCTTGGCCTTTCTGAAACCTCTTATGCGATCACCTATTAACTTAAGTTCCTTTTTCAACACTTAAACTCCTTATCTAAGATTAGATTTTGAGTTATAGTATATCCTAAGATTTCTTAAAAAACATAGGCTAAAGACAAAATAATTCTTGACAACTTGGCTGATAGTCTATATTTTAAATGAAAGATTAGGTTATCTCTGAAGTGAGAGGTTTAGAGCTATAACAAACTATGTAAAACGTAAAAGGAGGTGGTCAAGGGGAAAGGATTCAAAGTAGGTTTAAAGTTAGTTTTTTTACACTCTTTAACCATTAGGAGGTTGAAATGACAGTTGTTAGGGGAACGAAAAATTCAATGGTTTATCTGATTACTTCCCTGTTGTTGGCCAGTTTTCTCTTAGTGCATATCCACTGTTGCTATTCTACAACAAACGCAGTATCAAAAGCGTGATTAATCCTCCACTAGGTCAATCTGTACCAGAAAATGACAGCAGGTGCTTCGTGGAAATTTCTATTAATAGTGAAGACTCTTGATCAACTATAGCTATATTCAACTATTCAGTAAGCACATGGAAATTAGAGACACTCTTGCTTGATAGAATTAACTTCCTATTAAGATTAAGATATTTAACCTTTAGAGATGAAAATCTTTCATCTCAACCCACTAAGGCATTGATCTACGACTGGTGTTAAGTCTCGACTATTTGCTTAAAATAGTGTAAATTCATTTATTGATAGACTGCTCACCGTCCTTAGTTAAATAATTCAGTAAATGTAGGAGGGTGAATGTTCAGACAGTAAAGATCAGAATAGAATAAGTATCTTAAAATAGAAATCGGAGAGGGGCCAGCCTTCCCCTTGGCCTTATCTGTATTTGCAGCAGAAAACAATGAGGGATATAATCGACTGGGTTTAAAAAGAATAGGACGGTATAATGAAACAAAACCTCTGTGCGGGGTATTGCCGATGCTCGACTAATATCCAGGACCGGTCTATACCTGATCAGAAGAAAGAAATAGAGGAATTTGCTCAGAAGAATAACTTTAAGATAGTAAGGTGGTTTACAGATGAAGACCGACCAGGCACTTCTGTAGATCATAGAGAGGGATTTCAAGAGATGAAAGCCTTGGTTGAAGAAGGTAAGAGTGACTTCTCAGCTATACTCATCTATGACACAACTCGTTGGGGAAGATTTCCTGATCCGAGGGAGTCTATCTACTGGGAGGTCTACTTTGAGAAGAAAGGCGTGGAAATCATATATACCAACGACGATATTCAAAACACAAAGTCCTTTCAGTCTGCAATAATCAAGACAGTCAAGCACGCAGCAGCTGGAGACTATAGCAGAAGGCTTAGTGTATTGATCACACGTGCCTGTGTTAGCCTAGCCAAGGAGGGCTTCTGGACTGGAGGATCTGCTCCCTACGGATATAAAAGGGCAGAAGTAGATAAAAACAAACGGATTTTAAGGTTATTAGATCCTGAAGAGAGATGTCATGACCCTCAGCACAGGACAATCTTGGTACTAGGTGAGCTGGAAGAACTCGAGACGGTGGAAAGAATTTTTGACTACTTTGTCAACAAGAGTATCGATCTTAAGACAATGGCGAGGATGCTCAATCACGAGGGGATCCCGGGACCGAATCATAAATGGACTCAGATGAGCAAGCATAGTCATTTTAGAGTGTTAGCTTGGGACAAGAAAAGCACGTGGACCCGTGACAATTTGTACAGACTTATGAATAAAGAGATTTACACAGGAAAGATGATTTATGGAATTAAGAAAAGGGGGATTTTTTCCCGGTGTGAAAATCTGTGGGGGGATAAGCAGGGCAGAAAAGATCGCCACGACAAGGAAAACGTAGTAGTCTGTAACAGGGCGCACCCATCTATTATTTCTGAAGAACTCTGGAATACAGCTCAGGACATCTTTCACCGAAGGATAAAATCCATACTTTATAGAAGAGTACTTCGCTCTTCACCTTACTTGCTGACCGGCATAATTGAATGCGGGCAATGTGGATTCGGGTTCTACGGAGGCTATTACGGATGTAAATGGTATCGCAATAAGAACCGATATCGCTATTACCGAGACGAAGGTTACTCCTTAAGAGCAGGAAAAGTATGCTCGGGCCACTACATTAAAACTGAATTGGTAGACAATCTCGTTCTCGATACGATTAAGAAAAGACTCGCTTACTACAATTCCACAAAGAGAATTTTAAGACTGTTAATGAGTGCACTGAAGCAGATCACAAAGTCAAAATCATGTTCGGGTGCATTGGATAAAAAAACAGAAAGAGCCGGAGAGGAAATTAGGAATTTACAATCGCTTCCTGAAGATGGTCTTATTTACAATAGGGTCGACAAACGAGTGAGAGAATTGACGCAAGAGAAACTGGTGTTGGCTAAGAATAACCGGACTACTGAATTAGTAAAACGCTTAGTGAAAGCTTTACCGCGGGCTGCTCAGGAGACAAGGGATTATTATGATTTTTGTGCTAAGGTTTTGGAAACTTCACCTCTTCAGGAGAAAAGACTCATTCTTAGAAATATTCTTAAGAAAATCGTTATTGAGATGAAAAATAGTCAAGTGAGGCTTTGCTTCTATTGGGTTCCCAAAAACATTGATTTCTATCTCGATTTACTTAGCCTAGGTATTGAGACTAAAGTGACTAAAATATCGTTACCAAAAAGGAAGAGGCTGACGAAGATAAGGGGCAGAATCTCCTAAGAAGTGCTCGAATATTTGTATTGCTTTTTCTCATCTGAACGATCAGGGGAAGTGTAATCCTCACAAAAGCCGCATGAATTGGTTTATGCCTATGAACGTTGAGAGCTAAATCCAATTCTCTACAAATACATTACTAATTATCCCGCCTCCAGTAATAAACCAATAGAGTACCAGTTTGGATTCTTTGCTAATATTGTAAATAAATTTGACTTGCTAGGTCTGAGAGTCCAGCTTGAAAGTGAAGTTGTCTTTCCTTCAGTGTTTTCCAACCTCGTCTCAGTGAACAGTATTTAGATAAATATATCTGTGAACTTTACTCCCAACTTCTGAACTAAGCTAAGAAAAACTATATGACACTTCCTTTATGATCAACGTACTCTCACGGAATCATGTTTCCACCTTAAGGACTTGAGAAACATAATTTGAAAACTCGCATTCAAGCCCTTTCCAGGTTCAGTGGACTTTGCGACAGTTTAGTCTAACAATGCCCTATGGTGGCACGAATGAATCTCTGATGAAGTTCACCACAATTGTGATGTGCTCAACAGGCGAAGCAGCTATCCATTAATGTGTTTGTCTTGAATTCACTGAATATTAACTGCTTGATTTTGCATTGTTATACTACACCTACTAATTGGCAAGAATTTCTACCATATTAGGTTGTACTCATTTTTTCTCATCTTTTTGAAAAACTCAAGTTAAAATTTTGACAACTTTAATCTTCTAATATATATAAGTTAAATCAGAAAGAATAGTTCCGATAAACCTAAAAGAAATTGCGTATTCTTTTGACTGAGCAAACCAAAGGAGAACAGATGTTGATGGAGGAGAAGATAAAGAGTTTCATCCAGGATAATTTCCTTTTAGGAGATAAAAATAGAGTCATAAAAGAAGATGAGTCCTTTCTTCAGAGTGGGATAATAGACTCAACCGGAGTTTTAGAGCTGGTCAATTTTATCGAGGAGACTTATAAGATTAAGGTGGAAGATGAGGAACTCATCCCGGAGAACTTAGATTCCATTAAGAACTTAATAGCTTATATAAAGAGAAAGCTGGGGCTTATTGAATGACGTGTAAATGTCTTATCTGGTTATTTGTTGTGTAGGTTTTTTCGTCACACATATAGTTGAAAAATCAATATAAACCAGGAAAAAGGTCAAAGTTTTAGAAGATTTTTCCTCTGGTAAAAGAGAGAATCTAAAACGTCTTTTAGATGAAATTGAGTCAGAAGGGAGATATTATATGAACAGTTATTCAGCCAGTGGGAGTGGAACCTATTTTCTCCGGTCCTGAGCCTGGAGATCTAAGACACACTTCAGGTAACGTCAATAAACCCAAAGACTTTTAAGTTGTCAAGTGAAAATCGATTTTGAAGAAGATTTAAGGAAAACGTTAGGCTATTATAGAAATTTGAAGTCTTCATAAACTAAGAGGTTCAAATAAAACTCTGATAAATATGCGTTTAAATGAAGAGTGGATTTAGTATTTGGATTTTAACCTTTTCTTTTTATATTATAACAAATCTGATCTCAGGAGGAAATGATGCGCAGAAGAGAATTTTTTAAAAATATGGGATTAGGAATAGGAGCGGGGCTATTTTTTTTACCAGAGCTTCTAAAAGGAGAAGAAAAAGGTTTAATTAAAAATATCCCTGCCTGCAGGGTAGTTCAGATCCATGACCCGGATGCCACCTATTGGGATTTCTCCTCAGGCTATTATGGTGACTATGTTAATCAAGAACTGGTTGATGCCATGGCGGATAGGGGAGCCTGTGAACTTACCGGAATTCCAGATCCTGTTTCAGCCTGGCAGCAGATTATGAGCTCTTATCAATCTGGAGATAAAATCGCTATCCGTGTCAATTTCAATAATTGCGAAAACTATTACTCTACTAGTAATAAGATCGATTCTATAATAAAGCCGATAAATTCAATAATCTCAGGACTGACCAGAATAGGCATCCCTGCAGCAGATATCTGGGTCTATGATGCCTCCAGAACTTTACCTGGAAGATTTGTTTCTGGCTGTCTTTATCCTGGAGTAAAATTTTACGACTACCCGGGTCAAAATGGTAATCTGAGAGCAACTTTTGATAGCACCGATCCCTCGAGGTTAGTGAACTTCTCTTATCCCAATATACCTACTCATGAGTTAACCGATGTATTGGTAGAAGCCCAGCATTTGATAAGCATACCATTACTGAAAGCCCATTCCACTGGAGTCTCTGGCACCTTTAAGCTCCATATGGGGTCTTTAGATGGCCATTACTATACTGATATTCATGCTGGTCTTTATGCCCTAGAGAAAAATCCCTTAGTAGATATCTATAAAAATACCAACTTGAAAGATAAGACTAGATTGACAGTCGCAGATGGCCTTTTCGGAGCGAAGAAATATAACGCTACCCCGGAAAGGTGGTCCATCTTTGAGAATAAATCGCCCAATACCCTGTTTTTCTCCTTAGACCCTGTAGCCTTGGATACGGTAATGCAGGACCTTCTCCATACCCAGTGGCCCACAGGTGCTATGCCTCCAGATGACCACGACCATCTGCATTGCGCTTTCAGACAGGGCTTAGGAATCCATGAGCACAAGGATAAAAATGGAAAATATTCTCAGATAGATTGGATAAAAATAGAGCTTTAATGGAAGAACATTTCTATTTTAAGAATAAATCCGAAAAAGAGCTTTTCGGAGTGATCCACTATCCTGAGGAAAAAAGTATTAAAGGGGTTTTGATCTGTCAGCCCATATTTGAAGAGAAGCTTCATGTTCACCGTGTGCTGGTAGATTTCTCCCGCCTTTTATCCTCTGCAGGATTTACCGCAATGCGTTTCGATTATTACGGAGATG
>Ga0114930_10002459_pt1 | contig 16745 bp, 6 predicted proteins | sample AnhtaG_FD_87300 | JGI IMG/M metagenome (GOLD analysis project Ga0114930, IMG submission 87300) | Deep subsurface microbial communities from Anholt, Denmark to uncover new lineages of life (NeLLi) - Anholt_01485 metaG | ecosystem: Environmental > Aquatic > Marine > Oceanic > Sediment | place... | reverse complement strand
GTAGACCTGGAATATGTTTTATACTGATTGCTGTTCTTGCACTTACCGCAGCATGTGAAAAAACCGAATTCTTAAATCCCTTAGATCCGCTGTCTCCCAATTATAATCATATTCCGCTCGCAAAAATTTTAACCCCAACACCGGAGTCGATTTTTAGGGTCGGAATCCCCATAATTTTCATTGGGGAAGGAAGCGATTTCGAAGAAGGTGATCTGGACAGCGCAGCGTTTGTATGGTCATCCGATGTTGATGGTGCATTTGGAGTCGGTGAGGCATTAGTTATATCGTCGTTAAGTGCAAATACCCATAATATTACCCTGAGCGTTACCGACAGCCGGAATGGTACAGGCATCTCATCTGTCACGATTTACATAACCGAAGGAAATGTTCAGCCTGTTGCGGAAATACTCTCGCCGCCTGATAATGCCATCTTTTTTGCCGGGGACACTCTTAAATTTATAGGAACAGCATCGGATTTTGAGGACGGTGCATTAACGGGCGCATCCCTTATATGGCGTTCAAACTGGGATGGTCTACTCGGTACCGGCGACTCTGTTATTACCGCTGCACTTTCACAAAACACACACATTATTTCCTTGATTGCTACCGATACCGAAGGTTATCCGGACACCTCCCAAATCACAATAACGGTAGCTGACACCAACCAGTTTCCAGCCGCATGCATAGTAGAACCGGAAGATGGTGCAGTATTTACCCTCGGCGAAGAAGTTACATTCTCAGGCATTGCCACGGACAGGGAAGACGGCGATCTTACCGGATCAAGTTTGCGGTGGTATTCTGATGTAAACGGATTTTTATCCACCGGAGAATTTTTTACTAAAAGCGACCTCTCGCTTTTTCAGCATACCATTCTTCTCGTTGCGGCAGATTTTGAGGATAACCGTGATACCGCTACGGTCAGCATCACTATAGAACCGCCGAACCAAGCGCCTGTTGCCGCTATCATATCGCCACATAATTATGATGAATTTGATATCGGTGAGAACATCACGTTCTCCGGGGTAGGCATTGACAATGAAGACGGTGAACTATCCGGTTCGGCACTGGTGTGGGAATCGGACAAGGACGGCGTCATAGGAACTGGGCAATCGTTCACCCGGAATGACCTTTCGGAAAACGTGCATAACATCAGTTTAACGGTTACGGATTCGAAAGGAGCTTCGGATACCGCTGAAATTTTAATTGAAGTTCGACCGGATAATACTCCGCCTACCGCATCATTTACTATTACACCGGATTCTGGAACAGTCGATACAGTGTTTACTTTCGATGCCTCAGGCTCAACCGACAACGAAACCCCGATATATCTACGATTCCGGTGGGATTGGGAAAACGACGGTATATTCGACACAGAATTGAGCACAAATCCAATCGCAACGCACCAGTACCCGGATTCAGGATTATACTCGATTAAGCTGTTTGTTACCGATCCGGGTGGTCTCACCGACACAGTTTCACAATCGCTCGAAGTACTGTCGCCCGATACAACCGATACAACTTTTGCAATGGTGTTGAATAATGAATGCGAACATAACAATGAGCATGAAAAAGTATTGTATGAGATGACGTATTATGAAAATTTAAAAGAACAAAGTTATTCAAATAAAAATAATAATGCTTCACAGGATTTTACCCTAATGTTAATAAATAGGAAAAAATTATATTACCCTCTATTCAGAAGCTCCGAAAGCACTATTTATCCAATCAACTGATTATTATTCCGCACCGGATGTTAAACAAAAAAGCAATCATTCTTTTTGTAATTAGTAAGTCGCATCTTTTCTATGAACTTTATCGAAATACATTTCACATATAACTCCAAATATAAGCTCGTTAGTATTATTCCCTCTTGACATGATACAATGCTTTCAGTATATTTAATCTAACAGAAAAATGAGGCTTAAGAAATTTTAAAAAAATTAATGAGTACATAGTTACTTTCCCCCTGTTTACTCTGAGTTTTCTTAAGCAAATAATTTGTTAAAATTTTAAATAAAAAAGGAGACTTGACTTATGGAAACTGCAAGTCCAAAAGCAAAAAATACTGGAAGCGGCAGAAGGTTTTTCGTGGGGATACTTGCCGTCATCGGCGCTCTTGTCATTTTAGTGGCAATTGTGTCTATAGTTGGTATTATTGCACTATCCGTTGAAGGAAAAATCCCCGGCAAGACAATACTCGAAGTCGATTTTGAAAAAGCATTTATTGAATACGTGCCCGACGACCCGGTTGCGAAAGCTTTTCTGGGCAGTAATGTAATTGTACGTAATGTAGTCGATGCACTGGAAAAAGCCGCAGAAGATGACCGGGTTGTGGCGCTTATAGGCAGGATCGGCACATCGGGTATCGGCATGGCACATATTCAGGAGATTCGCGACGCAATAATTGCCTTCCGCAGTTCCGGAAAACAGGCAATCGCATTCTCGGAAACATTCGGGGAGTTTACTGCCGGCAACGTGGCTTACTATCTGGCGACGGCTTTTGACGAGATTTATCTCCAGCCTTCGGGTGATTTGGGGTTGACCGGTCTCATGTATGAAAGTTTTTTCCTGAAAGGAACACTGGACAAGCTCGGTTTAGTTCCGCGGGGTGACCGCCGTCAAGAGTATAAAAGCGCTTTCAATCAATTTACCGAAGAAAAATACACCGTATATCACAGGGAAGCCACTCAGAAAGTTATGGATTCACAGTTCAGCCAGATGGTGAAGGGAATTGCCGAAGCGCGAGCGCTTTCGGAATTAGAAGTCCGCCAGCTTATAGACGGCGGTCCGTTTCTTGCACAGGAGGCAGTTGATGCGAGGCTTGTGGATGGTCTTGCGTACCGGGATGAAGTATACGAAAAAGTAAAAGAAGATACGGGCAAAGGCGCCAAGCTGCTGTATTTGTCCAAATATCTGAAGCGTGCGGGAAGACCCCACATGAAAGGAACGAAAGTCGCATTGATCTATGGTGTGGGCTCAATCATGCGGGGGAAAAGTGGTTTCGACCCACTGTTCCTGGAACCATCGATGGGCTCGGAAACCGTAGCACGCGCTTTTCGGGATGCGATAAAGGATAAAAATGTTAAAGCTATTCTTTTCCGGGTAGACAGTCCGGGAGGCTCGTACATTGCCTCGGACACCATCTGGCGTGAGGTTCTTCGTGCAAAGGAAGCCGGCAAGCCTGTCATCGTTTCGATGGGGAATGTTGCCGGTTCAGGCGGCTATTATATTGCAATGCCGGCAGATAAAATTGTCGCACAGCCGGCTACCATCACCGGTTCTATCGGAGTTCTGAGTTTAAAAATGCTCACCAACGAAATCTGGGAAAAGGTAGGCGTGTCGTGGGACGAGGTGCATACCAGCGAAAACGCAACCGTGTGGTCGAGTACTCATGATTATACACCGGAGCAGTGGGACCGGTTTCAGGACTGGCTTGACCTGGTCTATGATGAGTTCACAAGCAAAGTTGCCCGGGGACGGAACTTAGACAAAGAAAGAGTATTGGAGATAGCAAAGGGTCGAATCTGGACTGGTGAAGACGCTAAAGAGCTTGGTTTAGTTGATGAGCTCGGAGGATTCCCGACAGCGATGCGGTTGGTTCGTGAAGAGCTCGGCATTCCTGAAGATGCACCTATCAAGCTTACGGTCTTCCCAAAAGAAAAGTCCCTTTTTGAGATGCTCCTCGGAGAAGAGGAAAGCAGCGAGAGTAGTGCAGCGGAAAATGTGATAAGACATACTCTTCAGATAATGCAGCCTGTAACCCGCATGCTCAGAGAAATCGGACTTGGTCCCGAGTATGGTATCCTGGCTATGCCGGAAACGAGACAAATTCGGTAGTTAAATTCAACAAAAATATTTCACCGGACAACATTAAACCAGTTTAGAACCAACCGCAGAGACACGGAGAACGCTGAGAAAGTGGTAACTTTAGTTTACCTTTGATTTTTACAAAGTTTTGATTCAAATAGAATACGCCAATTTGATCAATAACAATCACCGCTGCAAACAGAATAAATCTCGCTAAACCCCGGGTACTCCTGGTGAGCTCATCATCTCTGCTGTAAAATATATCATTCACCATTCGGCATTCGCACTTCGACATTCACCATTCGTAATTCGACATTCACCATTCGCACTTCGTAATTCGTAATTCGTAATTCGTAATTCGTAATTCGTAATTCGTAATTCGTAATTCGTAACTCATAACTCAACTTTTGCTTTTAGGAACCGCATTTTCTTCGATTAAAACAAAAAAATGTAAAATTTTGAATAAAAACAAAAAAAATCCTTGACAATAAATATATTTGTAAATACATTTGTTTTAATTATCAAATAAATAAATATTTAAACGGTAACCAGCCGTTTCGGAAAACGAAAAAATAAAAAAATAGTTGACATTTTCCTGAATAATTTTTATATTCTTTTCGATATAATTTTGTAGTTAATCCAATCAAAAATTAATCATCAAATAACCTTTATGAATTCATATCCCTCTTTTAAGATTGATAGTGGAAAATATGGATTATAGAATAATTGCACAAGTGATAGCTATAATTTTCTGCATTGCATTAGGTATATTGGGAGCTGTTGTAGCTGCTATAGGAGCCTGGCAAGCATCACACACAGAAGCTGGGCAGGGTATAATGTTAATAGTTTTAGGGACAATTGCTCTTGGATTTGCTGGAATTATTGTTTCTGTTTCCGCCAAACTTTTAGGACTTGATTAAGAAGTTATTGATTATATGACCAAAATTCAGTAATTTAAGTATTAATAAAAAAGAAATTTAAATGAAACTTAAGGCCAGTGTTGTTTGGTGGATTGTCTGTGCTTTTGTAGCAATAATAGGTGGCTTTTCGGCCGGTTGGGGAATTTGGATTGAAGTAACCGAGCAGGCTGTAGAGGGGCTATATATGTTAATACTCTCTCCATTTATTTTAGTGTCTGCTGGAATTTCTGCTACCTTGGCTGCAAAATTTGAGTCTGAAGGCAAATAATGTAAAACATTTTATTTTAATAATTCACAAAATTATCTTCTTCTCGAATACAAGAATTGTTTTTAAACATAGTTTTGTAGTTAATCCAATCAAAAATCAATCAACAAACGGCTCTATCCGTGTACCGTATCAAGATTAAGGATAAGAAACTGTAATTCACTGAACAACCGGGCGAGAATGTGTGCTGTTTTGTTGACGTAAATTATTCAACTCAAAAATCAAAGTCGCATCTTTTAAAAATAATTAGCAATTAGATTTATCAGCAGGGCACATTACAGGAACAATTGTATTGTACATCTTGGCGGCTCAATCTTCCACAAAGAAAATAACTAAAAGACAGGCAGCGTACGTCTATTCGTACACAGCTATGGGTTTTTATAATTTATTTATAGTTATGAAAACAATAAACCTACCATTTTGAGGAGGTACTTAGACATGAAAGGTAAAACTTTTCAACTTTTTTCAATCGCACTCGCACTTTCCGTTGTAACATTCTTCGGATTTTCAGCGGATGCATATGGACAAACAAGTTACGCGTTGCATGGCAATTCTGATGATTCTGGCAACGGAATCAACCTTGCAGCCGCTCTTACAACAACTTTAGCTGACGGCGATACCGTTTATCTTAACGGGCACACGCTAGACCTTGGTGGTAATCTTAATACTTTACCTAATTTGTTAATTCGATGTGGTGAAGACAGTGCGGATGCAGGCGCTGCTTCAACGCTTCTTGTTAATGCAGGAGCGGCAGCTCAGGTTACTATTAAAACTTTTGCGATATTAGATGCTGACGGCACAATAAACCTTGATTCTGGTAATGATATTGCTGTTACCGATGCTATCACCATTGGAACTGGCAGAAAACTTACTCTCGATGGTGGAAACGTTTTAGTAGCTGATGTTACAATTGCGAGTGGAGGGGAACTGAACGTAATTACCAATGCTAATACCGACGTTACCGGTGATGTATCGCTTGCCGGGAAACTTGACGTTGACGTAGCTTCCACTGTAACCGGTGATTTTATATTAACAGGCGCTGCTGATACTTTAGAAATCGCTGCTGGTGTTACACTTACTTTGGCTGGTGGTGATTTAAAGAATACGGTTGACGCTGTGCTGACCGGTATAGCCGGCGCGGGCGGTACAATCGACCTTGGTGCGAATGCAGTCGAGTTGGGTGCTGGTTTAACATTTGATTCGGATGGAACTTTTGACATTGATGCAACCGGTATACTTTCTTTGACCGCTACCGCGGATGCAACACTGGACGCGGATGGAGTTGCGACTTTTCTAACGCTGGATGCATTGACTACATTTGGCGGCGACCCAGGCGCTACGTTGACATTACTCAGCGCTGCTTCAACAGATACATTTAAGCTTACTGACCCTTGTACCATTCATAATCTTACAATTGATGGTGATGAAGTAGTGGATACAGATAATGGCGGTGCTGGTAACGACGTAAATGTTGCCGATGGTTATGTTCTGACATTTGCCGCAGACGCTGAGGCAGGCGCTTTAACGCTTGATGCTGCTGCTGGAGCTGACCTTGTTATAAATGGAAAAGTTGTATACCTAAGCACAACTGCTGATGGTATTGCTGCAGGCGGAGGTACTATAGTTTTGAATGACACTCTTCAGCTCGGTTCGGATGTATGTCCTACAGATGAAACGAGTACTTTTGCTGCAGGCGCGACTGTCATTGTAGACGGTTCCGGTGGAGCACGCGCAGCTACTTTAGTTACTGCAGGCGCTCACACTATTACCGGTGCTGTCGACTTTGTTTTTGATGCGACCGGCGGTACGGCAAGTTTAGCATTGGCAGCACCTGATTTTGACGTAAACGCTAACAGCGCTACGTTCTACATATCCGGTACGAACGCTGCGTCGTTGACTGTCGGTGGTGCTGGCGATGCTTTGATCGCAGGCGCTGCAGGTTCAATCGTTATAAACGGCGCCGCGGGAACGAGTTTAACGATAGATGAAGTTGAGCTCGATGGGGCGGAAGGTACAATTGTACCGAATGCCGACGTTACGATTACCAGTCTTACATTGACCGGTGCGAATAATTTTAATGTAAATTTCGGCGGCGGTATTCTTACTGTGGGTAGTAATGTGGATCCTACCACCGGTTCTTTAACACTTGGCGGTGTTGGTTCAGGCTCTCTGCGTCCTGCCGATGCCGCGGATGATACATTGGATTTAACAGGTCCTGCTACTTTGACGGCAAACAACATCGGTTTGCTTGTCGAGATGGATGTTAATCTTGGAGGCGGAATAATTGATGTCGACAAGGATTTGACCCTCAGCGGCGACATTACAGGTGTAGGTGCAGCTACAATAGACATTAATGCTGCAGCGACACTTGAATATACCGGAGCGGATGTAACTGTCGGCGCAAATACTTTAACGCTGCCGGGCGGCGGAACGTTTAATCACACAAATGATATTTTACTGAATGATCTCATTTCGGTCCTGTTTTTTGCAAATACAGACGGAACCGAACTTAATACGGTAATAGTCTCAGATGACGCCGCTACGATCGTTGTTAACGCAGGTGCGACAATTGCGGATTTGCAATTAGACGGCTCCGGAGCTGTAATAGACTTCGGTGCAGCTAAGACTTTGATACTTGTAGGTCCCTTGACCGTAAATGGCGGTGATTTATCAATAGTTGGTACCGCTGCGGGCACACTTACAAGTTCTAATAGTATTTCAGTAACCGGTAACAATGCTGTGGCGCTAAGCGGTGCTTCGGCAGTTACCGTCGACATGGATATAATCCTGAATAATTCTACCGGAGCTTCCATTACCACTACGGGCGCTTCGCATGAATTGGCAGGTAACATAACTACAAATAAGCAAGCAACCATTACTGTTGCTGCTAATGCCATTGACATAAGCGGAGATATTGTAGTCAATGACACTCTTACAATTAATAAAGCATTGGCTATTACGTATACAGGCGCTGATATAGCAGTTGGTACCGGTCAATTATTAAAACTCCAGGGTGCGGGCGCTTTTGACGGAACAGAAGCGGATGAACCCGGACATGATATTATCCTGGACGGTTCCGCCGTTCTGGACCTTGAAGGTACCGGCGCAGTGGATACGGTAGATATATTGAGCCAGGACGTGGTTGTTGAAGTGGATGCGAGTCCGGTTACGGTCAGCGCTTTCAGGACTGCGTCGAATGGCTTTCACCTTGTATTTACAACGACGGCTGCACAGCTCGAGGTTGTCGCTCCGATTACGGTTGATATTGATAATAGTGTATTTTACGTTGAAGGAACAAAGAGCGGTATCCTTTACGGAGCGGGCGGTATATCTCTGACCGGTGCAGACGCCAAACTGCAAATCGATAACACCGCTACTCCGAATATCAATAAACAAATAACGCTTGCCGGCGGCGGTGTGCTCAAAATTAATCAGGCTGCTACGTTCGGTCAGACGATTACCTTGAGCGGAGATGCGACATTTGATATAGCAAGCGGGCAGGTATTTAGTTATAACAAGGATCCTCTTAATATTGGCGCTGCCACGCTCACCATTATGGGCGGCGGTACGTTAAATAATACGGGAACCGGTATTGTCGTGTTGAATGATGCCGCTTCAGTGCTTGCTATCGCCGGCGGCGCAACAGCAACAACTGTAAACTTAGTAACATTAGGAGTTGCTGATAGACCTATAAGGCTCGACGCAGGTGATGGAACAATTACTACATTTAACCGCGGCACTTTAGATGTTACTTTTGAAATTAATTCTACCGGCACCTTGACAGTACCGGCGCTTACATTTAGTGATAATGAGACCTTAACTCTTACCGGTACGGGAGCTGGGACATTAGACGGTGGATTACTCACTGTTACAGGAGAAAGCGCCACGCTGTTAGTTACTAATTCCGGCGGAATGACTATAGATAATGCTGTCAATATTGGTAATGCCGTTGAACACGCATTACTCGATATAAATAATGATGCAGGAATTAGCGGTAATATAGTTCTTTTAGCTGAGGCTGATTTTGATGTTAACAGCACCCTGACGTACACAGGTGCAGATATTAATGTTGGCGTGGGCGATACGCTTTTCGTTACAGGTTCAGGCGACATCGATCTTGGTTCAAATGCGGTTGTATTGAGTGCTGCTACCTCTGTTATTCACTTTACCGGAACATCTTCAGTATCCAAGGTTGAATCCGGTGATGATGCTGCTACGATTACGGTAAGTGAGGCGGGCGCTATCGATACATTAACCTATACGGCTGCAGGCGATGGTGTAACATTTGATTTTCGCAATACCAGCACCTTCACACTCACGGATACAACCACTCTGGGAAATGCTGCGGTTATGCTCCTGAAGGGTGAAGCGGAAGGTACGCTTGCCGGAACGGGCGCAATTAAGGTAACCGGTGAAGCTGCCGCAATAGAGATCGACAGCACGTTAATCATAAGCAAACCGATATTGATTGGAAATGCGGTTACCGATGCGATACTCGATGTAGACATAGATGCAACTATAAGCGGCTATATTATGCTCGCAGCCAATGCAACGTTTGACGTTCTCGCTGCAATGACATTAGACTACACAGGTGGTGCGGTTAACGTCGGCGCGAATACGTTGACGCTGTTAGGCATCGGCGAATTCGCAAATACGAGTGCAATCGTTCTCGATGATGCTGCGTCAGTTCTCGATTTCACCGCGGCAATGACGGTAGATATGGTTGAATCCGGCGATAATGGTGCGACAATAGATGTCGGCGCTGCCGGAACGATCGAAGAATTAAGTTTTACAGGCGGCTTAACGTTTGACTTTACCACTGCCAGCACGTTCACAGTTGATGATGCCTCTGCACTTCCCGGCGGCGCAGTATTAACAATAGGAGGTGCCGCTGACGGTACACTGGCGGGTATTGGAGATGCCGTTGTTTTCGGTGATAGCGATACGCTGAGATATGATGATGCAGGCATAGGTATAAGCTTGCCGCTAGCATTTGGCGGAGCTGAAGTTACACCATCGGTTCTCGATATAAATGATGTAGCGGTATTTGCCGGTGAAGTTGATTTTGCCGGTTACGTTGATTTCCTCGTTGCAGATACGCTTACTTTAAGCGGCGATGTAACAACGAGCGGTGCTTCAGTGCTGAGTGCCTCTGCCGTAGACTCTGTTATACTTACAGGCACTGTTGACCTTGCCGGCGATCTTACTTTTGATGGTGTAGGTTTCGATATTACCGGTATCACCGCATTGACGGCAACGTCAAACAGCACATTTACTGCTGACTCATCCGTCACTTTTACCGCCATGGCTAACCTCGGTACAGCACCTAGAATTCTTACACTGGCAGCTACCGGCGCCAAATCGTTGATAACAATTCCGAATGTAACTATTGACGGAACTGTATCCCTTGCCGGTGATGATACGCTGAAGTTCGACGGTCTAGTAACAATGGCTGGCAATGTGGAGATGAACGGTACAGGCAAATTAGTGATAGTGCCTGATGCTGCCGGTCTTACTATTACTGCAACTCTGCAGGCAGTAACCGGTTTGATTGAGATTGATTCCGTAGGAACTGCAGGACAGGGAAATATTACGCTGGCTGCCGGTGGTGTATATAAAGTTAATACTGCTGCCGGTGAGATTATCCTTCCAAGAACTAAGGAAACCACTGTTACTGGTGGTATAATTGTTCTAACTAACGGTATTCTTAGAGGAGGAGGTCCTATCCTTGAAGGAGAAGAACAGCATACAATTACTGCTGCTACATATGCAATTTTACAAGCCACTGTTGTTGGCATGACCGGCGGTATCATCCACAACCTGGAATTTGATCCTTCGATAATGGCTTTCACTACTATGGGTACTAATGTTGACGGTTATTCGATAACGGTATATGTTAATTTTTATACCGGAGATGATGCTACCGGCGATGGTTCATTGGTCAGTCCATACAAGACCTTAGAGAAGGGCTATGCAGAGGCTGTGGATATGGGAATTGTATCTGTCGCAGCCGCTACTTATACACTGACAGCCCAATTGATTATAAATAAGGAAATTACCCTTACGGGTACTAAATTGGACGGCACAACAGATTCCTGGACTGGAGCTGCAGGTGCAGCCGATGAAGCTCCGACAATTACTTATTCCGGTGCTTCATTAGCAGGTTTATTTGTCATTGCCGCAGATAACGTGACTATCCAGGGTCTGAAGATAGATATGGTTAATGATGTATCACGTGGAATTGAATTTGCCGATGCCGAAGTAGATAACATATCCATCACCTATAATACATTTATGATGGATGATGGCGATAAGGCAATCTCAGTAGATGACGGCGGTACGGTAACGAATCTTGGGATTATGTGGAATTCCTTTATGGGTATGAACGGTAACTGGTTCTTCATTGGTGAAATGGACAGCGTTACTGTAGACGATGTCGATGCGACCAATAACGTGATAGAAAGTGCCGCTGCACAACTGCGTCTCGGCAAAGGTGCCATTTCCGATATTTCCTTTATGGATAATACTTTCATGAACAATAATGGTATAAAATTGCTGGAGCCCGTTGAACAATCAGATGGTATGTTCTCGGATATATCGGTCACCGGCAACAAGTTCAAGGGTGATATGGACTATGCCTTCCTGATTGCCGATGACGTGGAAAATGCGGATTTCGATGGCGACCTGTACGATGAAGTAACGGTTAACAATAATCACTTCTTTTTCGCATCAGATGGAGATTATGCGGCTGTGTCTAATTTGGTGACTGACGCAAGTACCTCCATCAATGCGGAAAATAACTGGTGGGGCAGCATAGAAGGACCGAATCAGACCGGCGGTGCAGATGTATCTGCCAATGTCGATTATACGGTCTGGAAATTCCTGCCCGAACTCGCAGGAAATGAAGTGGTCATCAGCGCGGTCTCCGGCGGTCAGCGGTCGGGAATTCCGATTTATGCTACAGTCTATGCCGGATTTGCTGGTGCAGTCGAATTTGGTACTATCAATTTCGATGCAACAACATCCGGACTGTTTGCTGTGGAAGCAAATAATCCTGATGCTTATGCTGAGCAGACATTCATGATAACTCCTAATAATACTGCTGAAGTTACTGATGCACAAATAACGGTATTCGATACTGATGATCCTACAGTTATGGATGTCAGTAATGTATTTGACATTACAGTGCTCTCCGCTGCGGATATTAATGCAATAGGCACATTGACAGCCATAGATAATCCGTTTGACGGCGGCGGTTATGTCGTTCTTGAGTTCGTGGCGTCACCCAACCATCCCGGATACACAACCGTTCCCGGCTATGTTGGTGATACTGCGCCGATAGATTACTACCAGATATACCGCAGCACAACCGGAAGCTTCGAACAGGCTATACACTGGAGTGTTGCTGCGGCAACGCCCAAGGCACAGACGCAGGTAACCGATACCGTTCGGATATTGGTATCAACGGCTGGAGATTTAAGCGGCAACGCTACCTACTATGTAACCGCGGTCAAAGGCGACCTGCCTCCTCCGCTTACTACAGAAACTCCGGGTGCGGCTGCAAAAGCTGGTGTCCTCGTTGCATACAAACCTGCGCTCGCTAAAGCTGCGGGTGACGATGCAAGCTTTACCTCAGAGGTTAGCAACGGCGACCGGGCGATCGGGGCAAAGAATACCGTGGGATTGGAAGCCGATTTCAATAGCGACCTTGTCGTGAATCTGGCTGACTTTGACTTATTCGTCTGGGCTTTCATGAATGATGAAGAATATGACCCGCTCTTTGAAATTGCTACTGTTAAGAATGATATTGTCGATCTTCCCGACTTTGATATATTTGTATCACAGTTTGGTATGAGTGTGGGAGCTCAACGTCTCAGTTTCTCCGATGGTCTTAATCCCGACAGCTGGTTTGAATTCATGAGCGAATTCGATTACGACACTGAATTACTCGAACTGCAAGTAATGGGTAACGATTTCACTTCGCTCGCCGGATATGGTTTTGACCTGGTCTTTGATCCGGAGCAGTTTGAAATTATTGAGGTACACGACGGCGGCTTCCTTGAAAGCCAAGGTGGTTCTGCGCCTCTGTTCATCAATTATACAAGAGAAGACGGTCGTGTTTCTATTGCCAACATCCTCGCAAACCGTGATGATTCCATTACTCCTGAAGGCGGAGGAGTTATAGCTGTTATCACGCTGCACAGGACCGGTAATGTAAGAAGCGGTATCTCCATTGAAAATGTCGATGTGATTGACCATGCCGGAGAGTTGAATTCTCTTGAAAAAGTCACGCTGGATGATGCAATCCCGCTGCCCGTCGAGTTCGAGTTGAAAGGGAATTACCCGAACCCATTCAACCCGGTAACTACTATTGAATACACGCTGCCGACTACCGCGCTCGTAAAGCTTGTCATCTACAACTCGGTAGGACAGGTAGTTAAAACGCTGGTTTCCGAAGAACAGCAGCCCGATGTCTATAAAGTTACATGGGACAGCACAAACGAAGCAGGAATCCGGGTAGCAAGCGGTTTGTACATTTATAAAATTACAGCCGGAAGCTTTAGTGCAACTAAGAAAATGACATTGATAAAATAATCTAAAGATAATATAGCTCTTTAGTTCACTGAGAAGCCACAGGACCTATGTGATTCCATAGGCTTCCTGTGGCTTTTCATTATCTAACTTATTCTAAGGAGAAATAGAAATGAAAAAATTTATTGTGCTGTCCTTGGCAGTAGGAATACTGGTAAGTTTTGGGTCAGCTTCCTTTGCCCAGAGCCCGAGCCTTTACCTCGAACTTGAAAAAACTGTTTCTACAGGATTTGATACCTCCAATTATGCTCTGGATGTTGGAGCAAGTTCGTCTTTCTACATATCTGTTTACGCTAAAAATGTTCTGAAACTTTTAAGTTTCCAAATTGACATTACTTATAATAGCACAAATATTCCTGGTACTCCAACATATAATGAATTTGCGATAGGGACTCCTTTTGAGCAGAGCCCGATTATTGGAGCGACAAAGTTTTTAACGGTTACTGATACTACTACCGTTTCTAAAAAATTTAGTATGGCTCAGTCAAAAGGTCCCGATTATACTGGAGTTGATATCGGAAATACTTGGACATTTCTTGGTAGGTTGGATTTCACAACAGGTGCAAACTTTTCTACTGCTGATTCGACACTTTTTACCGTAACGAATGCAATGTTTGGTACTTTCGCCGGTGCAGGTGTTGATCCAAATTACATATCCGCTCCCCCCGGAAACATTACACATGCCGGTTTGAATACAACAGAGATACCAACCGGTACGCCAGAAACCGCACCGATAATTGCGGTACAACCGACGTCGCTTGATTTTGATTATGTTCACGTTGATTCAACCAAATCATTACCCGTCCTGGTGATAAATAACGGTGATACACTCCTGAATGTGGACAGTGTTCAGGTTCCCACCGGTTTTAGTATCGACCCGCAAGACAGTTCCGGAATTGCCGCCGGAGATACCGTTACTTTTACCGTGACATTTACACCGACAGCACAGGATGAATATACCGATTTGCTTGTATTTTTCAGTAACGACACAACAACCGGTCCGGTTGTTGTAAATGTTCATGGTACTGCAATTATAACAGAACCGGCACCGATAATTGCGTTATCCCCGATGTCGCTTGATTTTGATTCTGTTTATGTTGATTCTTCCAAATCATTACCAGTCCTGGTGATAAATACCGGTGATGCACCCCTGAATGTGGATAGCGTTCAGGTTCCCGCTGGTTTTAGTATCGACCCGCAAGACAGTTCCGGAATTGCCGCCGGAGATACCGTTACTTTTACCGTGACATTTACACCGACAGCACAGGTTGAATATACCGATTCGCTGATGTTTTTCAGTAATGATATAATAACAGGTCCTGTTGCTGTAAATGTGCATGGCACTGCTATCGTAACCAGAGTAATAAGCGGACCGGAAACGGTTCCGGGTTCTTACAGACTTGGTCCGAATTATCCGAATCCGTTTAACCCGACAACGAATATACCATTCGAGCTGAAGGCCAATGGCAGGGTTACAATTACCGTGTACAATTTGCTCGGGCAGAAGGTCGCAGAGGTTGTGAATGGTTATTATACTGAAGGCAAACATACTGTCCTCTTCGATGCGCGTGGGTTAGGTTCGGGAATCTACTTCTACAGGATGGAAGCTAATGGTTTTACCGATGTGAAGAAATTTGTTTATATTCGTTAAAAAACCTTCGCGTCTACAATAAAAACCCCAATTCCTGAATATACAGGAATTGGGGTTTTCAACATACGAAGGTGCGCTTAACCTTTGAATTCTATAACATTTTTAATAATACAGATAACATGTGAATTTAGAATCGGACAAATGTTAAATTACATAAATAATAATTGATGTATTTTAATAGATATGACGATTATAAAAAAGATAATAATATTCTTAATTTGAACTTTTTTTAAATTTTGTTGTTAAGTTGTTAAACAGTATTAAGCATTCAGAATATATATGCACCTATATGTCGTTTAAAAAATAATAAATACGAATAAAAAATTAATATTTTCGCTAATAGTATTATTAAAGATAATACTCAATTAGTTGGAAAAGAGGATATTTAAAATGACTACTAAAAGCTTAGATTTAAACTACAAATTTGTTATTGAAAACATGGAAAAACTATTGGAGAATTTCAATAATAAGTTTATACTTGTTCACAATCGAAAGGTAATTAATTCATTTGACACCTATGGAAATGCATTAGAAGAAGGAATTAGATTGTTCGGATTAAATAAAGGTTTTTTAATCCATCATGTAATTGAAGAACCAGTCAATTTTGTAATGGGAGCTTCTTTTTGATAAATACCATTAGATATGATAGAATAGATATTGTTAAAGATGGCAAAAAGAAAAAAGCAAAAATTAATGCTCGAAATTTTTTGCTAAGAATTGGACCACTATTAGCTGTAAATATTACTCATTCAACTCAAATTCAAAAGAATTTGAAAATAAAGGAATAAAAATTTCATCTATAAATGTTAATGCTTTAATCGATACTGAAGCTTCTTCTACTATAGTTACACCAAAAGTGGTAGACCATCTTAAATTAAAACAAACAGGATTCACGATTATTAATTCGGTTCAAGATCAACAAGAAAGACCAGAATATTCAGGACAGATAATTTTACCCTGGGGAATGAGAAAAGATATACCTTTGGTATAGTGTACTTTAGTAGGTTTAGGTGAAATTGACTGCTTGATTGGAAGAGATATTCTTATGCATTGGGATCTAATTTATAACGGAGTTGAAGGTTATATTGTTATTGGAGATTGATTTAATCATTTTAATATTTGTATTTATTCATTAAAATTTAAAAAGTCAAAAATAATTATAATTCTAAAATTTAAAATCCCAATTCCCAAGCACGGAGGAATTGGGGTTTTATTTTATTATGGAGAAAATTTATTGATTTTGCGTTAATAAACGTGTATCTTAATCTTTGTTTATCAGCCATTTGTAATGTGAAATACTTTTAAATATATCCAAAGAAGATTAAAAAATATATTTTTGAATCAGGATTAATATAATTCCACTCTCCCATGAGGAACGATGGGAGAGGGGCCAGGGGTGAGGGTATTTAAATGAAATGGATACTTATAAGGCACGGCGCCCGGGACGGTGCCTATAATATGGCTTTAGATGCCTATCTGGTAGAAAATCCCCCTGACTTACCGGTGCTGC
>Ga0114930_10002456_pt1 | contig 16748 bp, 15 predicted proteins | sample AnhtaG_FD_87300 | JGI IMG/M metagenome (GOLD analysis project Ga0114930, IMG submission 87300) | Deep subsurface microbial communities from Anholt, Denmark to uncover new lineages of life (NeLLi) - Anholt_01485 metaG | ecosystem: Environmental > Aquatic > Marine > Oceanic > Sediment | place... | reverse complement strand
GTCGCCTTCGCCGTCGGTGGCGCCGAACACCAGCACCTCGGTGCCGGTAAAGCCGGTGGTGATCGCGATCAGGTGATTCGAGACGTCCGCGACCACGGGCTCCGCGCAGGCATGGCCCGCCGCCAGCAGGGCGGCCGCCGCCAACAACGCACGTATCACCCGCCGGCGCATCATCAGCGGACGCGCGCCGCGGCGCCGAGGGTGAACAGCGCCTCGGGCGGGGCGACCAGGTCGTAGAGCAGCTTGGCGCCCACGATCAGCACCAGCGCGCCCAAGAGCGCGCGCATCCAGTCCGCGCGCAAGCGCTCGCCATACAGCACGCCCAGTTGCGCGCCGACCACGCCGCCCAGCAACAGAATCAGCGCCAGCACGATGTCGACGGTCTGGTTGTAGGCCGCCTGGAGGAACGTGACGTTGGCCGTGACGAACAGGATCTGGAACAGCGAGGTGCCGATCACCACCGCGGTCGGCATGCCGAGGATGTAGATCATCGCCGGGACGATGATGAACCCGCCGCCCACGCCCATGATCGCCGCCAGCACGCCGACCGCAACACCCACCAGCAGCGGCAGGATCGCGCTGATGTACAGCTTGGAGCGACGGAAGCGCATCTTGAACGGCAGCCCGTGGAGCCAGGTGTGCTGGTGCAGCTTGCGCGCGGGCGCGCGCGGAAAGCGGCGGCGGATCAGGTAGGCGCGTGCGGTCTCCACCACCATGAGCGCGCCCACGGAGCCCAGGAACACGACGTAGGCGACCTTGATCACCAGGTCGATCTGGCCGATGCCGCGCAGGAAGCCGAACAGCCACACGCCGAAGCTGGAGCCGAGGAAGCCGCCGACCAGCAGCACCCCGCCCATCTGCACGTCGACGTTGCCGCGCCGCCAGTGGGCCAGCACGCCCGAGACCGAGGACGCGACGATCTTGTTGGCTTCGGTCCCGACCGCGACCGCCGGCGGAACCCCGACGAAAATCAGCAGCGGGGTCATCAGGAACCCGCCGCCGACGCCGAACAGGCCGCTCAGGAAACCCACCACCACGCCCATTCCGAGAATGAGAAAAACGTTCACCGAAATCTCGGCGATGGGCAGATAGACGTGCATGACGCACCGTGGAACGACGCGTGGGGGCCTTCGCGGGCGGGCTTCGGACCATCATAGCGCAGACCGCGGTAACGGGAAGATTTTTCTGCGTTTTTTGACGCCGGGCCCGGATCACATCGCGGTCAGCGCGTCGCCCATGCGGTCGAGCAGGCGGTCGCAATCCGCCTCCTCGTGCTCGAGCGACAGGTACAGCTTTGTGCCCATGGGGTTGAGGAACACCCCACGGCGGAACAGGCCCAGCATCAGCGCCCGGCCCTTGGCCGAGTCGCCCCGCGCGGTCGAGCGGTAGTCGAACACCGGGTCCGGGGAGAACACGACCTGGGCGAGCGGCCCGTCGCCGATCACCTGCGCACGTTGTTGGCGCTCCTCCAGCACCCGGCGCATGCCGCCGCGCAGGTATTCGCCCAGCGCCCGCAGCCGGTCGTAGGTGCCGGGTCGCCGGTAGATCGCGAGTGCCGCCAGCGCCGCCGCGGCGCTGACCGGGTTGCCGCCCAGGGTCGAGGCCGTCCACACATAGTCGGGGCGGCCCAGCCGGTCCTCGCGCACCCAGTCCATGATCTCGGGCCGGCCGCCGAACGCCCCGATGGGATAGCCGCCGCCCAGCGCCTTGCCGTAGGCCACCAGATCGGGAACCACGCCGTAGGCCTCCTGCGCGCCGCCGTAGGCGAGGCGGAACCCCGTCACCACCTCGTCGAAGACCAGCAACACGCCGTGCCGGTCGCATGCCGCGCGCAGGCCTTCCAGGAACCCGGGCCTGGGCGGCGTGCAGCGCTGCAACGGCTCGACGATCGCGCCGGCGAGGGTTGCGGCGTGCTCGGCGACGATGCGCTCGGTCGTGGCGAGGTCGTTGTAGGGGGCGACGATCACCTGGTCCTTCACGACGGGCGCAATGCCGGCGCAGGAGGGATCGGGCATCGGGAAGTCCTTCAACGCCCGCGGGAACAGGCTGGTGACGCCGATCTCGTTGGCGCCGTGATAGGCACCCTCGAACTTCAGGATCAAGGGCCGCCCGGTGACGGCGCGCGCCAGGCGCTGGCAATACATGGTCGCCTCGGTGCCGGAGGCGCAGAAGCGCACGCGCCTAGCCGCCGGCGACAGATGCTGGATCTCCTCCGCCAGCTCCAGCGCGGGCCGGTTCACATGCGCGAAGTTCGAGCCGAGCGGCGCCTGGCGCGCCACCGCCTCGACGATCTCGGGGCGCGCGTGGCCGGGCAGCACCGAGCCCCAGCCCATCGAAAAATCGACGAACTCGCGCCCGTCCGTGTCCCACAGCTTCGCGCCGCGGCCGCGCTCGACGACGATGCTGAGCTCGGGCGGGATGTCGAACTCGCCGTTCGAGCCGGCGGGGAACACGGCATGCGAGCGCCGCGCATCGGCGGAGCGGGGATGTTCGTCGGGCGGGGTCATGGCGCCACTTTATCCTGCGCGCCGCCGCGCGTCATGCCGGCGCCAGGGCCGGCCATTCCTTGCGCGCGAACACCGGATAGCTCTCCGCCAGCTCGGCCACGATCTGCGCGCGGATGAGGCGAAGCTCCTCGGGGGACGGGTCGGGCGTGACGGGCGGCCGCGCCGGGCAATCGAAATCGAAGCCGGTGTCCGCGCGCACCGAATCGACGCTGTCCCCGGCATGCACCGACTCGAGCATGAACCGTCCGCGGGCGCGGTCGAACGCGAACGCGCAGCGTCCGGTCACCAGAGCGCTCGGGCCGCCAGGGCGGAACACGCCCGGCGGGCTCGTGCCGGGGGCGCTTACGAACGACACGCGCGGCACCAGCACGCGTCGCGAGTGCTCCTCGCGAAAAAGGATCACCTTCGGCACGACGAAATACAGGTAGGCCGAGCCGAACGAGCCGGGAAACCGCATCGCCGGCCGGTCGTGTTCGCCCACCCCCACCAGGTTCACGTTGCCCGCGCCGTCGATCTCGCCGCCGCCGAGGAAGAAGGCGTCAAGCCGTCCCTGGCCGGCGCTGTCGAACAGCTCGCGCGCGCCGTCGCCGTAGGGGTTGTTGGCGCGGCTGCCGAGGACATAGATCGTCATGGCGCCGCCCGAGAGGGCGCGGGCGAGCAACGCGGCGGCCGCCGGGATCGGCGAGGCGTTGCCCACGGCGACGTGCCGGCAGCCCGCGACGCGGCGGGCGAGGCAGGCGATCAGGCGCTCGCGCGCGGTGCCTTGGGTCATGCCGCGGCGGCGAGCGCGCCGCTCAGGTAGTCGGCGAAGCCCCGCTCGCTGCGCGCCAGGTCCGCGTAGCGCGCAAGCTCCGCGTCGTCGGCGGGGTAGCGGTCGACGAAACGCAGCGGCCAGGCGCCGCGCGGCGCCAGCGCCACCGCCGAGACGTAGAGCGAGGGCAGGGCGCCCGCGGCGGTCGCTTCGCCGGCCATGAAGTCCGCGTCGACATATTCCTCGACCGTCACCAGCGCCGCGGCGCTGGCGTGCGCCATCACGCCGAGCTCGCGCCGCCGGCCGATCCACACGTTGCCGTTGCGGTCGGCGCTCACGGCGTGGAACAGCGCCAGATCGGGCCTGATCGCCGGCAGCAGCACGATCTCGTCGCCGGCGCCGCCGAAGGGATTCTGCGCCGTCCGCCATTCCGGGCGTTGCTTCAGCAGGTCCGTGCCCAAGAGGCCGCGCAAGGGCATGAACGGCACGCCCTTCTCGCCGGCCTGCAATCCGGCATGGATGGCGGGGCACGTGGCCTCGACGATCCGAATCGTTCCCGCCTTCGCGGCGGCCGAGAAGCGCGGCGCCAAGCCATGCTCGTTCAGCGTTACGCCCGAGGTCTCGATTTCCGCCACCGCCCCCGCACCGATCAACAGATCGGCCTGCAAGCCGCTGGTGGGCACCGTGAGCAGGCGCAACCCGCGCGGCCGGCGGCGCAGCAGCGCGCGCGTGGCGGCCATCGCCACGCCCGCGTAGTCCGCCGGGATCGCCAGCCTCGCGCCGTCCGGTATCCGCGCCGCGAGGCCGCCGAGGTCCAGCCGCTCGGCCATCCCCGCTACTTCGCGACGATGCGGCCCTCGACCTTGGGCGAGACGGTTCCCTTGGCGGCGATGTAGTCGATCACCTGGCTTGCCATCAGCTTGCCGCCGCTGGCGTCGATCAGCAGCTTGCCCTTTTTCAGGTCTTCGAAGCCGTCGCCGCCGCCGACGATGTAGTCGTTGGCCGCCACCTTATACGTGCCGGCCGGATTCAGCGGCTTGCCGCCGACCGTCACTTGGCCGATACGTTTGCCGACATCCGCCTTCGGGTCGTAGGCGAACGCGGCGCCCGAGACGCTCAGGAACCGGCCCTGCAGCTCGGCCACGCGGCTGACGCTGTGCTCCAGCACCGATTTCAGCTCGCTGCCCTTGAGCTCGACCAGCACGGTCACGTTGCCGAACGGCAGTTCGGTCAGCACGTCGCGCCGCGTGATGGCGTGGCCCGCCGGGTATTGCCGGTCGCCGCGGATGCCGCCGCCGTTGACGATGCCGACGTCCGCGCCCACCGCCTCGCGGATCGCGTCGGCGAACAGGTTGCCGATGGCGTTCTCCTTCGCGCGCACCTCGCTGCGCCGGCTGTCCAGCGCCGTCGCGGCCGTGCCGACCTTGATGTTCAGCTCGACGTCCAGCTTGTCGGTGTGCTTTTTCACCAGCGCGGCGATGGCGGGATCGGGCGCGACGCCCCGGATCGGCACCATGCGCCAGGCCGGCACCGAGGAAACCCGCGGCCCGTCCTTGGTCTGCGCGCGCGTCAGCGTCACCTCGACCACCGCCAGGAACTCGTTGTCGTGCCCGGCCTTGTGGATCAGCTTGCCGCCCTCCAGGAAGGTGATCGGGTCGTGGTCGTGCCCGCCCAGGACCAGGTCGATCTCCTTCACCTTGGAGGCGAGCGCGCGGTCCTCCGCGATCGAGAGGTGCGTCAGCGCCACCACGAATTCCGCCCCGGCGGCCTTCAGCGCCTTGGCCGCGGCTGCGCCGGCCGCGACATTGGGCGCGAAGGTCACGTCCTTGCCGGGGCTCGACAACGACGCGGTTTCGGGCGTCAGCAGGCCTAGGAATCCGATCTTGAAGCCGGCGACCTCGCGCATCACCGTTCCGTGCGTGCCCGGGAAGGGCTTCTTGTCCGGGCCAAACACGTTGGCGGCGAGCCACGGGAACTTGGATTCGCCGAGGCGCGCCTTCAGCACCTCGGGCCCGAAATCGAATTCGTGGTTGCCCAGGACCGCTACGTCCACGCCGACCGCGTTCATCATCTCGACCATCTGCGTGCCCTTGGTCAGGCCCGACATGAGGGAGGGCGAGATCAGGTCGCCGCCGAAGGTCGTCACGCTGGCCTGCGCCGCCGCGCGCTCCTTCTTCAGCGCCGTCATCAGCTCGGCGAATCCGCCCCAGCCCTTGATCGGCGCGATCTCGTACACGTCGTTGGTGTGCAGGAAAGCGATCTTGGCCGTGACCGGCGCGGGCGCCGGTGCGGTCTGGCTCCAAGCCGGAAGCGCAAGTGCGGGCAGGAGGAACGCGAACAAGGCGCTGGCGACAAGCGCTGGGCGACGCAATGCGATCATGGACCCCCCCCTTGGGCCGCCGCGGTCGGGCGGCGGGAAACGTTGCTCGCGCGAATCATGCAACGCGCTGGGAGCGTCCGCAATGCGATGGCCGGCCTTGGAAGGGGCGCCGCGTTCGGCAAGTAAAAAGCAAACAAAGCCGCGCCTTCGCGCAGTAATGATTCGTTTACCATAAATTCCCTGCAAAATCGTGCGTAGAGGTATGTCCGATTCCATTGCGCCATTAGGGATATGTTAACGCCCTTGGCCTATCACGGTACCTGGTCGATAGCCGACAGTTAGTCGGCTAGGCGTCTTCGCAGGTAGCGGACGGTTCGAGGCAGCGAGCCGGCGACGCTAAAGACGACCGCGGGCGGCGCCGGTCTAAACAACCGGCGCACCAAAAAGGGGCGGAGTGCCAGGAAGGCGCTCCGCCTCGTTTTTTTTCTTCGGTTCTTGCCGGCAATCCCGGGCTTGTCCGGCGGCGCCGTTCGGTTATGGTGCCGCGCCCTGGCAACCCGGGTTCCGGCCGATCCATGAACAAGCCGCCCTTCGACCAGCGCCTCGCCCGCGTTCTCGTGCGGCCGCTCGCGCGCACGCCGCTCACCCCCAACCAGATGACCACGGTCACGGTGATCCTGGCCGTGATCGGCGCCGCGCTGATCGGCGTCGGCCGCGCGCCCGAAATCCACTGGGGCGCCGGGATTTTCGCGCTGGCGCGGTTCCTCGACCATTTCGACGGCGAGCTCGCGCGCCAGACCGGCCGCACCTCGCGCTTCGGCTATTTCTACGACTACCTGGCCGGCGCGACGTCCTATGCCGCCTTGTTCGCGGGGCTGGGTGCGGCGTTCCGCGAGGGCTGGCTCGGGGGGTGGTCGGTCGCGCTGGGCGCGGTGGGCGCCGCGAGCGCGTTCCTGTCGATGATCCTCAACCTCGACATCGACAAGCGCGAAGGGCAGGGCACGGCCAACTATCCGGGCTACGCCGGCTTCGAGCTCGAAGACGGCATATACCTGATCGCGCCGATCGTGTGGCTGGGCTGGGCCGAGCCGTTCTTCATCGGCGCAGGCGTCGGCGCGGGCCTCTACGGCCTGTGGACCGTGGCGAATTGGACAAGGTCGCGCCTGCGGGCAAGGGGTTGACGCCGGTGGCGAGTCCCCGCCGCGAGCGCGCGGGCCGGGTCTTTCCCGCGTTCGCGAGTTAGGCGTGCCGACAAGCGACGCTCCGTGGACTCCGGCGTCAGGGGTTCGCGGCCCGGGGCGGAGGTTCGTCGATCCGCCTGGTCGGATGATCGCGGGTTTTGCGCGCCTGCATGTTGGCGCGACACGTTGCCTCGGTCGCGTGAACGCGGATTGACGGGGATCGGCGGGTTTGATTCAGTCGAGCGCCGAGACCATCCGAATCCCTCCTGTCGGTGGCAACCATGAATAGCCATCTTCTGTGGTACCCCGGATACGATGTCCTCATTCCCGACATCGTCCGGGCCGAAGGCTGCCGGCTCCGCGATTCCAGCGGGAAGGAGTATCTCGACCTCGAGTCGGGCGTTTGGTGCGCCTCGATCGGTCACGGCCACCCGCGGCTCCGCCGGGTCCTTGCCGAGCAGCCGGCGCGGATCGCCCACTCCGGCTACTGCTACTCGAACCAGATCGTGGAAACGGCCGCCCGCGAGATTCTCTCCCTGCTCGGATTCGAAGGAGGAAAGTGCGTCTTCCTGTGCTCCGGGAGCGAGGCGGTCGAGTACGGTGTTCGCGTGGCGCAGATGATCTCGGAGCGGCCGCTCCTCATGACCATGACCGACTCCTACTTCGGGGCCTACGGCTCGGCCAGCAAGAAACAGGAGAACGAATGGTTCTGCTTGGACTGGACGACCTGCACGTGCGCGACGGGCGAGCCGGCGGCCGACTCCTGCACCGGAGAATGCCGGGCGTGGGCCTCAATCCCCCGCGGCCGGATCGGCGGGTTCCTGTTCGAGCCGGGCAGTTCCTCCGGATTCGTCCGTTTCCCGCCCGCCTGCCTCATCCGGAGCATCGAGCGCGCAATGGCGGAGTCCGGCGGGATCTTCCTCGTCAACGAGGTCACGACCGGGATCGGCCGCACCGGGAAGTGGTTCGGCTTCCAGCACTACGGGGTCGCGCCCGCCATCGTGGCCCTGGGGAAGGGAATCGGGGGTGGATATCCGGTGGCCGTGGCTGCCTTCAACCGCTCGGTGGTGGAGCGTCTGGGAGGGCGTCCCGTCCGCTACGCCCAATCCCACCAAAACGATCCACTGGGCGCGGCCGTGGCGCGGGAGGTCGTCGCTACGATCAGGGACGAGAACCTGGTCGAGAACGCGCGGGCGATGGGCGAGGTTCTGCGGAGCGGCCTGGAGGGCATCCGCGGGCGGGTCGGCATGATCCGGCAGGTGCGTGGCCGCGGCCTGATGAACGCGGTCGAGCTGGAAGATGCGGAGCATGCGCGGAGGGTTCACCGGGGGCTTATCGATCGCGGCTATATCGTGGCACTGCGGCCGGATACGCCCGTGTTCCGGATCGATCCGCCGCTCACGATTGCGCCGGGGGAGCTGGACGGATTCCTCGAGACCTTCGAGACTGTCTTGACGAGCGTTGCCTAGGGCCCGGCCGGGCAGATCCGTTCCTTCAATTCAGGCAAGGGGCAAGATCAAGCCGCGGCGATCCGCGGAAACGGCGTTCGCGGTACGCGATTGCGTGGAACCTTGCATCCCGAGCAGCAGGTCACCGCCGCGGCGGATCGACCGGCTGAGGCTGCAAGGCGCGGCGGCCGTTGCCGCGCAAGCCCAAATCGGGCAACGGGAAGCGCTTGAGCCCGTGCTGGCGCTTGAAGTGCAGACCCGCCCATAAATAGAACACCGGCGCGCAGGCGAACGCCAGGATCATCACCACCACGTCCAGGCCCATCCACAGGAACACCGGCACCAGCACCATGCCGTCGTCGGGGTCGATGCCCCACATGCTATCCAGCTCGCCGGCGCGCGCGCCCTTAGACTCCTCGAGGCCCACCACCATCCACAGGTTGAGCGCGATGCAGATCCCGGCGACCGCGCCCATCGGGATCGCCCAATAGCCCAGGATGCTGCCGTCGCGCAGCCCGATGCCGACCGCCACGAAGGTGATCGAGTTGCAGAACGCGTCGCTCAACAGGTCGAACCGGTGGCCGCTGGCGGAGAACTTCTTGGTCAGCCGCGCCAGCTCGCCGTCGGCGCGGTCGAGCAGCATGGACAGGAGCAACACCCCGGCGCCGATCGCGGTGAACGGCTCCCGGCCCATGGCGATGAGGCCGGCCGCGGCGATGCCCGTGAACAGCCGGGCCGCGGTCACCTGATTGGGCGTGACCGAGGTGCGAGCCAAGGGGCGCACACCCACGCGGACGGCGCGGTGAATCCAAGTGTTGTGGCTCATGCCCCCAACCGGACGATCGCTGCGGCCGCCCGCTTTTCCCACCCCGCGGGACCGGTCGCCGATGACGCTACATTAAAATGCCTTGGATTTGTCCCGCAACCGTAAATCTTCGGCTAACGCCAGGAAATCGGCGTGTTATTTCGCCGCTTGCACCATGATTTCCACCTTGTAGGCGGGCGCGGCCAGCTTGGCCTCGACCGTGGCGCGGGCCGGGGCGTTGCCGGGCGACACCCAGGCGTCCCACACCTCGTTCATCTGCGCCCAGGTCGAGATGTCGGTGAGCCAGATGTTGGCCGAGAGCAGCTTCGACTTGTCGCTGCCGGCGGCGGCCAAGAGCCGGTCGATCTTGGCCAGGATCTGCTTGGTCTGGCCCTTCACGTCCTGCTTCGGGTCGTCGGCGACCACGCCGGCCAGGTACACGGTGTTGCCGTGAACCACGGCTTGGCTCATGCGGGGGCCGGCTTCGATGCGCTTGACGGTCATGGCGTTCCTCCAGGGTTGATCGGGCGATTTCGCGGCAGTTTGGCGCGGCAGTTTGGCTCAGGCGGGCTCGGCCAGGAAGCGCTGGAACCGGCGCGCGACCTCGGGCGGCGAAACCGTGGGCCGACCGAGCTTTTCCAGCGATCCCGGGGCAATGCGGGCATGGATCAAGTGCGGGCCGTCCTGGGCCAGCGCGGCCTTGAGCGCGCGCGCGAACCCGTCGGCGCTGTCGCAGGCGCAGGCCGCCGCGTAGCCGCAGGCGACCGCCACTTGGGCGAAGTCGACGTTGGGCGACACGGTCGCCTGGCCGCCGGTGGAGTCGTGGACGCCGTTGTCCAGCACGACATGGACCAGGTTGCGCGGGGCATAGGCGCCGATGGTCGCGAGCGCGCCGAGCTTCATCAGCGCCGCGCCGTCGCCGTCCAGCACGATCACCGGGCGCTTGACGTGGCGCGCGACGCCCAGGCCCATCGGGCTGGCGCCGCCCATCGAGCCCACTTGGTAGAGGTGCTGCTTGCGGTCGGCCAGCGTGAACAGCTCGCGCCCGCACTTGCCCGTGGTGGCGATGATCGCGGCGTTTGGGGGCGTCTCGGCGAGCAGGCGCTCCAGAACCTTGACGCGCGCCGGCCGCGTGCCGCGCTCGGTCAGGTCGGCCGACCGGCCGCGCGGGCGGACCGGAAGCGGCCTGTTTTCAAGGCCTTCGCCGCCGACGCTGTCCTTTTCCATGATGAAGGCCGCGGGCAGCGAGCTGCGGTCCATCAGATCGCAAGTTTCGTCAATAGCTTGCAGCACGTTCTTCGCGTCTTTTGGGAACGGCCGGTGGCCGATCCGGATGACGTCGAGCATCGCGCCCGTGATCTGGCCCATCAGCTCGTGCTGCGGCTCGTCCTTGAGCCCCGGCTGGCCGCGCCAAGTGACGATCAGCAGGGTCGGGATCTTGAAGGAGAAATTGAGCGACGTGAGCGGGTTGACGGTGTTTCCTAAACCGGAATTTTGGCACATGACCACGGTCTTCTGACCCGCGAGCCAGGCCCCGGCGGCGATCGCCACCGCCTCGCCCTCCGACGCCGCGCCCACGTAGTCGAGCTTGGGATGCGAAATCGCGCGGTTGATGAACGGGCTCAGGAACGAGCAGGGCACGCCGGTGTAGAAGCCGAAACCGCGCGCGCGCGCCGGCTCGATGAAGTCGTCGGCCGAAATCATGCGCCGGCGCGCCTACAGGAAGTTGCGCGCCCGGGCCAGGTCGAAGGCGTCGTCCACGTCCAGCCAGTGGCCGGTGATGTACTGCACGCGCACGCGGTGCCCGGCCGCGACCAGGCGGTTGAACAGGTCGGGCATGTTGGCCTTGTCGAGCTTGCCCTCGGTCTTCATGGCCTGGAGCTCCTTGCGCACCAGGGCCGATCCGGCGTCGCTGAGCTTCACCAGCCCGACCCATTCCCCGTGGATGTCGCCGTCCGCCAGGTCCGGGCCGATGCGCCGCAGGTCCACCGTGTCGTCGTCGAGGTAACCGGGCGAGAAGGGGTGCGAGCAGGCGATGTGGTCGTGGACCATGCCGGGGCCGGCGCGCCGACGCTCGCGCCACAGCGCGTCGGCGACCACGACGATGTCGCCCTCGGCCTCGAGCAGCCGGTCCAAGAGGTAGCGGCGGAACAGGATGTCGCCGTAGGTCACCAGGCACGGGCCCTTGAGCCGCTTCTCGGCCGCGGCCAGGGAGGCGCACTCGCCGGTCGCGGCATAGACGTCGTTGGCCAGAAGCTCGACCGAGGGCACGTCCACCGCTTCCTTGCGGTACCCCACCACCACGGACACGTCGCGGATGCCGCTGTCCTTGAGGGTCGAGACCAGCCGGCGCAGCAGCGGCTGGCCGCGCACGTCGATCATGCATTTCGGGCGGTCGACGGTGAGCTCGCCCAAGGCCGCGCCGCGCGAGGCCGCCAGCACGATGGCGCCGGTATCCTCGCCGGGCTGCGGCAGGTAGCGCCGCTCCGCCTCGGCCAGCTCCGTATTACCGGCCAGCGCGAACACATCCTTGACCGAGGCCACGGTGCCCTCGACGCCGGTCAGCGACTCGCTGGCGGCGATCTTGCGGCTGACCTCGCGCATGGCGGTGATCGCGGCGCGCAGGTTGTGGTTGGCCCAGATCACGCACGAGATGCCGGCGGCGCGGAACCGGTCGGTGGGCGTGGCGTAGTACATGGTCGGCACGATCACCACCGGCGCGCGGTTCGCCCACTCCTTGCAAAAGGCGAAGATCTCGTCGGCGGTCGCGCGCTTGGAATGGATCAGGATCGCGTCGGCGCCGGCGCGGCGATACGCCTCGGCGCGCTTGAGCGCCTCGTCCAGGCCCCAGCCCGAGATCAGCGCCTCGACCCGCGCGACGAGCTGGAAGTCGGGGTCGGTCTGGCTGTCCTTGCCGGCCTTGATCTTGCCGCAGAACTCGTCGATGTCGGCCAGCGGCTGCCCGTCGCCGATGAACGAGTTGGTCTTGGGGAACAGCTTGTCTTCGATGCACACGCCCGCGACGTTGCGCTGGCACAGCTTCTTCACCAGCCGGCGGACGTTGTTGAAGTTGCCGTAGCCGGTGTCGCCGTCCACCAGGATCGGGATCGTGGTGGCGTCGGCCATGAACTCGAGGACTTCCAGCACCTGGGTCCAGGACGCCTCGTTGCTGTCGCGCACGCCGAGCGCCGCCGACATCGACAGGCCCGAGGCCCAGATGCCCTTGAAGCCGGCTTCCTCGACGATGCGCGCGGACAGCCCGTTATGCGCCTCCATCAGGAACGCGAGTTCGGGCGACTGCAAGGCGGCGCGCAGCGCGCCTGCGCGGGTGGCCGGCCTCGCGGCGCCGGGGGTGTGGCGAACCGTGACGGTCATGGTCCTGGGCCCGGGATCAGTTGGTGGAGGTCTTGTGGCCGAGCTCGGCGGTTTTCTCGTCGATCTTGGCGATCAGCCGCTCGACGCCGGAATCCTTGATGACGGAGGTGTACTCCGACCGCCGCGTGGCGATCTCGCTGATCGCGCTCTTGTACTGCACGTCGACGATCTGCCATTTGCCGCCGCTGTTTTCCATCACATAGTCGATGTTCTCGGTCGAGCCCGTGGTTTTCACGAACTGCGCCTTGACCCGCACGCGGCTGTTTTGCAGCGGCTCGGCGGCGCCGACCTTGAACGTCTCGCCGGAATAGCCGTCCAGGCGCGAGGCATGCACCGCCACCATGTAGCGCGCGAACGCGTCCACCAGGCGCTGCTGCTGGTCGGCCGTGGTCGATTTCCAGGCGCCGCCCACGGCGATCGACACCATACGCGGCAGGTCGAAGGAGCCGACGATCTCGGGCGCCAGCTTCTGGAACCGGCCGTTGTAGGCCAGCTGCTTGGCGTTCTTCATCGTGTCGATCATCGCGGCGCCGAGCTTCTCGATCACCGCCTGCGGGGTCTCCTGCGCCTGCGCGCCTTGCTGCGCACCGGCGCCCGCGGCGAGCGCAAGAAACACGGCCACGGACACGGCGGTGCGGACCAAACCAACGATCATTCCGGGAAAGACTCCATCGATGCGCCGGTCTTGCGACCCGCCCCAGCGGGTCGGCGGCCGGACTGCGTCCCCGCCTAGCCGGTCGCGTGCGGCCATAAGCCCCCCGCGCACCAACCGTGCCACCACGAACGGATGCCGCCGCGCGGATACGGCCGGCAAGGCAGCATCCAGGCGCAACGGCTGGTTCTGGTATTTACACCGCTTGGCGCGGGCGGCGCAACCCGCGCGATGGCTTGTCCACCGCTAATCGACCGCCCGTAATCAATAGGCCAAACCGTTGGCAGAACGGGGTAAGCTTGGCGCGAACTGGGCTAAATCGCGTCGGAGGCGGTCCCGCATGACGATTTCCATTGCCGGCCGGTGTGCGCGCACCGGGATGGTGGGCGTGGCGATCGCGTCGTCCAGCCCCTGCGTGGCGGCGCGTTGCGCGTTCGTGCGCGCAGGCGCGGGGGCGGCGCTATCGCAGAACGTCACCGACCCCAGGCTCGGGCCCCGCGCGCTCGACCTGGTGCAGACCGGCCTGATGGCGCGCCTCGCGCTGAACCGCCTGGTGGGCGAGGCGGGCGTTCATGCCGCCTATCGCCAGCTTGTGCTGGTGGACGTGCAAGGGCGCACCGCGGTCCATACCGGCGCCAAGGCGCTGGGCACCAGCGCGGCCGCGCGGGGCGACGATTGCGCCGCGGCCGGCAATCTGCTCGCCAACGCCGACGTGCCGGCGGCGATGGTCGAAACCTTCGTCGCCGAGCCGGATCTGCACTTGGCCGAACGGCTGCTGCTGTCGCTGGAGGAAGGGCTGGTCGCGGGCGGCGAGGCGGGCCCGTTGAAATCGGCGGGGCTCCTGGTCGCCGACAAGCAGCCCTGGCCGCTGGTCGACCTGCGCGTGGACTGGGACGACGCGCCCATCGCCCGGCTCGGGGACTTGTGGGCGATCTACAAGCCGCAACTCAACGACTACGTCACCCGCGCGCTGGATCCCGCGGCGGCGCCTTCCTTCGGCGTGCCTGGAGACCCGTAGCCGGACTATCGCGGCGCCGACGCGCCGTTCTGTTGCTCGTCCAGGTCCATGTCGGCGTCGAGCAGGCGCTTGAAGCCGCGATGCTCGAGGTAGGACCAGACCGCGAGGCCCGGCAGGCCCGTGGTCATCTCGCGCACGCGCTTGACGACCGCCAGGCCCAGCGATGCGTTGGTCGGCAGGCCCAGGATGTGGCCCAGCACCATGATGCCGCCTTCCTGGAGTCCCAAGCCGCCCGGCATGAAGAACGCCGCGCTGCGCACGGCCGCGGCCAGGCTTTCGATGATGAACGCCTGGCCCCAGTCCACGGGGTAGCCCATCAGCTTCAGCACCAGCCAGGTTTCGAACACGCGCAGCATCCAGCCGCTGAGCTTCAGGAAAAAAGCGACCAGAAGGTCGACGCCGCGGCGGTGCAACTCGACCACCTGCTCGTGCAGCGCCTGCACGCCGCCCGCGAGCCGCGCCAGGCGCTCGTCTTTGTGCGCCACGCGCTCCACCAGTTCCGCCAAGAGCCCGAACAGCCCGAGGCGCGGGGCGAAATGCAGCGTGCCGACCAGCATCCCGGCCACCAGAATGCCCACGGTGAAGGCCGCGACCGGCTCGCTCAGGCCCGTCTTGGTCAGGAGCAGGCCGAGACCGCAGAACGAGAACACCGCATGCGCCACCAGGGCGAGGGTGAAATCCACGACCGTCGCCGCGCCGGCGGTCGAGCGCGGCAGGCCGTAGCGCTTGGCGACCAGCCGGGCGCGCACCAAGTCGCCGCCGACCTGCGCCACGGGGAGGAGCGAGTTCACCGACTCGCCGACCCAGCGGATCACGGTGGTGGTGAAGAAGGGCGGGCGCCTGCCGGCCGAAAACAACTGCCGCCAGGCCGTGGCGTCGAGGAACATCGGCACGAAGCGGTAGAGGCTGACCCACAGCATGCCGAAGCCCACGGTGCTGAGGGCGACGCCGATCTTGTGGAAGCCCTCCTGGCCGATCAGGGCCAGGACGAAGGCGAGGCCGATGGCCCAGAGGATGTAGGAAGCGGTCTTCATCGGCCCTTCATTGGGCTGCGGCGGCCCGTTGCTGCGCGCCCGGCGGATAACGGGACAATACGGCAAAACCTGGGCGGCGCGAATTCCGGCGTGCCGTGCGGAACCGCGCGCCGTCATGGACACGCCGGGGCGGGTTTCCTATGGTTGCCGCGACCTTAGGGCTCCCTGCTCCGGTGAACCATGCGCCTGTCCCAATACTTCCTGCCCACGCTCAAGGAAACGCCCGCCGAGGCGCAGATCGTCTCGCACCGCCTGATGCTTCGGGCCGGGATGATCCGGCAAAGCTCGGCCGGCATCTATTCCTGGCTGCCGCTGGGCTTCCGCGTGCTGAAGAACATCGAGCGCATCGTGCGCGAGGAGCAGGACGCCGCGGGCTGCCAGGAAGTGCTGATGCCCACGATCCAGCCGGCCGAGCTGTGGCGCGAGAGCGGGCGCTACGACGACTACGGCGCGGAGATGCTGCGCATCCGCGACCGGCACGAGCGCGACATGCTCTACGGCCCCACCAACGAGGAGCAGATCACCGAGATTTTCCGCGCCTATATCCGCTCCTACAAGCACCTGCCCAAGCTGCTCTACCATATCCAGTGGAAGTTCCGGGACGAGGTGCGGCCGCGCTTCGGCGTCATGCGCGGGCGCGAGTTCCTGATGAAGGACGCCTATTCCTTCGATGTCGATTACGAAGGCGCGGTAAGGTCTTACCGCAAGTTCTTCGTGGCTTACCTTAGGACCTTCGCGCGCATGGGGCTGAAGGCGATCCCGATGCAGGCGGAGTCCGGCCCGATCGGCGGCGACATGAGCCACGAGTTCCAAATCCTGGCCGACACCGGGGAGAGCAAGGTGTTCTGCCACAAGGACTTCCTCGGGTTCGATCCGCTGCAGTCGGAGCCCGACTACGACAGCGACCTGAAGCCGCTGGTCGACCGCTGGACCGGGCTCTACGCGGCCGCCGACGACAAGCACGACCCGGCCAAGTGCCCGGTGCCGAAGGACCGGCTCGTGGAGGCGCGCGGCATCGAGGTCGGGCACATCTTCTATTTCGGCACCAAATATTCCGAGCCGATGCGCGCCGTGGTCGACGGGCCCGACGGCAAGCCGGTGACGGTGCACATGGGCTCGTATGGAGTGGGCGTGTCGCGGCTGGCCGGCGCCATCATCGAGGCGAGCCACGACGCGGCCGGCATCGTCTGGCCCGACCCGGTGGCGCCGTTCCGCGTCGGCTTGGTCAACCTCAAGCCCGGCGACGCCAAGACCGACGCGCTCGCGGGCGACCTCTACGCCAAGCTCAAGCAGGCCGGGGTCGAGGTGCTGTACGACGACCGCGACGAGCGCGCGGGCGCCAAGTTCGCGGACATGGACCTGATCGGCCTGCCCTGGCAGCTCGTGGCGGGGCCGCGCGGCGCCGCGGCCGGCACGGTCGAGGTCAAGCGCCGCAAGACCGGCGAGCGCCAGGAACTGCCGGCCGACAAGGCGCTCGACAAGGTCGCGGGATAGCGGCGCCCATGTTCTCCGCGTTCGAGCGCATGGTGGCGATGCGCTACCTGCGCGCCCGGCGGCAGGAAGGCTTCATCTCGGTGATCGCGTGGTTCTCGCTGCTCGGCATCATGCTGGGCGTGGCGACGCTGATCATCGTCATGGCGGTGATGAACGGCTTCCG
>Ga0114930_10002455_pt1 | contig 16748 bp, 16 predicted proteins | sample AnhtaG_FD_87300 | JGI IMG/M metagenome (GOLD analysis project Ga0114930, IMG submission 87300) | Deep subsurface microbial communities from Anholt, Denmark to uncover new lineages of life (NeLLi) - Anholt_01485 metaG | ecosystem: Environmental > Aquatic > Marine > Oceanic > Sediment | place... | reverse complement strand
TCGATCATCCGCAGCAACAAACGCTTTACCTACGAAGAGGCCCAAGCGGCGCTCGACAAAGGCCAAGGTCCCTATGTGACCGAGCTTGGAGTGCTGCGCCAACTTGCACGCGTGATGCGCAAAGAGCGCGAACGCCAAGGGGCTATCGACTTTGGTGACAACGAGGTCAAGTTTGAGCTCGACCAAAACGGCACTCCCCTGCGTGTCATACGCAAGGTGCGCGTCGAGACTATGCTCATGATCGAAGAGTTCATGCTCCTCGCTAACCGCGAGGTGTCGACCTTTGTCACCAAGTTGGCCGAAAAGGTCCCGGAGAAGAACATGGTCTTTCTCTACCGCATCCATGACGAGCCAAAGGCCGACCGCATCGAGGAGCTGGCGACCTTTGTGCGCGCGGTCGGATATGACTTTGGCGACAAAAAGCGCCGCCCCAATGCCAAGGATATCCAAAAGCTGCTCGAGCAAATCAAGGGCAAACCCGAGGCACACCTTATCCGCACGGCAACACTGCGTAGCATGGCCAAGGCTATCTATAGCACCAAAAACATCGGGCACTTTGGCCTATCATTTAAGTACTACACGCACTTTACCTCCCCTATCCGTCGCTACCCCGACATGCTCGCACACCGAATCCTCGAGTCGCACCTCAATGGCAAGCCGATAACACGCAACGAGTTTACTGTGCTCGAGAAGATGTGCATCACCGCCAGCGAGCAAGAAGCTAAGGCAGTTGATGCCGAGCGCGAGAGCATCCGCTATAAGTCGGTAGAGTACATGTTGCCCAAGGTTGGTCAGACCTTTAATGGCGTTATTAGCGGCGTCACCGACTGGGGTATCTATGTCGAGGAAAAAGAGTCTGCGGCCGAGGGCCTGGTGCGCGTCAACACTATTGGCGGCGACTTTTATAACTACGTACAAAAAGAGTATGCACTGGTAGGTCAGCGCAGTAAGAAAAAATTCTCACTCGGTGACCCGGTGAGAATTAAGCTGGTCGCCGCCGACCTTTCGGCCAGGCAGCTTGATTTCGAACTTATTTCGTAGCCTGGAGCGGTGCCAGAAGTGCGACGAGCTCGTCGTCCGTGTTCGGCAGGCGCCATTTGACGTTGGCCCGCTTGATATCCTCGTGCTTGCTGATGCCGGCGAGGTACACGAGCGAAGGCGGCTCGTAGAGCACACCGGAGTTGGCCCTGGAGTTGCGGCTGATGGCGACCAGGACGCCGCACTCACCTTCGGTGGGAGCGACGACGCCGCAGTAGGTGCGATAGCTCCCCTGATCGATCTGAATCGAGAGCGCTTTGGGCGGCTTGGCGAATTGGAGCGGCGGTTGGGCGGGCGGCAGAATGGCTGCAGTAGCGGTCATGTTTCCTCCGAGGCCTCTTGGTGGGTACGCAATACTACTAGCTAGTAGTAAACCATCTTTTACGAAAATTTCAACCTACTTAGCCACAGCCAAAGCCTCTTCGAATTTAACCGTTAACAATTTAGATACACCGTCGCTACCCATGGTGATGCCATACAGCACCCCGGCGCGGGACATCGTCTCGCGATTGTGCGTGATGACAATGAGCTGGCTGTGCTTAGCCAAGGTCTCTATCATGTCGCCATAGCGGCGCGAGTTGGCCTCGTCGAGTGCAGCATCGGTCTCATCCAGTATAAGGAATGGCGGCGGGTTAACCTGCGACATTGCAAAGATAAGCGCGATGCTCGTAAGCGCCCTCTCCCCACCCGAGAGCATATGGAGGCCCTTGACCCGCTTGTGCGGCAATGACACTGCTATCTCGACGCCCTCTTGTACCTCTTCGTCGAGATCGTCATCATCCGACTCATGGTCAAGGTCGGACCTTGCCCCGGCACCACGTCTGGCCTTTTTCTCTTTAACAATGGTGAGTGACGCCGTGCCGCCGCCAAACATGAGTTTAAAGAACTCGTCAAACTCTTTGTTGATTTTGTCGACCCCTTGGACAAAGCGAGTCTCGAGCGTTTGGGTGAGCTCGGCGATAAGCTGGTTGAGTGAGGTCGTAGATGCGGCCAGGTCGGCAAGCTCGCGCGCCAAAAACTGGTCGCGCTCGCTGGTCTGCTCGAACTCTTTGAGTATGTCGCTGGCGCCCGCGCTCCCCGACTCTTCGAGGCGGATCTTTTGACGCTCGAGCTTGCGGCGACGGTCTTCTTGCGCGCTGCGCGGTTCGTCCTCGAGGTCTATTGGGTGCGACTCATACTCGGTAACCTCGCGGCCTACTAATGCCGCAGCTTCGCCTAAATCTTGCTTAAAGGTCGACTCCTCGCGGCGAAGTATGTCGTGGCGGGCGCGGGTTTGGGCCAGAGCGACCTCGAGCTCGCCACGGCGCGCCATAGCAGCAAACAGCTCGCGCTCGGCGTCGCGGCTTTGATCCTTTTCGCTCTCTATCTTTTTGCGGAGCGCGGCTATCTCTTGGCGGACTGATGCATCTTCGGTCTCGACATCCTTTAGTTCTTGCTCGAGTTTGACCTTGCGCGCGACAAGCTCGCCGCGCGACGACTTGACGCTGGTCGTTAGTTTAGACAGGAACTGCCGCGCTAGCGCGATAATATCGCTAAACTTTGACCCTTCGGCCAAGGCTATGACCTGCTCTCCAAAACTTTTTACTTCGCTCGCGGGGACCGATGCATCGGTCGACAGGCGCTCCTCGGCCATAAGTTCGCCCTCGAGCCGACCCAGCTCGCGCATCAGAGAGTCTTTGCGCGTGGCCGCAGCGCGGCCCCGACTCTCGAGCTGAATGAGTTCATCCGAGCCGCTGTCATGCTTGCGGCTCAACTGGGCACGCAAGTCGTCTATGCGATGCCCAAGCTGTGTGTGCTCGTGTTTGGGAGCCTCCTCGGCCTCGTGGAGGGCGGCACGCTCGCCCGCCAAGTAGACACTCTCGCGCTTAAAGTAGTCTATGTAGTTCTCCAAGAGCTCGCGCGCCAAAATCTGTGCCTGCTCTATCTTCTTAACCTGCGCGCCCAAGAACTTGAGGTGCGGCGCCAACTCGCGGCGCAGACCCTCGACCTCTTTGACGTTCTCGGCGGTCTTCTCTAACTTCTTTTGAGCCTCCTCGCGTTTGTACAAAAACTGTGTTAAGCCCAGCGCATCCTCGAGCATCTCGCGGCGCTCGCGGCTGCCGGCACTAAGTATGCGGTCGGCCTCGCCCTGGGAGATGATGTGGTGGCCGCTGCCGCCGATGTTGGCTTGGCTTAAAAGCTCGGCAACGTCGCGCAAGCGCACGACCGAGCCGTTGATAAGGTACTCGTTAACGCCGCCGCGATTGACGACACGCTCGATAGCGACCTCGTCAAAGTCGAGGTTGAGTCCGCGGTCGCGGTTGTCAAAGAGGAGCTTAACGCTGGCGCGGTTGGCGCGTGGTACTTGGGCAGAGCCGTTCCATATCAAATCCTCGCCACGCCTACCGCGCATCGACTTCATCGACTGCTCGCCCAAGACAAAGCGAAACGACTCGGCCACGTTGCTCTTGCCCGAGCCGTTGGGCCCGACCACAGAGGTTATCGCCGAGCTAAACTCGAGCGTGGTCTTTTTGGCAAAGGATTTAAAGCCTGCCAGTTCTATCGACACTAGTCGCATCGACCCTATTGTAGCAATAAAAAAGCCGCCCCAAAGTGGAGCGGCTAACCGACCGGGACACAGCCGGGTAACTTGGGGAGGCTTGCACGTACCCGAGCCTGGAGCTGGTCTTGGCGACCCTCGAATCTAAGGATTCGCGGTTGGGTGTCGGTGCCCGCCCAATACATGATGGTCGCCTCGACGAGCGGTGGCATCATCGTGACTATACCTGCGAAATTGTAGCTGTGCGCAGGCTGGATCGTGACAACATTCCGGACAAGGATATATCCAGAATTCTGCGCGTCAGACGGTGGCATGCAAAGACTTGCGACGACGAGAGCGGCAGAGGCAAGGAGCGGTTCGGCCATGGCAGCACCCATCTCAAGAGGATCTGAATATCAAATGAAGGTGGAGCCTCTGTATCCACTTAACCAGCCTTTCCAAATCCGCGCAAGCTATCCGCTGTTGGCTTCACCTACCAGCCGCGCAGCTCAAGCGCGTTGCGGGCGGACTCTTGCTCGGCCTCTTGTTTGCTCTTGCCCGAGCCCTCTGCCAACAACTTGCCGCCCAGGTACACCCCGACCGTAAAGTGCTTGTCGTGGTCGGGACCGGACTCGCGCACCACTGCGTAACTTGGGGTCACGCCCTCGGCATCTTGTGCCTTTTCTTGCAAGGTCGACTTAGGGTCTTGCCAGAGGCGCTTGCGGATTATCTCATCGATTTTAGGCAACAAGTGCTTGCCGATAAAGTCGCGCGTCACGTCGTAGCCCTGGTCGATATACATCGCACCAATAAGCGCCTCGAACGCGTTGGCGAGCAAAATCCCACGTGCGCGACCGGTGTCTTTGGCCTCGCCACGGCTAAGCAGCAGGTAGTCGTTCATGTTGAGCTCGTTGGCGACCTCGGCGCAGGTCACGGCGTTAACAAGCGCCGCGCGGTACGCGGTCAACTCGCCCTCGGGTTTGTCGGGGAACTTGTCGTACAAAAAGTGTGTCGAGATAAGCTCGAGCACTGCGTCGCCCAAGAACTCGAGTCGCTCGTTGTGGCCCGCGACCTCGCCGCGATGCTCGTTAAGGTAGCTGCGGTGTGTAAACGCTTGGCGCAACAACTCGAGATCATTAAACTGTACGCCCACCGCACTTTCGAACGTCTTAAAATCTTTCGGCATAAATCGAACCGTAGTGAAATTAGGTTTTTATTTTCTTTTTTGAACTGTCTGACAACTGCTGCAAGCCCTTGGTCACGATCGGCAACATATCTTCGTAGAAGTTGAGCTCCAGCGCATCTTGGACGCGGAACCACCTCGCGTCGTCGAGCCCGCCCTTTTTAGCCAACTCTACTTCTTTAAACGGTGACTCGGCCAAGAAAAAGATGACGTGCTTGCGCTTCTTGCCCTCTTTAGGGTCTGACGCAACGTACTCGTTTTCACCCAGGCGGCTTATTGGGGTGACATCGAGACCTATCTCCTCTTTGACCTTGCGAACAACGCCGGCCTCGGCCTCTTCATCCGGCAGCAACTTGCCTTTAGAGAGCGTCCAATGACCAAAGATATCGTGGACAAGTGCTAGGTAGACCTCGCCGCCACTCTTGGCATAGACAACCGCACCGACCAGACGCTCTTGCGGCATCTCTTCGTACGGGACCTCTTTCTTCTTCTTGCTGACTTCGTCTTTGCCGGGCTCGCCGAGCTCTTTGTAGACCGCGCCGAGTACACCGTTAACAAAGCGGCCCGAGTGCTCGCCGCCAAAGCTCTTGGCCAACTCGATAGCCTCGTTGATAGCCACCTTGGCCGGTACCTTGTCGCGGTCGGCAAACAGGAGCTCATAGAGACCAAGACGCAGCACGTTGCGGTCGACCGGTGCTATGCGCTCGATAGGCCACTCGGGGGCGGCCTTCTCGATAACCATGTCGAGGTCTTTAACGCGCGCAATGACGCCCCGCAGGAGTTCCTCCATAAACGGCTCGTCGCTCGTTTGGTCTTTGCCACTAGGTGACAGCTCGGCCGCGTTCATGAGCAAAGACTCTACAGCCTTTTGTGCAGAGTAGTTGCGGAAGTCCCACTCGAAGAGTGTTTGGAGTACGACGGACCGCGATAGGTGTCTATTTGCCATTATGTGTAAGGAACGAACCGGGGAACCCCGACCAGAGACTCAAAGCACAACCTGCCTATGCACCCCTTGCGGGGGAAGCTTAGGCTGCCTGAGCTTTGTCCCTCTTCTCTTTCTTGGCGGCGCGGACCTGGGCCTTCTTAGCCAAGTCTACGACGACACGACCACGGTAGCGGCCGCAGTTCGCGCAAGCGCGATGAGACACGCGAGGAGCGCCACACTCGCAGGTAGCGAGAGCGCGCGCCTTAAGCGCGTGGTGCGAACGGCGATTAGCCGTGTGCGACTTGGTGTGCCTCATGCGGACTACCATGCCGCCAATATACCAAATAAGGCTTTTTTAGGCAATATGGGCTGTTTATATAAAGCAGAGAGCCTCGTCCGGATGGACGAGGCCCAAATTTCAGGTGCCCCCAAGGCGCTCCATCATGAGCTCGGTGCCGTTGGGCAGCCGAGGCAGAATGGGCGCCGTAGATGCCTGCGGCGGCGGAACGCCGATCGCGCTGAAGACTTCCGGCTCGCAGAATCTGCACCTCCATTTACCCAAAACCTTTTCGCGGGAGAGACCGCAGACGTCCTTGACGCCCTCCCCTTTGAAACGGACATTCGGGCACTGGTAGATTGCGAGCTTTTGTTTGGCCATGTGGGCCATTCCTTCTATTTCAAACGGTTCTTGTTGATGACGCGGCGATTTACATGGCGACCGGTTGCGACGGCGAAGCCATCGCTGCGGCCATACGGGCGGCAATGCCGTCCGACCTCGGACACTGACAGCAGTCGGGTCCACAGACCCAGCGGTGGTCGTGCCAGACCTGGTCGCGGCCGCACCCCTTGTTGGTGCAGATCCGCGTCTTGGAGTCAGATATATCGTTCGTCTCGACCAACTTCATGGGCCGATTCTCCCTAGGTTGAGTTTGCCGCGCTGTAGATGCCTACGCAAAACAAATGGTGCACCTGGCGGTGACTTTACGCGCCAACAGAAATATTGTCAATTGCGTTATCAACCTCTTGGTCCAACACAAACGCTTTGCAGTAGCTGCGGCGGTGCACGTCAGAGAGGCCGTGCTCCTCTATAGCCGCATAGTGCGCGGGCGTTGGGTAGCCTTTGTGCTGCTCAAACCCATACGCTGGATACTCGCGCGCCAAGCGGCGCATGAGCCGGTCGCGGCGGACCTTGGCAACTATCGAGGCAAGCGAGATTATCGGCACCAGCTCGTCGCCTTTAATGATGGTCTCTTGGGCGTAGTGCTTGGGCGCCTTTAAGAGCCCGTCGAGCTGTATAGCGGCCTCGCTGTGGTGGATGTCGAGCCGCTTCAGCCCGCTCTCGATAGCGCGGCCAACGGCCTTGGTCATGCCATACTTGTCTATATATATGTGCGATGAGAAGCGCGCGACAAACTTGATCTCGCCCCGCGCAGCAAACATCTCGACCAGCGAGTACAAGTTCTCCCGCGCACCCGGACTAAGCTTTTTGCTATCAGCCACCCCGGGGAAGGCTTCGAGAATATCGAAGTCAGAGCGTGCCGCAACAAGGCCAACCGCGACGGGACCAGCCAAAGGGCCTCTCCCCGCCTCGTCTACGCCAATCATCCATCGCGGCATATACTTCTTTATTGTATCAAATTAAAAAGGCTCCTTTAGAGAGCCTTCAGAATGAGCGCGGGGCAAACCTGGGTCCCCACATATCCTTGGTAGACGAACTCGCCAGATTCTGGTCCGAAAAGCAGTTCTAGGGGCCATCCTGTGTGCAGAGAAATGGCAATACTATGAGCAGCCCCAGAAACAAGCACCACAAAGTCGTGCCGAGATGCGTACCGCTTCATTGCCTGAATATAGCTGCGATTGAAGTCGCGGTTCGCCTTATCGATAGCACGAGCAACGTCTAAATCAGCGCGAGACGGACGCCCAAGCATCTCGATTTGATACGTCTGGGCACGAATCAAATCGAGTGTTTCTCCAACGTTTACAGGCCTATCGCTAAGGCGAAACAACCGATCGAAACATTCCGCCCATCGTCGATACATAGCCAGGTGGTACTTAGCGTCTTTCTCCCGAGGGTCGAAAAACCCTAGCGACGGCTTCGACGTACCCAAGACTCGAGCAAACGTCCCCAACTCATATCTATATTCCGGCGCACCCCGTTCAAGGAGCGTGTCACGCCAGACGCCTTCGACGAGCAACAGGGAGTCATCAGTGATCCGTGAGCCTACCCTGGTACCGAACAGATTCATTTGTTCTGTCGTCATAAGCGCCTCGGAATGCACTTCGGACGACATAGCATGCCTAGTGCCAACGAGAAGAAACTTTGACATGGTGCCTCTCTTGAGGTTATCTGTCCACCACATTAATCGAATTAGTTCAAGAGGGCAAGCCATACTCCTTGTTTGACCTCGTAGGTCGAACGTATACTAGGCGGTATGGAGCTTTACCATGTGCTCAATCGCGGGGTGGACAAACGAGATATATTTCTTGATATTGCCGACAGGATGCGTTTTATAAACGCGCTGGATCTCTTTAATGACACCATCCCGGCAGAAAATACCCATCGAGTAATTAGCGGGGTTAATGTTGGACCTACGAGGTCGAACAAAGAACCGTTGGTCCAGATTCACGGCTGGTGTTTGATGAAGAATCATTATCATCTACTGGTTTCAGAAAATATCGAAGGTGGTCTGACAAAGTTTTTAATGAAACTAAATGTCGGATACGCGAAGTATTTTAATGAGCGCTACCAACGTTCTGGCACTTTGTTCCAAGGAAGAACTAAAAAAGTCCGAATTGCGAGGGACGCCCACTTTCTATATATCCTCCACTACATCCATCTGAATCCATTGGACTTTATGAACGACGCACGCCTGTGGCGAGAGCATAAAATCGACAATGTATCACGCGCTTTGGCATATCTAGAGAATTACAAATGGAGTAGCTATAAAGATTACTGCAGCAAAAGTATATTCCCGAATATTACAACAACCGATTTGTTTAAGGACGTGTTTGAAGATTACCCAAAAGCTTTAAAAAAGTATTTGAAAGATCTCGAACTATCAGAACTTAAACCTCTACTACTGGAGTAATGTTCGACCTACGAGGTCGAACAAGTGGGACACGTTATATCGGTTAGTTCAAGCGTTGGTTGCGCGCGTATACTGTGCCTATGGAGGCCGGATTTGTACCGCTGCATGTACACTCGCACTACTCTCTGCTTAAGGCCCTACCCAAAATCCCCGACCTCGTAGCCGCCGCCAAGGCACAGGGTTGCACCGCGCTCGCCTTAACCGACATCGACAACCTGTACGGTGCTATCGAATTTTATAAAGAGTGCAAATCGGCCGGAATAAAACCAATCATTGGTCTCGATGCGACTATCGAGGGCGGTACGCGCCGATTGTTGTACGCCCAAAACGAGCGCGGATATAAAAACCTAATACAGCTCGTCACCAAAACGCACATGACCGACGCTCGTGGTGTGCCAATCACCCTTGAGCTACTTAAAGAGCACAGCGAGGGTGTGATAAGCGTCGACCCCAAAGACCCAACATACGCGCTCCACGAAACGTACTACTTACAGCCCGAGGACAGGCGCGCGTGGGAGACGATGAAAGCTATTGAAAATCGCGGGCCCGCCGACGAAGGCGACCTCGATGCCGACGACGACTCGTGGCACTTTTTAACGATGCAAGAAATGGCAGAGCGATTTACTCCCGAGCAGTTAGCAAAGACAGTCGAGCTGGCCGAGCAGTGCAACCTTGAACTCACGTTGGGCAAATGGGTGTTCCCCGACTTTGCTATACCCAAGGGCTCAACGCCCGACCAAGAGCTCCGTAACTTTATCGAAGACGGATTAGTAAAGCGCGGACTACAAGACGACGTAGCGGTACGCGAGCGCATCGAGTATGAATACAAAATTATTACTGACAAGGGCTACGCACCGTACTTTTTGGTGGTGGCCGACTTGCTTAAGTTTGCGCGTAGCCACGGGATACTCACCACCATCCGCGGCTCGGTGGCCGGATCGTTGGTGACCTATGTCACTGGCATCACCAACGTAAACCCGCTCGAGTACAAACTCCCGTTCGAGCGATTTCTTAACCCCGAACGCCCGTCGGCCCCGGATATCGACATGGACTACGCCGACAACCGGCGCGACGAGGTTATCGACTACGCGCGCCAAAAGTACGGCGTCGACAAGGTGGCGCAAATTGGCACCTTTGGCACCATGTTGGCGCGCGGCGTCGTCCGCGACGTCGCGCGCGCGCTTGGCTACCCATACGGCCTGGGCGACCGTGTCGCTAAAGAAATCCCCCCGGGCTCGCAGGGCTTCCCCATGACGCTTGACCGCGCACTCGAGGAGAATCCCGACCTCGCCAAACTGTACAAAGCCGACCCGCAGGTCCGCGAGATTATTGACCTTGGCAAAAAGATAGAGGGCTGCGCGCGCCACGTCGGCGTACACGCTGCCGGCGTGGTCATAGCCCCCACCGCACTCCCCGACTTTACCCCGCTCCAACTCGACCCCAAGGGCGGCAAGATAATCAGCCAGTACGACATGTACTCGGTCGAGGAGGCGGGCCTGCTTAAATTCGACTTCTTGGGTATCCGCAACCTGGCGATACTCGCGAGCGCGGTTGAGATTGTAAAAACGGTGCGCGGCATCGACATAGATATCGAGCATGTGCCGGTCGATGACAAGAAAACGTTTGAGATGCTCGCGCGCGGCGAGACTGAAGGGACCTTCCAACTTAACGGCGCGGGCATGACGCGCTATCTCAAGGAGCTCAAGCCCACGACCATACACGACATCAACGCGATGGTGGCGCTCTTTCGCCCTGGCCCGATGGAAACTATCCCACAGTACATCGAGCGCAAGCACAACCCCGCACTCATCCACTACCTCGACCCGCGCATGAAGGATTACCTCGACTTCTCCTACGGCGTGTTGGTGTACCAAGACGATGTGCTCTTAACCGCGATCAACTTGGCCGGCTACTCATGGCTCGAGGCCGACAAGCTGCGCAAAGCGATGGGCAAGAAAATCCCCGAGGTCATGGAGGCCGAGCGCGAAAAGCTCATCAAGGGCTTTATCGAGTACGGCAAATTGTCGCGCCAACTTGCAGAGAAGTTGTGGAAGTTGATCGAGCCGTTTGCTGCGTACGGGTTTAACAAAGCGCACGCCGCGAGCTACGGCCGCGTGGCCTACCAGACCGCGTACATGAAGGCCAACTACCCGATCGAGTACATGGCCGCGGTACTTACCGCCGAGTCGGGCGACATCGACACTATCGCGATAATGGTCGCGGAGTGTAAGCGTCTAAACATACCGGTACTCCCACCAGATGTTAACGAGAGCTTTGGCGACTTTACCGTTATTTTGGGCAAGAACTCGCAGCGCACTGACAAAGCTGCTGCGGTTGCGGGTGATGCAACCGAAGACGCTATCCGCTTTGGGCTCTACTCTATAAAGAACTTTGGTCGCGGTGTGGCCGACGAGATTATCAAAGAGCGCAAAGCAAACGGGCGGTTTAAAAACATTTCGGACTTCCTGTCGCGCGTCAAAACTCAAGCCCTAAACAAGAAAGGTCTCGAGAGCCTTATCCAATGCGGGGCTCTCGACAGCCTGGGCGACCGCGGGCAGATGATCGCCAACCTCGAGCTCATGCTGAACTACCACAAAGACGCCGCGGCCGAGAGCAGCCACGACTCGCTGTTTGCCGGCATGAGCGAAATGCAGGAACTTAAACTTGTTCCAGCGCCCGAGGCCTCGCTTAAAGATAGGCTGACGTGGGAGAAGGAGTTGCTGGGCCTCCATGTGTCGGGGCACCCGCTCGACCAGTTTAAAGATAGAGTCGAAGCCGCGCTTAAAAAGAGCGGTGCGCCCAAAGATATTAACGAGCTGCGCGCGACGGTGCACCCCGGGCTCATGACAGTCACGGCTGGCATTGTGCAAGACGTGCGCACGATACTTACTAAAAACGGCGACCAGATGGCATTTATAAAAATCGCCGACTATGTCGGGAGTATTGAGGCGGTCGTATTCCCCAAAACCTTTGCCGAGGTTAAAGAGATGCTCAAACCCGACACCTGCATAGCTATTAAGGCCAAACTCTCTAACCGCAACGGCGAGTTGTCGTTGGTGACAGAGGCCTTGAAGGCTTTGTAATATCTGTGGTATAATCTTTAGCGAACGCACGTTTAATCGGAGGATAGACATGGGTGCTTTTGGCTCCATGAATTCACGTCGCCGCGAGGGTAGTTTGCCCGAGCAGCAAATCAGTCCAACCATGACCATCACTGCGCCAGCAACTGGCGAGTGGACCAAGTGCACATGGTGCAAGACAAGCTACCGCGGGGATGGTGCGTGCCCAACCTGCTATCCTGTCATTCGGCCCGCTCCGGGCTCTGAACCAGCCTGACCATCGAAGCAGCCCTGCAGGCTGCTTTTTAATTTACCTGTCGCCCTGATACATAGGGTAACCCTATGTATTTATATCCTTGCAAGAAAGCCAGTCGTCATGGAAATCACTAAACTGGTTTTGCTCGGAGAAATACTCTGGAAATTCGTTTTTCATAAGGATGATACCTTCCGCGCGATTCTCGTCGACATAGTCGAGATAACTAGAATATTGAAATTTTGCTAAATATTCCTGAGCGTGAGCCTTGTTCTTGATACCCGCTTCTTTCCACGCAGGTTCGACTAGTTTGATCGGATTGAGATGTATATAGGCGAATAGGTATTTTAGATATTCGTCGCGAGAGGCATGACGAGCCTGAAATGTGCTCTGGAATAATCGTCCCGTCCTATCGTGACTTTTGTTAAAATAAGCGGCATATCCTGTTAGAAGTTTCTCCATAAAAGCACTTATGCCTCCGGGCTTAATTTCTTTCACTAAAATATGAAAATGATTAGGCATTAGGACATAAGCGCCAATAGCAACAAGCGGCTCTCCCCTGTCGATTTCTGATAAGGCCGTCCGTTCCACATCTCGAAAGACGAACCTCCTATCACTATTTGCAAGATACAGTAGACGTATAAAACGTTTATAATCTTTTTCCGTAGTAAAGATTCTTCTTTTTTCTACCCCTCGATTATACAGATGATAGAATTCCCCTTCAGAAAAAATAAGCCGTCTTTGCATCGCCTGATTGTATCATACATAGGGTAACCCTATGTAGTTATCTCTTTCAAAAGTAAGAAAGCTTGGTAGTATTGGGGAATTATGGAAGAACGCGATCATAGGACGCTCGGCAAAGAGCTCGACTTATTTACTTTCTCTGACCTCGTGGGCTCGGGACTCCCATTGTGGACCCCAAAGGGCACCATTGTGCGCGAGGAGCTCGACAACTTTATCGGCGAGATGCGCAAAGCCCATGGCTTTGAGCGCGTCACTATCCCCCACATCACCAAAAAGGACCTCTACGAAACCAGCGGCCATTGGGATAAGTTTGCCGAGGACTTGTTTAAAATAACGTCGCGCGAGGGCCGCGAGTATGCGATGAAGCCGATGAACTGCCCGCATCATACGCAGATTTTCGACCGCAAACCGCACAGCTATCGCGAAATGCCGCAACGCTATGCCGAGACAACCATGGTGTACCGCGACGAACAGTCGGGCGAACTCGGCGGGCTCACTCGTGTGCTGTCGATAACCCAAGACGATGCACACATATTCTGCCGCACATCACAGGTGCGCGAAGAGTTTAATAAAGTTTGGGATATCGTCGACCGCTTCTACAAAACCTTTGGGTTTACCTTGCGTGTGCGACTTTCCTTCCGCGACCCGGCAGCTCCAGAGAAATATCTGGGTACGCCAGAGATTTGGGATAAAGCCGAGAGCGAGTTGCGCACTATAGCAACCGAGCGTGGTGCAGACACCGTAGAGGGTCCGGGCGAGGCAGCGCTGTACGGCCCTAAACTCGACTTTATGGCGACCAACGCCGCGGGGCGCGAGTGGCAAGTTGCGACTATCCAGCTCGACATGAACATCCCAGAGCGCTTTGACCTCACCTGTGTTAACGAGAAGGGCGAGAAAGAGCGTATCGTGATGATTCACTGCGCTATCGCAGGTTCTTTGGAGCGTGCTATTGCGGTACTGCTCGAGCACTACGGTGGAGCGTTGCCTTTGTGGCTCTCGCCCGTACAGGTCGCAATACTCCCTGTTGGGGAAGGTCACAAAGCGTATGCCGAAAAAGTTTTGAACGAACTTACAAGCAACAGTATCCGTGCAACTCTTCTTGCCGACGACTCGCTTGGCAAGCGCATCCGCGAGGCCAAGACACAAAAAATCCCCTGCACCATAGTGGTTGGCGACAAAGAGGCAGCCGACGGCACGGTGAGTGTCGAAAACAACCGCGTAAAGTCGTCGGACGACCACGCGGCTAAACAAACGGTTGCGTTAGCTGACTTTATCTCCCCCACCCTCGAGCGCATTAAAGACCGCGCAAACATCTAGCTGTACAAAACAAAAACTCCGGCGCTAAGCCGGAGTTTTTGCAGACAATGTTTTGGAGCGTGTGAATTGTGTTAGTACACGTAGCCGCCGTAGCCGCCACCGTATCCGCCATAGTTCCCGTAGCCCATCTGCACATACTGCTGTGCATTGGCAGGGACGTACTGCATGTAGTTGAAGTTGTTGCCGCCGCTATTAGCGTAGGCACCGCCGTAACCCATCTGGCCATATCCGCCGTAGCCGCCGCTGGTCCACTGACCAGTCATCGCGTTGTAGCCAATGTTGCCACACCCATACTGCGTCGAGCAGTTGCTCGAACCGTAGTAGTTGGTGTTAGCGCCATAGATACCTGTAGGGCCAGTCGAGAATCCACCGCCGCCGTTGAAGTATGACGGGCCAGTGAAGTACGACGTGCCAGTAAAGTAGGTGTACGGGTAGTACGCGAGAGCCGATGCCGGCGCGAGCATGACGCCTGCGGCGAACATGAGCGAGGCTGTAAGTTTAGTAACGAAGTTCATAGTAATGAATCGTTACTAATTACTTGTTGCGGCTGATCTGCGATGCGATGAACGGGTCGATAGCATCATCGTTTTTTGCCGCCGGAGCGACATAGGCTTTGTGGGCCGGGGCGCTGGTGGGCATGACGACCTTTGCGTGCGTGCCGGTAGTCGGAGCGCCAAAGAGGAAGCTGTTGAGACCCGCTACAACCTTAGTCTGTACACGCTTGTACACAATGAGGTAGGCCGCGAGCAGGACCCAGAAGACAAGGAAGCCCCAGTAGAGTACCGTGCCGACCGGACCCAAATCAAGACCCGTGTACGGAACCTGGTTAAGCGAGACGTACGGCTGGCGAGTGGGGTTCGGATAGACAACCGGAGGGGTATATACCGGATACTGTGGCTGGTACGTCGGTACATATACCGGGTACTGTGGCTGGTACGTCGGTACATATACCGGGTACGAACCGCCCGAACCGCCGCCGCTGACAGTCACCGTAGTCGGAGCATTGAAGATCGAGTGATCGTCAACGCTTGTGTTGCACGTATTTGGTGCAGTGCACGTGTTGGTGTTGGTCGGAGCATAGATGCTGGTGTTAGCAGCTGCCGTGCTCACGACCGAGCTGCGACCACCGCCAAAGCCGCCGAAGCCGCTAAAGCCCGAACCGCCAAAGCCACCACCGCCAAAGCCACCACCGAAGCTCGAAGAGTACGGAGTCGTGTACGAACCGTAGTCTACGTACGAGTCGCCGTAGCCACCGTAGTTGTACGGAGTCGTGTACGAACCATAGTCTACATACGAGTCGCCGTAACCACCGCCGTAGCTATACGGGCTCGTGTACGAACCGTAGTCTACGTACGAGCCGCCGAAATCCTCTAGATCTGCCGCATGCGCCTTGGGCGCAAGCGCGACACCAACCGCGAGCATAGCAAAGACCGCGAAGGTCAAACCTACGATGCGAGCGATGTTGTTAGTGTTAATACTGGTCATAACTATTATGATAATCGAACATTTATAATTCCACGCTCCAAGTTCCATCATCGACATGATGAAGCTCAGAGTAGTGGAGGTGGAGCCGGAGCTCCACCTCGGTAGCTTGTAGAGGAGTCAGATTAGCGGCGGTAGACGCACTTGTGATGGAGGTCCATGCCCCCTTCACGCGTCCAGTAGCCCTCGACGCCGTTGACGCAGCGCGGGTCGCTCCGCTTGGGCGGGATACGGCTGAGCTCGGCCTCGGTGAGGACACGAACGCAACCGCCAGCCTCGTCACTCGCGACGCTGCCCTGCGGACAAGGCTGACGCTGGCCCTTCGACCCGCCGCGATGGGCGTGGCCGGAACCGTAGCCCGGCGGGGGGGACGCAACACGCATCCCACCGCAGAAGCCCGAACCACAACCGCCGGCCGAGAACATCTGAGCCTGGGCCGAAGTCGCCATGGCCGAAAGGCCGAGCGACGAAACGAACGCGAGGGCCGCAAGAGAAAACAACTTCTTCATGACTAGTCTCCTGATGAGATTTGTTGGGTTGAAGATTACCGCCGAAGCACCGGTGCACAGTTCCCAATCTGGGAAACGAACACCGAGCCCGACGGACACGAATTGCGTGCAACACGCGTAGACGTCGTCGGAGTGGTAGTGACCGCAGCCTGGGTAGCCTCAGGCTCTTGCGAACCCTCGAACTGCCGCTTGATCTTGGTGACGTTGGTGGCCTGCGTGATAAATGCCCCGCAGTCGCCGCTGTCGCTGAAGAACTTGGCAGCCTGTTCGGCCGTGTAGGTCGAGAGCAGCTGGATCGACGTTTCGATGTCGATGTCTTTCCAGCTGCCCGGCTCGTTGCACTTGGCGTAGACCAGATTCTGCCGATCGGTAAGCTTCGCCGGCCAGACGAAGCTGGTCGCCGGAGCAGGAGCAGCCGGGGCTGCAGTCGCCGGAGCAGGTGCCGCGACCGCCGAAGCGGGCGCAGGAACCGGAGCCGGAGCAGCAGCCAGGCTAGCGCGCTCGATCGAAGCGAGCTTGTCCGTCAGGCCGCTCATGATGATCGTCGACTTTCCAGTCTCGATCTCGACGGCCTTGAGGCGGTCGCCGAACTCGGTCTTCACGTCCGCGACAGCAGTCACGATCGTGGACT
>Ga0114930_10002451_pt1 | contig 16753 bp, 16 predicted proteins | sample AnhtaG_FD_87300 | JGI IMG/M metagenome (GOLD analysis project Ga0114930, IMG submission 87300) | Deep subsurface microbial communities from Anholt, Denmark to uncover new lineages of life (NeLLi) - Anholt_01485 metaG | ecosystem: Environmental > Aquatic > Marine > Oceanic > Sediment | place... | reverse complement strand
TCCTAGTCCTCCCGCTCCGCCGACCGACGTCGGCGGCGACACCGAACCTGTTATTGTTATCCCTGAGCCGACCGGACTATTGGCCATGGGCACCGGAATCACGGCTCTCTGCGCCTGCATTTATCGTCGTCGCAGACATTGCCGCAGAGCCGGTGGCAAGAGCGAGTAGCTTAATTCACTTAACCAAGAACGCGTGTCGGGGCGGGAACGGCTGCATGTTCTCCGCCCCTTTTCTTTGCCGTGAAGATCAGCCCGGCCACCAGCATGCATCCTTAACCTGCTCAACTTAGACTCCCTCCCGAAGCGCCACACGAACCGGCTCAATGGGGGCTACTCTGTGCGCGGCGAACCGGCTCGGGTCCTCTCCGATGTTCCCCAGCTCTTGGAATACGCATTCTGGATCAGGGAGAACGACGCTTCGGCAACCGGAATAGCCGCAGTTTGCCATGAAGGGCACCGGCTTACACGTCATTCATGAGGAGTAGTACGGAGTTTGGCAAAGAGGTACGTGGTTTCTTGTGAAGCGTGTACGGTTGATTCTGCCGGGGAATGTATCCTACGCGGCCCACATGACGTCTCGGGGGGTTATTTCCCCGACACGCCGGCATGGCCTTGCACTCTGGCATCCTGAGCCCACCTCCGGGCACCGTCGGGGGCAGGCACACTCTTGTCGCCGAAACCCCTAAAACGCCTCCGTTGATGGAGCTAGCGGCCGGCTATAGGAGCGATCACATACCGGTACACCCTTATGGCTGCAGGGCCGAGAAGCACTACGAATACTGCGGGGAAGATGAACAGCACGAGCGGAAAGAGCATAGTGACGGGCAGCTTGGCCGCGGCCTCCCGTGCCTTCTGGCTCCTGGTAGTCCGCAGAGTGTCGCCCTGGACTTTGAGCACTTTCGCGATGCTAACTCCTAGTTGGTCGGCCTGACATACGGCCGCTACGAATGATGTGAACTCATGGACTCTCATTCGTTTCGCCATGGCTCGCAGTGCTTCTGTGCGCAGCTTGCCTATCCTCATTTCGTGGAGTGCCCGGCGCATCTCATCCGACAGAGGGCTCTTCAGCTTCTCGACCACTCTCGCCATCGCGCCGTCCAGGCCCAGGCCGGCCTCCATGCTAACGGAAAGCAGGTCGATTGTGTCCGCCATGACCTTTCTGATCTTCGATTGGCGGGTCCTTGTCGCACGCTGGAGCATATAATCGGGAAGCAGGATGCCTATGACAATGATCAGCAGCGGCAGAAGCACGCGCAGAAGCGGCGATATCCCCCCGGCGCTCTTGAAGGCAACCACAGCGACTACCGTCAGCGTGCCGATGGATAGAACCCTAAGTCCGAAGAATTCCTTAGCGCCGAGGCCCCACGGGCGGCCGGCGGCGTCCAGCTTCTCCTCTACGGCTTGGCTCGCGCCGGCCGGCGTGAAGTAGCGCCCGATAGTGGCCAGCTTGGAAAGTATCGGCAGCACGACCCGTTCCCCTACTGGCCGCTGGAGCTCCAACTCCAAGCCTATCGCCGGGCGCTGTTCGGAATCCGAGTGCTGTTGCATGCGCTCCACGACGATTTCGCGCTCCGTCTTCATTGCCATGCCCAGAATCAGGAGTGCGACCGTGCTAAACGTAAGCGCGAAAATCAAGATTAACATAGTATGTCACCCTCAAGTTCAGACTTCCATAGCCAGCAACTTTCGGATCACGAGGCCGCCTATGATCTGCAGCAGGACGGCCGCCGCGATCATGTACTGGCCGACCTTCTCGAATAAGAGCGGCCTCATGTAGTCGGGATTCAGGGCAACGAGTATCGCCCCCATGCCGATCGGCAGAAGGACGAGGATGATCCCCGACAATTTCCCCTCAGCGGTCAGAGCCTTGATCTCGCCGTGGATGCGCACGCGCTCCCGGATCGTGCTCGCGATTATCTCGAGAATCTCGGCCAAGTTGCCGCCCACCTGGAACTGGATCAGCACCGCCGTTACCACCAGATCGAAGTCGTAGCTCTTCACTCGGGCGACCGCGGATCTCAGCGCATCCTCCATCGGCCGACCCACGTTCATCTCGTTGATCACACATTGGAACTCTTGAGCGATCGGCGGCGGCATTTCGCTGGCCACCATCTGCATTGACCTCAGGAAGCTGAAGCCGGATCGGAGCGAGGAGGCGATTAGCATCAAAGCGTCTACTATCTGCGCGTCAAAGGCCGCCCGCCGTTTGCGCTGAAGAGATCTCAAAACGCCATATGGCAGACCCACGCCGATGACAGCGAACAGGAGATACCCGAACAGGTTCTTCGCGAGAAGGACGGCAAGGAACTGCGAGAGAATCACACTTCCGGCTGCGATACCCACAAACTCACTGGGCCGCAGAGGGAGCCCGGCCGCCGTGAGTTCAGCATACAGCTTCTCGGTCAGACGACGGCCGCTCAGCACCGCCGTGACCGTGGGCAGCAGATCCGGCCTTTTTTCGCCGGCCACTGGGTCCTTGGGGAGGTACTGCTTCTCAGGCGGCGGTGAAACCATCTTCCTAAACCTGGTACTCACAGCTCTCGATGGATTAGCGGCTACCAAGCCGACCAAGAGAACCACGGCAGCTACGCCGACGCCCGCTCCGATCGCCACGACAAGCGACATATGGTATCACCTCGTCTGGAAAATGCTTACAGGCAGGTCAATGCCCTGTTGGAGAAGCAGGTCCATGAACTTGGGGCGAAGCCCCGTAGCCGCGTGCTCGCCCGCGACCTTCCCGCTGTCATCAACGCCCTTCTGCTCGTACAGGAATATGTCCTGAAGGACTATCACATCGCCTTCCATGCCCTGTATCTCAGTGATATGCGTGATCTTGCGGCTTCCGTCCCGGAGCCTGTTCTGATGCACGATAAGGTGTATGGCAGCGGCGATCTGCTCTCTGATCGCTTTGGAGGGCAGCTCAGTGCCGGCCATCAGCGTCATCGTCTCCAACCGAGAAAGGGTGTCTCTGGGACTGTTTGTGTGCGCGGTGCTTAGGGACCCGTCGTGGCCCGTGTTCATGGCCTGGAGCATGTCGAGCGCCTCTCCGCCTCTCACCTCGCCGACGATTATGCGGTCGGGGCGCATTCGCAGTGCATTACGAACGAGCTGGCGTATAGTAATTTCGCCGCGCCCTTCCAGGTTGGGCGGCCGGCTCTCCAGTGTTACCACATGTTCCTGCTGGAGCTGGAGTTCAGCCGCGTCCTCGATTGTGACGACGCGTTCGTCATTGGAGATGAACGATGAGAGAACATTCAGCGTCGTGGTCTTTCCACTGCCCGTTCCGCCCGATACAATAATGTTCAGGCTGGCTGTGACACAGGCGCGCAGGAAGTCTGCCATCTCCTGTGAAAGCGTGCCGAAGCTAATCAGGTCGTCAATTGTGTAAGGCTCCCTTGCGAACTTTCTAACCGTTAGAGTCGGCCCCTTGATGGACAACGGCGGGATGATGGCATTCACGCGCGAGCCGTCCGGCAGTCTGGCATCAACCATGGGCGAACTCTCGTCAATCCGCCGGCCAAGCGGCATGACGATCTTCTCGATGATACGCATAATGTGCGTGTCATCCCTGAAGATTCTATCGGTGAGGAACAGCTTGCCATCCCGTTCGGCGTACACCCGGTTCGCGCCGTTGACCATTATTTCGGTGATAGTCGGATCGTCCAGCAGCGGCTGAATAGGCCCGTAGCCTCGGATTTCATCCAGCACATCCGCTACTATCTGCTCCCGAACGCGAACGGGAAGAGCCAGACCTTCGGAGGTCAACACGGCGGCCGTCGCGTTATGTACCTCGCGGCTCAGGCTGTGCCGCTCGAGCTTAGCCACCTCCGCAGGGTCCATATCGTCCATGAGCTTTTCGTGAATCTGCCCCTTCAGAAGCATCAGCCCATGCACGCCCGCCTGTCCTTTATCGGAGCGGTCGTCCAGCTCATTCAAGCCGACATCCGTCTTGCTGGAATCCAAAACGCCCATGCTACCTCGCCACCTTATCGTGTCCTGAATATGCTCTTCTTCTTCGAAGTCCTGTCGCCGGGGGAATTTTCTTCCCCCGTTCCGGCGACCGCGGTCGCCAACCTGGACATACTTCGGCCGATCGGCGAATCTCCGTCATTCACCATCAACGGCATCCCCTGGTTCACTGCATTGACCAAACGGCCGTCGTTCGGAATGTGCGCCAGTAGGTCGCAGTCGAACATCTGCTCAATGTCCGCGGTGTGCAGTCGGTTGACCTTCGACACCCGGTTGAGCACAACCTTGATGTTCTCCTCGGCTATGCTCTCCTCTCGAAGAGCATCGTAAAACTTCTTCGTGTCGGTCGCCGTTGTCACATCGAAGAGATTGGCGACAAGCAGTATAATATTCGAACGCGCCAGCACATGCAGCGTGGTTGTGTGAAGCATCGGCGGCACGTCCACAACCACATACCGATATCTGTGCTTAAGAACATACAGAAGGTTGTCGAGGCACTCGATGCTGACTGCATCCAGCGGCACCGGATCGAGCGACGTCACCAGAACGTGGACCCCGCAGGGATGTTTGGTGATGTAGTTCTCGACCAGGTCGAAGTCCAGCTCCTTCGTGTCAGGAACCAGCTCGGCGATAGTGCGCCTAGGCGTCAAGTTCAGCATAGCGGCCACGTCGCCGAACTGAGTGTACAGATCAATCAGCGCCACCTTGTTCGGCAGACGCTTTGCCAGAAGCACGGCGAGGTTGATCGCAATAGTGGTTTTCCCAACGCCGCCCTTTCCGCCGGTAACACTTATCACCTTGGGGAACCTGGCCGGGTCTTTCCACTCCTGAACCTCGACTGAGTTACGGCGCTCCCGGACGTCGGCCAGGCTGGCGATCAGCTTCTGTACTTCGGGCTCCTCCAAGGGCCTTGCAACCAATGCCCGGGCGCCCGATCGCATCGCACACACGATTCGATCCTGCGACTTCGCTTCCGCCACGAGCACGGACATGATGCCGGGCCCGAGGGCACTCATTATCTCACACGTCTGCGGACCGGAAATGCCCGGCAGATCATATGAGATGAACGCGATGTCGGGTAGGTATTGCATCGCCATCTGGACAGCTTCCTGGCCGTCGCGAGCAAGGCCGACCACCTCGCATTTACCCGCCGAGCAAACCAGGTCCCGCAGCGCGTGGCGGGTTTCCTGATCGTATTCTGCTATGAGCACTCGCACTGACATCCGACTGGTCTTCCTTTTCCCGGTCGCCATATGCTGCCTTCCAACCTCGAATCATCACTCGACTGCTCTGGCAGCCGTAGACCGTACTATCTGCGGAGTAACTATGATGACCAGCTCCGACTCGCCCTCTATGAAACTCCTCGTCTTAAACAGTTCGCCGATGATGGGTATGTCACCCAGCAGCGGGATCTTCGTGACCGATTTCGCGATTTCGCTCTGGAGCAGGCCGCCGATGATAAGCGAGTGCCCGTCCTTTATGTTGACCACCGTCTCAGCCTTCCGGGTGCGCAGCGCCGGAATCCGTATGCCGCTGAACACTACGGCATTGGTAAAGTCGAGCGCGCTCACTTCGGGGCTCACTTTGAGCTGGATCGTGTCGGGGCCGGTGATGTTAGGGGTCACTCCCAACTGCACGCCGAACTCTTTCCACTGAACGGTGATACTCGCTGCCGTTCCGGCAGTCGCCGCCTGCACGACCGGGATTGGGAGTTCGCCGCCAACTACGATGCGGGCCTCTCGACCGTCCAGCACGAGAAGATTGGGCTCCGAAAGGATCTTGGCCTTGTTCTGCTGGGCCAGGGCCCTGACCCTCGCACCAATGGGGTCGAAACGGAATATCCTTCCGCCTTCAAATAAGTCCATGGGACCCAACTGTGTCTGCCCGATAAGCCAGGGCTGATCTTCTACCGTCGCTGTTGCATCCACCCCAGGTACGTCGCTGGATTCGAAAACCACGCGGCCCCAATCGACCCCAAAGTCCTTCAGTGCGCGCTTGTCGATATCTACTATTTGCGCGCGCACCATCACCTGGTCGGCGACGGAACTGTCGACCTCAACAGCGTTGACCGTCGTGACATTCTCTCCGATGTCCGACGAGCCTCCCAGCACGCCAATGTCCGACTTGCCCTCTTTCGACCATCCCTTGAGGATCAGTTCCACACGCGCCAGCTCTGCGTCCGTGCCGACTTTTCCTTCTACGAGTACCACGCTGCCGGGAAGCGCACGAACCATCATGTTGGGATCGTTCAACGCCTGCCTGACAGCAGACGCGGTTTCCAGGGTGCCCACACTGACCTCATCAAACGGCCTTTCGATCCGAATGAGATTGACGACTTTGGCCAGTCTAAGACCGACCTGCGCTGAAACCGTGCCCGTGCGCTCCTGGACTACTTTTTCCACGACAAACGAATCGTCCTCGGGCCGCGCGACGGACTTCACCTCGGCCTGCTTTGCACTGGGGTACAAGCCCTGGAACGCCGACCTCTCCACAACCGCCTGGGCAATCGCCTCGGCGCGGCTCGATTCTGCCTCCCTGGACACAGCACCCTCGAGCATGACCGTATTGGCTATCCCTCGAACAGTGATCCTCGAATCGTCAATCTCCCGCTCGATTCGCTCGCAGAGCTGCTCCATGTCCAGTTCCGCAGGCTCCACGACGATTCGGTATAACGTCCGACCGTGACCGTCCCACACGTATAGTACCGTGCGGCCCGGAGCCTTCCCGTTCACGAGGATTTCGTTCGAGGACAAAGCTACGATATCTGCGATCACCGGATCGCCGACCGCCGCCCTGATGACGTCTTTACACTCGATGATCTGGCTATCACCGACTTGGAGAACTTTTTCCGCTTCATACGTCTGGGCAGCGGGACCGGCGCGGGCTGCAGGGGCTCCTTGCCAGAGAGCCAGCGCCAGCATAATCGTGATCCCCAGTACAAACCTCTTTTTGGCTTTCATCACACATCGGGTTGTCCACATTGCCTTGGAAGCAACCCCGATCCGTTCCCACAGATCGGAAGTTGTGTACCCTGGACCCCCAGACCTCCTTTACTTAATGGGTTTGTCGAGCAAATAGTATCCTGCCTAATCTGCTACCACCATTTCCTCAATCTCGGTTCCGCGTACAATCTGTACTTTCTTCCCGGTTTCGAGTCCCGACGGCGCAGAACCCGGAGGCAGTCGCTCCAATGTCCACGGCGCGGGCGCCGGCTCCCTTATTATCGGTTGCGGAGCGGATTCTACTCGCCCTCCTGATGGCGCACCGGCGCGAGAAACCGACCTCTCAGGCACATCGGGTGGAACTATGCCCAGCATCCCCCGACTGGTGATGCCTTTGGAGACAACAAACGACCTGTCGTCCGTGGGCCTGAGAGTCAGCCTGAGCTCGCCTTTGGAGTCCGCAAGTATCAGCCTCTCCGCGTTCCTTGGCGTCACCGAAAGGGTAGCGTTCGGCTGGGATTTGGGTTTCGCCGGTTTCCCAGTACTCGGGTCGATCTCGGTTTCGACTACCTGGGAGCCGGTTGCAAGGAGTTCTACATCTTGAAGAATTGTTTTGGTTACCGTCCCCCGGTTCACATCGAACGTGGCCACCACGTCCACGTGATCGCCCGGCTTGAGGAATCCGGCCACTCCGATGATCGGATCCACCGCTACGGTCACGGCGCGCATGAACGGCGGCACGGCGTAGGAGAGCCCGAGAGCCGCCCCCTTTGGCGCGACCTGCCGCAGCGATATGGGCTTCCCAGCTTCGATGGGAGTCAGGGCCACGCTTCCCACCACCGACTCCACGTTCTCCGAGGATGCCGGCGGCAGAGCGCTCCTGGGGAAGCTCTTGATCTCTACCATGCCCTGCTTTATGATCGTTCGGGCGGGGATGTCCTCGCGGGCGGCGACTACGCTCTGCTGCGCACCAGCCCGGGTCGCCTGGCTCTTCAGAAACGCATACACAAGTATCGCGGTGACCAGGCCAAGACACAGTGCCGTGGCTAGCACCCTGCTTCTGGACATAGGGTTCATCATGCTGACCTCCTTAAGATATGAGACGCAACTCTTGAATGAGCTGCGGCCCTTCCGGCTCGGTGCCGGGGGTAGGGAATGTCCAGCGAACTGTATCGCCAATAGCTATTCCCTGAATGAAATACCCCTCGACGACGACCTGCCTGCGATGCTCGTCGTCCTCAGTCCCATAGTACACTTTATCAATGAAGAAGCCGGCCATCCCGACCACTTCCACTGCCTCCATTCCGGAGACGGTTTGCATTGTGTCTTCTATGACCGGCAGGATCACAATGCGCCAAGTTTCATCGTACATCCCGGTGTCCGGATCCTTCGAAGCCTCCCAGTTTTGCCACGCGTTAGGGTTGTCTATGGCATAGTCCGGATTTGTTTCCTTGGTAAGCCTGTCGGTGAGCCCGTCGTAAGTGGGCTGGCCCATGTAGCCCGGCTCCGTATCGGCCGAAACCACCTCGCCCACAGAGAGACATTCCTCTCCTTCGTCTCCGCGCAGCCGGTTCCGGTAGTCGTTCGCGCCGCTGTCGCCCTCGAACCGTAACGACAGGTAGTTCCCCGGTCCCAGGAATCCCTCGGTGTGATCCGACACGTGGAGTGTTACCAGCTCCCCGAACGTCATTCCAGGCTCCACCCCATCGCCGAAGATGGTGAGATCCGAGACCGCGAGCGGCACGAACAGGGGACTGCACAATTTAGTAACGGTGTCGATGATAGCGGTGGCGCCGGCGCCTACCTCCGTCCCCGACAATCCGAAGATCCTGGCGAAGGTGAAATCCACATCCACCTGTCCGCGAACCGTGATGGCTTCGCCGTCATCAACCGATATTGCCCTGCCTGCATCGTCGGTCACCGCGCCGGATGGGAAGGTCACCTCCACCCCCGGGTCGGTTGTGCCGGGCGCCAGGACCTGCCAAGGAGCCGTCAACTCGTTGTTCCCGGCCGCGCACTGCTCCGCCGTGACCGCCGGCAAGTCGCCGGGACCTGTACAGTCCAACGTGCCGTCCAGGTATGCTCCGCCCGCCAGCGCCGAGGCGTCGCACACATTCTGGGCCCTCTGCCTGGCGATGTACATTCGCCCGACGTCTATCGCCAGCGCGGCCATGCCTATCAGCACTACGAGCAGAATGGCTACGAATACCAGAACGGCGCCCCGCGTGTTCCTAAACTTTCGCCAATAACGCATTTCCATCCTCCTCTCCCGATCCCGAGGCCTTCGGGATCAAATCACTCCCTCCGCATCACCATGTCAGCGGATATGGTGATGGTACCTCCGAAGAAACCAGTGAGAAGCTGGTGAGGGTACTCCAAGCCCACGCGCACCTGGCTGCCGGTCGGGGCACTGTTGTCGGAGCCGCTGTCGCCCAGAGCTATCCAACTACTGCTCTCCCTGTAGTAAAGTTCTACGGCAATTTGAGACTTGTCCAACGTGACGGCGCTGTCCCGCACGCGCTGTTCGACAGTCGCCACGGGGCTTCCCAAAGCCGCGCTCCTCGAGCCCTCCCGCGCGGCCTGGCTCAGGGTGAGATAGTCCTTGATCAGCAAGCCAAACTCTATAATGCCGAAGACCAGCGTGAAAAGCAGCATGACGACGATTGCAAATTCGACCATCGCCGCTCCTTTTCGGTTGCCGCGAATAATTTTCACTGCGCACCCCACAATCGAGCCGCATGCTCTATCTAACCTGCGATTAGTTACGGCGCAGCGCGCCAATCTAAATGCGCCCCGGGACTTTCAGCAGCGCGATCACAACTCCCGCCGCTATCGCCAGCGAGTATTTGACCTTCAACTGCTTGGGGCTCGTTACCATTTCGGCGCGAGCGCCTAAAATCCTCCTCAGCGACATGCTGAGCACTATGTTCCTGAGCGTCACGAGCACGATCCCATGCCGAAATGCCGCCGTCAGGGCAAGCACTCCACCCAGCACCATGCCAAACAGCACCGCCCAGATAGTGAACTCGAACCCTTTGAGCGCGCCCACGGCCATCATCAGCTTGATGTCGCCGCCGCCGATCGCGCCCACCGATGCGAACAGCAGAAACGGAATCAGCACAACAAGCACTCCGCCCAGGCTGGACACCAGCCCCGGCAGGCCCGAGTGCGCCGCATTGAACGCCAGTCCGAGCGCCAGGCACGGAAGCGTCACCTTATTATATATTTTGCCAAACCGGATGTCCGTATACACCGCAACCGCCAGCAGCGCGATTACGAGAATGTTCGTTATAACTCCAAACCAGCCTGTCACACCAGCACCAAATCGCTCGCAATTCTTGACATTCGTCCATGCCCACAACCAGTACGCCGCGCATCCGGCACATCAGTCGAACCCGGTCTCCGCGCTCTCGAATTTGCTTTTCGTCGAAACGCCGATCTGCGCGATGATAAGTACGCAAACTGCCGCGATGAACCCAACCATTATCGCATACTCGACCATGGTGGCGCCGCTTTCATCCTTCAGCAGACCTCTCACCTTTTCCACTGCCGAAGTATTCAACCCCATCACTTTCCTTTCCCTTTTGATACCCCCGGTTCCCCCGGACAGTCTACGGTGCGGCGCAGACACCGCGCTCCCCGCACCGGTCGGCTGCTTCCAGCCAGACCGCAGGGGTGATGGAGGCACTCTCTTGGGAAAAACCGCGAGTGCCTCCATCTTCGAACGTACCTAGCGCTACTCCGTAGGACCGCCCATCTCTGTGTCCACCGTGCCGAACGTGCCCTTCGCAGTCCGACCGAGGCTCCCGACCACGATGATGCACACGGCAGCGATCAGCGCCAGCATCAGGGCGTACTCCACCATGGTGGCGCCCTCCTCGTCCTTGAACAGTCCCTTCATCCTCTCTATCATTCCTTTTCACCTCCTTCGCTCCTTTGCCGGAAATTGGTCCACAAGACCTCAGGCTCGAACTTTCCCATCGGCGAGTAATCCGCCTCTTTGGTTCTCCCGCAAACAATATCAGCTAGTGTGCTCAGCCCGGCCGTTACCTCCCGCCTCCGGAAGGAGCCCAACGGGATCTTCGACTGTACCTGGCCGCCTCCCCGTTCCCCATCTCTCCATGGGACCGGGATTACGGGATCAGAACCTGGCTCCCAGGTTGAAAACCACACCTTTGAAATCGGATTCGTCCACATCCACGTACTTTAGCTGAGCGAACCGGCCGCTCTTCGACTCGTACCCCAGGCCGGCCTTCCACCCGAACGTCGTCTTGCTGAACGATTCGGTCGCCGTGCCCACTGTGCGGTCGTCCCGGATGTCGTACGCGCCTACTCCCAGCAGGAAGTACCCGCCGCTGCGCGCTCCGCCCAACGTGCCGATCTTGAAGTCGATGGTCACCGGAATGACTCTGAAATCCCTCCTGCCGTCCAGCCCGCCGACCGTGAACCCTCCCTCGCGATGGTAGTAGCCCACGCTGAGACTGGTGATCGCATTCTTAGACTCTGCCAACCGGTAGGCCAGCTCGAATGCAGTCCAGAGGTCGCCGGTCTCGTCTCTGAAGGCGCTCTCGGTCGGGTAGAACGCGCCGACATTGAAACTCAAAGGATTCACGCCCCGGGGCCCGAGCAGCACACTTCTGAAGCCCGGGATCTCGTCTCGGTCCCTGGCGATCACTTCCTGGGCGCCCTCAACGTAGGCCCCCACCGGGACAAAGGCATCCGGGTCCTCGAGGACGAACGTTGCTTTGGCCACGTAAGGCGGATCCGCCGTCGAAGCGACTACCTCTGCCCTCGCGATGATCTTGTCGCCGGGGATCAGCATCACGTCGAACACCGCTCCCCTCTTCGCCGGAGCGGGAAGTCCCAGCCAGAGGATCCCGTCGGAGCGGTCTACAACCAGCCCGCGCACAGGTTGGTATCCTTCGTCCGCTCCCACCGCGCACACACACATCGCAATAATTGCCGCTGCCAGCCCCCCTATTCTCAAGACGGGCAGCACTACCCCCAATCGTCTACCTGTTTTCAATGCAACCCTTCCTCCCTGTTAAGGTTACGGCCAACGGATTCGGCGCAATGTCGTCCTCTACCGTGGCATTGGGACAATTGGTCCGGTTACGCTTCAATTGTCAGTCAAGCTTTCTACCCTAAGCCAGCGAATTCTAATCCTCGCCGGGTGCGGTCTAATAGCATCCGATATTGCCAGCCTTCATGGCTCGCTTCTGCTTTGGGAAATTGTTGACGGTATGCATTCGTTTGCGTGATATGCGCATACGCCATCGGCAGGGGAAATATGGGCTTGTCAGCTACCAGCCTTACCGAATGACACCATGCGAACCAGCCTACTGCTCTGTCGCTGCAAGAAGCGTGCCAATCCCGCTTCCACACCGGTATGACCGCTAGACAAGTGTAAGGTAAACCGTAGTCTACACCAAAACTGGTACATTTGTCAAGTATTATTTTTAGCGGCCAACCATCAGTTTGACCATATCGTACCCAATCAACCGCCGTCTAAAACAAAAGGGGCCAGACACATGCCCATTCTTGCGGGCACTCTGGACTTATCCTCGGGAATCCGACCGGCGGTCGGGCAACTCGACTCCTCGTCGTTCACCTCGATCCCGAAAAGTGTGCGTGCCGCAACGGGCGCGCGTCGGACGATAGGGACTAGCTTTCAGATTCGTCGAGAGGCCGGGCAACGATGATGTGAGCCTTGTTCACAACAGCGAATGAGTCCTCTATGACACGCTCTGGACCTCCCACGGCCGTCAGCTTCGCATCCGTCATCACGATAAACGTTCGATCTTCCCGGTTGATGAAGTCCGACAGGCGCATCCCGGCCGGAAGGTGTACGGCTCCGACGATGTCGAACCGCTCCGTACACAGGTGGACGACCATCCGCCGAACCGGCACCGTGTTGATCGCGATGTAGACATGACAACTGGCGCAGTTGTCTCTGTGTTTGGCACAGCACACGACGCGGTCAAGCTCATAACAGTTCTTCCTCTGCTGAAACGCCGCACAGGCAAGATAGTTCGACGGCGGGCAGCCCGTCATCTCCCAGCAGGAGGTAAACATCGCGTTCTCTGGCTTTTCAACTCTCTCTTCAAGCAGATCGGTCATTCCTAGTCATCCTCTCTTTGGCGCACATGCCAACTCACTAGTCACGCCCTGTCTCACAGCGCGGCCAAATCTCCAATAAGGCTCCTATGTATTTTCGGTATGCTTCCTGGAAAACTTTACGCGAGGACTTAAGAGGGAAGAAAGAGGCAAAGGGGACACAGCAGGAAGGGCGAGGCACCCCGCGAACGCCGGGAGCCTCGCCCCTGTGGTCGGACGTTGCTCCTCAATGAATGGGATGCGGCTTCCCCGGAAGATGAATCTCTCCATCCTCGACGATCTGCCTGAAGCCGCTGCTGCCGTCATGGTCGTACACGAGCGCCTTGCCCATCACATGGTACACATTCCGATCCGGGAAGTAGTATACTTCAATCCCGTTCTTGCTCAAACATCTGAAACGGAATCCGGGATGCGCCGAACTGCCACACTGGCCGGTGTCGAGCTTCCCTATCGTCCGACCGCCTGCCGCTCTCAGCTTCTGTGACAGCGCCTCGCGGCCTGCACTGCTACCAGAGGTTCCAGCCGAGCGGAGGTCGCTAACAATAGCATCCGAGGGAATCGTTATCGAAAAAACCGACTCCGGTATCTCCACGTTGTACTCAAAACGTTCGATCGCATAGACGACTTCCCCGTTCTTATCGAAAGCCTCCCATTTGACGACCAGGTTCGTCTCCGCGTCAACGGTAAGCCGGCCCTTCCTCTTGCCAGACGCCAATTCGAAAACAATTACCTTCCGCCCATCTGGCAACGCGACAGGCTCCGAGCCTACCAAATCGGCGGCATTCAGCTTCAACGCCGACGCCAAGGCGTTTGGACCGACAAGCAGGTCCAGGTAGCCCATGTGTTCCTCGAGCCCTGGGAACTCTCGGGAAGGCTTGATCGTCGCCGTACATGCTCCGCCGCGATAGTTGATGAATGTCAACTTCTCCCCGTCGTCGGCGACGTCCTCGACGCCTTCTTCACACACCCTCATCCTTGACTGTCCCTCGACCCAGCCTTCGAACTTTCGATGCTCCCCAGACTTGCTGCTCCACCCGACGAAGTGGACGCTCTTCACCTTCGACATCGCCCGAGCCACGTCCGCAAGGGCGAAATCACCCTGCCGGTTCGGAAGCAGCCAGAATCCGACGGCTACCAGAATCACCACGAGCCCTGCCGCGAATAGTGCTTTCCTCACCTTCCATACCTCCTGTTCGCGGGGGCGTCGCGAGGCGGGCAAAGTCCGTCGTGCGCGGGCTGATGCAGCCGCCGTGACAGCATCCGTTATGAGGCGCTCCTTGAGCGCCGACGGGACAGGTTCGTCTTCAAGCCGTCCGATCTCGCGGCTAAGGCTCAGCCACTCCGCCCTGTTTTGCCGGCATGGGGCGCACAATCTGACATGTGCAAGCATCAACAGCCGGTCAAAGAGGCCGAGCTGGCCGTCCAGGTACCCTTTCAGGTTCTCGCACTTCATTGCCTTGCACCTCGCATTCCCCGAGCTTCCCGCGCAGAATCTTGAAAGCGCCGTTCATCCGCGATTTCACCGTGCCAACCGGAACGGCCAGGACTTCAGCAGCCTCTCGGTAGCTCAGGCCATCCAGGTGGACAAGACACACGACTTCGCGGTACGGGTGCGGCAGGCTGTACACCGCCGCGCGCACCCGACGCTGTTCCTCCTGCTCGATGACCTGGTTCACCGGCGCCGGTGCACCGTCCTCGTCGCGACTGTCGTCGAGGGACGCAGTTTGCGGAGTTCGTCGGTCACGCCACCGGAGGAACTGGCGGTAAGCGATGCCAAACACCCAGGTCTTGAACCTCGACTTCCCTTGGAAGGAGTCGATTCCCCGCCACACGGCGAGGAAGGTCTCCTGAGCCAGGTCCTCCGCAACGCCGACATCGCCCGAGAGGCGAAAAAGAAACCTGTGTATCGGCGCGTGCAGCGCCTCGATCACTAGCGCATACGCTTGATGTTCACCCCGGCGAAGACCCTCGATTGCCCACGTGTCAACGTCTGCCATTCAAGGAACACTCATCAAACCGCGGATTGCGCCTCCGAGAAGTGTGTCACCTTTCTCAGCGCGACGGTTCGTTTTTCTTGCCATACAACACAAAAGGGCCGCGCTGACGCACGGCCCCCGGTAGACTGATTAGCTACGACTAGAAGGAAATAGAGAACGTCGCTCCGTAGTAGATATCATCCTTCAATGAGACGATTTTCGCACCTATGACAGGGATTACGCTGTACGAGACCGCCCAATTGAAGTTGTCGGTATCGTATTCCGCGGCCAACTTGATGCCCAGCGGGACGACACTCCCCTCTACACCAAAGAAAACGCCGCTCAGGCCCCCCGTGCCAACCCCGCCGTGGACCTTCACATCCTGGATCAGCAAAGGGACGCCCCCCGTAACCGGGACGCTTTTGGACACTGCCAGGTACAGCGACTGCCCCTTGTAGAGCACGCCTTTGCCCTCGGTTTTGTCAGCTATGTCCCTGATTCCCAGCGCGATGGCGGGTGTAAAGCTGGTTTCCGGTATCACACTGGCCTGGATGCCGAACGCATCTACATCGTCCGGCCCAAAATCCTGGAACCTCGCGCCCTCGACCTCAAACCTGCTCAGACCCAGGTTTACCCAGTAGGCCTTGGCGTCACCTCCCTCGGAGCTCGCTAGGTACTCCGCCTTGATCGTGCCCGTACTAAGCGTCGAGCCGGCCGGGATCAGGATAACCCTGTCTGCATTCGCGGTACCAGCAGCGATGCAGAAACCCACCGCTGCAACAGTTACGAAAACAAAGATCCTAAACATTTGCTTCTCCTCCGTGATGTCAGTGGAGCAGTCGCCTAAGGCGGCTCCGCTCCTACCGTGGTCATATGTTCGGCGAGTACCTCCTGTTTCACCTTCTCGATATTCATCCGACTTGACGGCCCCCGGGTGTTGACAAGGGCAACGAACTCGACGTTGTACGACTTCGGCGATGGGCGCTGGCGGCTGACCCTGTAGCGCTTGTACCTCTGCGTGACCACGGAGAGCTCCCCCCGATCCGACAGGACTTCCAGCAAATCGGCGACGGGGATTATGCCGTCTGTGCTGTAACTGACGAGTAAGTGCCGGGCTTTGATCCCACCAACCACCTCCCTGAAAGCGGGCAGGGCTGAACTCTTGTAGCAGTAGGAACTCCTCCGCTCGGTGCGCCAATCCGTCCGTATCGCCGCCTTACCGTTGCTTTTGTGCCGCACGTCGAACGTGGGGCTGATCGGGGGTTTATCCCACAGCGCGATCGTATTGAGGAGGTGGTAGTTCGCACCGTACTGGTGCTGATTATACGGAGGGTCCAGGTAGGCGATGTCGCATTCGATCTCCGCCAGCACAGCGTTGGCGTCCTCTCGAAGGGCCAGGTTATCCTGCCCGTTGTCCCAGAACATCGGACGGGTAAGGTTCAGGGTGCTGCGGATGCGGTACCATGCCGTCTTCGTCGCCCCACCCCATCCCCGGTGAAAACCCTTGAAAACGCCCGAGGTGTTGCTGCAATACGCCCCCTGGAAAATCAGCGGGGCGAGGAGGACTGCCTCTTCGTCGGCGTTGATGGCCCCATACTCACGCCACGAAGCGACCTGCTCCCGGATGGCATCTATCCGCCGCCCGTTCTCCTGTGTGTAAAACATACGCTCGGAATCGGGATCCGGCCGCTCGTCGTCCTGGGGACAGTAGTGCCGGGCGATGTATCCGCCTGCGCCCGACGGGAGGTT
>Ga0114930_10002450_pt1 | contig 16756 bp, 14 predicted proteins | sample AnhtaG_FD_87300 | JGI IMG/M metagenome (GOLD analysis project Ga0114930, IMG submission 87300) | Deep subsurface microbial communities from Anholt, Denmark to uncover new lineages of life (NeLLi) - Anholt_01485 metaG | ecosystem: Environmental > Aquatic > Marine > Oceanic > Sediment | place... | reverse complement strand
GCTTCTGGTGTGGCTGATCCCCATCGGGTCGTACGTGGGCAAGTGGATGCACCACCGGGTTTCCGAGAGCGCCTTCAACCGCGTGATCCTCGTATTGACCTTGATCGCCGGGGTCCAGCTCGTGTGCAACGTCAACCTGGTGCGGCTGGCCTTTGACGCCCTGCTGCCGGGGAGCTAAGGGCCTTGTAATGATTGGGGGCGGATCGGGTAGACTGTAGCGAGATGGGCTTGCGCGCGGTTGCTTCGCGAGCCGAACTACGGAGGTGTCCGAGTCATGGCGATTCTGGACGGACTGCAGCAGCTCCTGGAGGTCTTGCAGGCCCAAGTTATCAACATCCCGCTCAACAACGTCCTCAGCTATTTGTACGTCATCTTCAAGACGGTGCTGAATCTCATCGTTCTGCTGATGGGGGGCACGATCTCCGACACGGGCATCTTCCCGGACATCTTCTGAGGCTACCGTCGGCCCCGCTCGCGCCCGGGGCGCCCTGCCGTACAGGCATTCTTCCTTCGGCGTATTGACTTCACCCACTTGGCGGTTTCCGCTATCCTAGTCGCCAAAGCCCGGGGCGCTGGCCCTGACGCTTTCAGCAGGAGAGGAAACGCCATGTACCATGCGCCGGCCGTCACACTGGCCGTCCTGTCGATCGCCCTGAGCGCCGCGGCCGTGGCCGACGACGCGAAGACGTACCCCGTGGGCCGCGGGGGCAAGCTGTTTGGCCATCCCGACGTGGACGAGCTCCTGTCCCGCCCCTACGAGGATCACGTGCCGATGGCGTGCGTGGGGGAATGCCTGTGGGCCGCGCATCCGGCGGGATGGGCCTTCGAGGGCGGCGTCCACTACTACCTCATCGGCGCGGAACGGATCGGCTTCGACCTCGGGATCGACGACGGCAGCCGGCGCGCAGCGCCATACTCGGCCACGTTCTACCCGAGCCACGTGGCCATGAAGGGCGGCGAAGGCCCCCTGGACCTCGCCGGCGCGAAGTGGATCACGGCGGACGACGTGCTCGCCGTGCGGCTTGCCGTGACGAATCGCGGCGAGGGCGAGCGGCGCATTTGGCTGCGTTTGACGATCCCCACCGAGTCCGCGGCCTTCGACGGCGAGCGGTTCTCCTGGACCATCCCCCAACTCTACGGGCAGGTCCTGCTGACCGGCCTGGCCCCGGGTTTCTCGCTCGAGGGCGAGCCGCCCGCGAAGTCCCCGGGATTCCGCGTCGAGGGCGAGGCCCCGGCCAGCCAACGCGGCAGCGACGGCCGCGACACGAAGCGGGCGGCGAGCGGCGGGGCGGTGCTGGGCTCGAATTTCGGCGGGGACGAGGGGGACTTCGCGGAGTGGCGCATTGACGTGAAGGCGCCGGTGCAAGACGCGGTGCTGTCGATACGCTACGCGCGGGCGGACGAAGGCGACGCCGAGTACAAGGTCACCCTGCCCACGCTGGGCTTTGTGGAGCGCTACGGTTTCAAGGGCACGGCAGGCTGGGGTGGCGCGCCGGACGATTTCGCCGTGGCCGTCCTGCGCCTCGGGGACGTTGCCCCGGGGACACACACGGTGCGCGTCGTGGCCGTGGCCAATGCCTGCAACGTCAACTTCGACGCGCTGTGCATCCAGCCGGCGGGCGGCGATTTCCCGGTGGCGGGCGCCGGCACCACGGCCCTCTGCCGGGAACTGACGGTCGGCCCGGGGCAGACGCAACACGTGGGCGTGAATCTGGCCGCGGGCACGCGGCCGGAGAAGGCCGAAGCGGCCCTGACGCGCGTGTCCGCTCTTTCGGATCCGCTCGAGGACCAGGTCGACAGCTACAACGCGTGGTTGCTCGACAACGTGCCCGGCTTCGTCGCCGATGAGGCGATGACGAAACAGTACTGGCATCGCGCCACGAGCGTCGTGCGCAAGAACCTGTTCCGGGTGGGCGAGGGCCGCATGAAGCGGTGGGGCATTGCCGAAGGGCGCTGGTCGAGCGGCTGGTTCGCCAACATGATCTCGTACGGGGCCGGCCACCAGGTGCGCGAGACCCGCTGGCTGCGCGATCCCGCTTATGCCCGCGACATCCTGTCCACGTGGTGCGACAACGCCAAAGAGAACGGCGTGTTCCCCAACTTCATCCGGCCCGACGCTATCGGCGACCGCCAGTACACGGACTGGATTACGTCCACGGCCTGGGACGCGTACTGCGTGGCCCCGGATCTCGACGTGGCGCTGGACTGGGCCGAGGGGCTCAAGCGCAACGTGGACGGCTGGCTCGCCACGTATGACACCGACGACGACGGCCTGCTGCTCGTGGACAGCCACTGGTGGACGGGCATGGAGTGGCAGCCGTCGTTCTTCTACTTCAAGGATTTCGATAAGGACCGGCAGAACCAGCATCTCGAGCGCGTGGACCTGACCGCGTACGTCTACGGCAACGCCGCCAACCTCGCCAAGCTGCTGGAGGCCCTGGGCGACAACGACGGCGCCGGCCGGTATCGCAGGATCGCCTGGACCATCCGCAAGGCCCTGCTGGACGTGATGTGGGACGCGGACGCGGGCTACTTCTACTCCGTCGAGCCGAACACGCACGAAAAGGCGATGGTCAAAGAAGTCATCGGGGTGTATCCCTTCTACTTCGGCATGGTCCCGACGGATTCGGCGTGCGTGGCGGCGTGGGGACCGGTCCTCGACAAGGATGAACTCTGGACACCCTGGCCGGTCGCATCGGCCAGCCAACAGTGCCCGGCCTATTCGCAGGACGTCACGTTTCACGGCAAAGACGTTGGCGGGTGCATGTGGAACGGGCCGACGTGGCCCCACGCCAACAGCCTCGTGTTGTCGGCCATGGCGGCCACGCTGCGCGATTTCGCCGACACCCTCCCGCTTACGCCGGACTACTTCCAGGCGCTGCTGACGTCGTACACCGTGGCCCAGTTCCGCGACCAGGACGTCCAGTTCCCGTGGACCGGCGAATACTACCACGGCGACACGGCCGCGTGGCGCACAAGCCAGCGCGACTACAACCACTCGACCTACCTCGATATCCTCATCGCGGACCTCGCCGGGTTGCGGCCGCGCCCCGACGACGTCCTCGAGGTCCAGCCCATGCTGAGCGACCTGTTGCCTCGGTTCCTCGTCGACGGCGTCCGCTATCACAACCGCGACGTGACGATTGCCTGGAACGCCCCCGGCGCCGGAACGGACTCGCCGGACGGACTCGAGGGCTTCCGCATCTACGTCGACGGGAAACTGGTGCATCACACCGGTGCGAGGCCGGACAAGCCGCTTCGCATCGGGCTGGATATGAACGACGCCCTCCGGCCGGTCGCCATTGACCGACCGGGAAGCTTCTGAACGGCCCAATGCGTGGGCGACGGCGCGTCGGCGCCGGGGGACCTATGCCGTGCTCGTAGGTATTCATCAGCTTCACTACCTGCCGTGGTTGCGGTACTTCGAGAAGATCGCCCGCTGCGACGTGTTCATCGTGCTGGACGACGTCCAGTTCACCAAAAACGACTGGCAGAACCGCAACAAGGTCAAGACGGCCTCGGGCGCGACGCTGCTGACGGTGCCGGTCCTCGAGCATCTTGGCCAGAACCTGGGCGACGTGCGCATCAAACGCGGCGCGCCGTGGCGGCGGAAACATTGGCGGACCATCGAGCAGGCCTACCACAAGGCGCCGTTCCTGGCGGACCACGCGGCCTTTCTGCGCGAGACCTATGGCCGCGACTGGGGGTTCCTCAACGACCTGAACCGCCACATGCTCGGGTACTTCGTGCGCGTCCTCGGCATCGACACGCCCCTCGTGTATGCCTCCGGCCTCGAGGTCCCCGGCAAGGCCACCGACCGGCTGGTCAACCTGGTGCGGGCCGTGGACGGGGACTGCTACTATAGCGGTGCGTACGCGGCGCGGGCCTACCTCGACACGGCGTTGTTCGAGCGTGCGGGCATCGGGTTGAGACTGCAAGAGTGGGCGGCCCCGACGTATCCCCAATTGCACGGCGACTTCGTGCCGGATTTGGCCGTCGTCGACCTGCTGCTGAACTGCGGCCCGGCGTCGCTGGGTATCCTGATGGGAGTAGCGCCATGATCCCCCACAGCAAGCCGACCATTGGAGCCGAGGAGGCCCAGGCCGTCGAGCAGGTCCTGCGTTCGGGTATGCTGGCCCAGGGCGGCCAGGTGAAGGCCTTCGAACGCGAATGCGCCGAGGCCTGCGGACGGACCCACGCGGTGGCCGTGAGCAGCGGCACGGCCGCGCTGCACTTGACCCTCGGGGCCGTGGGCGTCGAGCGAGAGACGCCCGTGGCCATGCCGTCGTACGCCTGCGCGGCCCTGGCCACGGCCGTGACGTTGCAGCAGGGGCGGCCCGCGTTGTGCGACGTGGGAGACGACTACAATCTGGACCTGCGCACGCTGCCCCGCGGCGCGCGCGTGACCATCCTGCCGCACCTGTTCGGCGCCCCGGCCCGCGTGCCACGCACCGGCGTCGTTATTGAAGACGTCGCCCAGTCCATGGGCGGCGAGACCGGCCGGGCCACGCCCGTGGCGATTACGTCGTTCTACGCGACCAAGCTCATGACGACCGGCGAAGGCGGGATGGTGCTGACCGACGACGGCGGCATCGCCCACTATGCCCGCGACCGCCGCGATTACGACAACCGCGACGACTTCGTCCTTCGCTACCCGTACAAGATGACGGATTTCCAGGCCGCGATGGGGCGGGCGCAATTGAAGAAGCTGCCGCAGTTTCTGGCGAGACGGCGCGAGATCGCCGCGAGATACGACGCGGCCCTTGCCGGGCTCCCCGTGCGGCGGCCCCGGGCCGAGGGACACGTCTTCTTCCGATACGTCATCGAGACGGACCAGCGCGACGCGCTGCAACGCCACCTGCGCGACGGCGGGGTCGAGGCGAAGCCCCCGGTTTACCGTCCCGCGCACCACTACCTCGGCGGCGCCTTCCCCCGTTCGGAAGCGGCGCACCGGCATTGCCTGTCGCTTCCCATCTATCCGTCGCTGGTCGATGACCAAGTCGAGCATGTGATAGAATCCGTGCTTCGTTTCTTCGGCTAAGGGGTCACACATGCTCTGGTTCGCTCGGTACTGGACCTACTGGCCCCGCACGTATGTGACGGTAGGGCTGGCGGCCTTCGTGCTGGCGGCGGTGGCGACCCCAATCGCGATCTTCATCCTCCGCAGACTGAACATCATGGACCCCGTGCGCGCGGGGAAGCTGCACACGAAGCCGGTGCCGCGGGGCGGGGGCATGGTGATCTTCGGCGCCTTCGCCGTGGCGGTGGTCCTGCCCGGCTACCGCAGCACGGCCTTCAACGGGGTCCTGCTGGGCGCCCTGATCTGTACGGCCGTGGGCGCGTTGGACGACCTGCTCGGCGGGCGGATTCCGGGGGTGTTCAAGCTTGTCGTGCTGATGGCGGTCACGCTCATCCTCGAGCAATTCGGTGTGCGCCTGAACGTGTTCAAGTTCGGCCCGCTGGACACGCTGTTCACGATGCTGTGGATCGTCGGGGTCACCAGCGCCTTCAACGGCATCGACAACATGGACGGGCTGGCCTCGGGCATCGCGGCGATTGTGGCGTCCATGTACCTCTACATCGCGGTCCAGGACTGGCTGACCGTCCGTCTGGTCACCGAGCTGTCGTGGTTCGGCATGTTGGCGGCAGGCCTCATCGGCGCCAACCTCGGTTTCCTGATCTACAACTTCAAGCCCGCCCGCATTTTCATGGGCGATTCGGGCAGCTTCTTCCTCGGCTACACGCTGGCCGCGCTGGGCGTCATGGGGGAATGGACCGAGAACCGGATCGTCTCGTGCACCATCCCCGTGCTCCTGTTGGGCGTGCCCCTGTTCGATTTCGCTTACATCCTCATCGCCCGCGTCGCCTTGGGCAAGACACGGTCGGTCGGCACCGTCATCAACCACTGCGCCATGGACCATCTCTCGCACCGGCTCACGTGGATGGGCTTCTCCCAGCGCCAGGCCGTGCTTTTCATCTACCTCATCTGCGTGGCCCTCGGCGCGTCGGGCATCCTCATTCGCAACAGCGTCAATTACGTTGACAGCACCCTCGGCATCATCCAGGGGCTGTCGATTCTTCTGATCGTCGCGATCCTGATGCGATCCGCGAACCGCCGCCACGGATCACGCGGCTAAGTACGCGGGTTCACGAATACGGCGACATTATGGAGTGCGGCGGCTCGACGCCGCTTTCGTGGCTTCGCTTCCACGCGCAGCCTGACGTGTGCGCGGTAGCCTCGACGCCGAGAGTTGCGTCGAGCCGCAGCGGGAAAAGCGGCGTCGAGCCGCCGCACTCCAAGCGGTCGCGAGGGCCAAGCGAGCGGGAAAAAGGAAGGGAACGGCCATGAGACGGACAGTCTGGGTTTGCGTAATGGGCGTTGTCCTGGGATTCGGCGCGGAGGGACAGGGCATGTCGAAGGACTCGACCTGGAACGTGATGGATTTCGGCGCGGTCGCCGACGGTGAGACGGACAACACGGCCGCTTTCCAGAAAGCCCTGGACGCCGCGGCCGCGGCCAATGGCGGCGTGGTCACGGCGCCGACCGGCCGCTACGCTTTCGACGGCTGCCTGACGGTTCCCAAGGAGGTCGTGCTGCGCGGGGTCTACGCTTATGCCCCGGCCCACGCCGGCATTCGGGACAACTCGGAGGAGAAGCCGGTGTACGGCAGCGTGCTGCTGCCGCGCGCGAACGCGGGCGACGAGGACGGGCCCCCGTTTGTCCTGCTGCAGAGCAACGCCTCGCTCCAGGGCGTGTGCATCTTCTACCCCGACCAGGACCCCGAGGGCCCGGCCCCGACGCCGTATCCCTACGCCGTGGCCCTGCGCGGCAACAACCCGTCCCTGCTCGACTGCGAGCTGCTCAACCCCTACAACGCCGTCGACGCCAGCTGCAACCAGCGCGCCCTCATCCGCAACGTCCACGGGCAGCCGCTCCACATCGGCCTCTACGTGGACCAGGTCTACGACATCGGCCGCATCGAGAACGTGCACTGGAACCCGTGGTGGTCCATGCATGAGAAGCTGTTCGAGTGGCAGATGCACCACGGGGTCGGCTTCATCTTCGGCCGCACCGACTGGCACTACGTCCTCAACACGTTCTGCTTCGGCTATAACGTCGGCTACCAGTTCATCGCCACGAAAGACGGGGCCACGAACGGCAATTTCCTGGGCATCGGGGCGGACGACTGCCACACGGCCCTGGTCGTCGAGCAGAGCGCCCCCTACGGCATCCTGATCACCAACGGCGAGTTCGTCTCGTTCCATGGTCCCGACCCGACCATGGTGCGCGTCGACAAAACCCATTCCGGCACGGTCCGGTTCAACAACTGCGCCTTCTGGGGGCCCTGCAACCGCAACGTCGTCGTCGACGGCACAGGCACGGTGGGGCTCAGCGACTGCACCTTCGTGCACTGGGCCCATCATCGTGAGGACTGCTACGCCGTCGAGGTGGACGGCGGCTCGGTGTTGGTGCGCGGGTGTGAGTTCAAGGAGGACAAGCCGCAGGTCCGGCTGGGCAAAGGCGTTCAGCGCGCCATCATCACGGACAACCTGTTCCAAGGCAGGCAGCGCATCAAGAACGACTCGAACGGCACGGTGGTCATCGAACACAACGCCCCGACCGAGAAGCACCGCGCCCGCAAGCCCCGGCTGCGCAAGTAGGGGCATTGCTCAAAGTCGTGGGGCCGCAGGTGCTCGAGGGCCTTGCGCAAGACGGCTTGCCATCGCCGGAGACCGGCCGCCGCACGCACGGCGCGTTTCTCCTTGTCATTGCGAGCGCAGCGAAGCAATCCCCTGGATGGGCGCCGGAAGCGTCTCCTACACGATACTCCAGAGGATTGCTTCGCTTCGCTCGCAATGACAGCGATGGTGGTGTGTTGTTTCGAGGGCGGGGCGTCAGCGGCGTTTTCTTGGGCCACGGCGCCGCTGGTGGGGGCGTTTGCGGTGCGAGGTGTTGCGCTGGGGTCCTGCCGGCGCCGGCTCTTGGCCTCGGGGCGACGCCCGGCGGCTGCGGATGTAGCGGGCGCGCTTGTCGTCCTCGGAGTTGAAGCTGCCGCACTGCGGGCAACGGGAGACGCGCTCGGCCCGCTCGTCAAGGTATACGTATCCGCAGAACACGCACCGCCAGAGGTCCTGCTTCTCGAGCACGTGATAGGAGCGCCGGGTGGTGAACTCGGTATACGCCCAGATGACGAACACGACGAGCCCGAGGATGGCGCTGTACATGACGAGTGCGGTTGTCAGCGAGATTTGGATCATAGCTCAGAGGGTTCGGCCACGAGCAGCAGCGTGCCGCGCTGGTCTCGGACATTCTCGCCCTCGAGCGGCGCGAACCGATACCGCGACAGGGCGCCGCCCACGCCGTCCGTAATGCCTTCATCGTCCTCGACGGGCACCTGGACCTCGGTGACCTTGCCTTGCGGGTTGACTTTGAACACGAACGCGATCGAGTCCCTGAAACCCGCCGGGTCCACGCCCCAAAGGGCTCGAATAGGTGGGCTGAACAGGAGCTCGCGGTCTTTGGGGCTGGACATCCACTCGATGTACAGGGTAAATCCGGGGGCGGGGGAACTGACGCGGATCGGCCCGGCCTTGTCCGGCGCCGGCTGGCCGGAGGTCCATCGCGTCACCGCGCCGCCGATCCCGCGCAGGCGGCGGCTGAACATGGCCCACGAATCTTCGGTGCGTTCCTCGAACAAGTCGCTGAATTGGGACCGTATGCGAAGGCTCTCTTCGCGGGTCCGGAGGCGCTCGAGGTCGGCGAATTCAAGGCGGGGAAGCTCGATCGGGGGCAGTGAGGCCCAGCCGGCTTCCTCGGCCTCATCGGTGAAATCGCCTCCGCCAACGGCCAGTTCCTCGACCCCGGCGGTCTCGAGCACCCCGCCGCCTTCCTCGGCAAACGCCCCGGCGGCCTCGAACATCCGGTCAGGCGACGGCACGCGCAGCACGTCGCGTCCCGCGCCCGTATCGCGTTTGGCCAAGCGCGGCCGGGCCGCGGCCGCGTATTGCTGGACGATTTCGACGGGGTAGTAAAGCACGTCGTAGCGCGGGAACCACAGGACGATGGAGAAGACGGAGACCATGGACAGGTGGAACAGGGTCGAGACCACCAGCGCGACCGTGAAGGGCCGATTGCCCGCGAGGGCGCGTTTCATTGCTCTGGCTCTTCGGGTTGGGCGGCGATGCCGCAACGTTCGATGCCCACGCTGTGGGCGATGCCCAGCACTTCGATAAGCCGGCCGCTCTGGATGCGCGCGTCGGGCCGCACAAGCACTTTGATATCCGGGCGCTCGGCGTGGGCCTCGGACAGGACCCGGGACAGCTCGCCCATTTCGAGGATCTCGATGTTGTTGACATAGATGGGCCCGCGGCCGCCGGGTCCCCCTTCACCATAGGCCAGTGTGATCGAGATGTCTTTCTGCTCGAAGGCCACGGCCCCTCTGGCCTCGGCCATCTCGATGTTGACCGAGCTCTGGACCACGAACGTGGACGACAGCATGAAAAACAGGATGAGCTGGAACACGACGTCGATGAGGGGCGTCATGTCCAGCGACGGCCGCACGTGGCGGTCCTTACGCATCCGGTTGAACGTCATGGCTTAGATCTCGCGTTCGCCCCGGTTCTTCGTCAGCACGTCCACCAGTTCCGACGAGCTGATCTCCATTTCGACGACCATGTTCTCGACCCGCGACAGCAGGTAGTTGTAGACGACCAAGGTGGGGATGGCCACGGACAGGCCGGCAAAGGTGGTGATGAGGGCGTTCGCGATGCCTTCGGCGAGGTCGGAGGGGTTGACCTGCCCCTGCTTGTTCTCGATGGCGGCGAAACAGCGAATCATGCCCTGTACGGTACCGAGGAGCCCGAGCAGCGGGGCGATGTGGGCGCAGGTCCCCAGGGCGTTCATATAGCGTTCGAGGCGCGGCAGCTCGAGGTGGCCTGCGTCTTCGATGGCCTCGCGGATGTCTTCTTTGGCGCGGTCGAACTTGAGGATGCCGGCCTTGATGATCCGGGCGATGGGCGCGTTGGTCTCGTCGCAGATCCCGACCGCCTCCTGGATGCGGTTCTGCCGCAGAGCGGTGCGAATGACGTCCATGAACTCGCGGGTGTCGATAGACACGCGGCGCAGGCTGTAGAACCGCTCGATGGCAATGGCCAACGCCAGGATCGAGCAGATGAGGATGGGCCACATGATGACGCCGCCCTTGCTCATCAACTCGTACGCACTGTTGTAACCTTCTGGTAGCACGTGTTTCTGGCCTCCCTCAATCCCTCAATCTCTCAATCCCTCAATCCCCCAATCCCTCAATCTCTCAATCCCTCAATTCCCCACCAGCGTGCCCAGGCCCTTGTCGGTGAAGATCTCGAGCAGCAGCGCGTGGGGCACACGGCCGTCGATGATGTGGGTCCTGGCCACGCCGTGGCCCAGTGCTTTCAGGCACGCCTCCACCTTCGGGATCATCCCGCCGGAAATCACGCCCTGTTCGGTGAGGGGGGCGACCTCCGCGTATGTGAGGAACTCGATCAGCGACGACTCGTCGTCCGGGTCCCGGAGCAGGCCGGGCGTGTCCGTAAGGAACACCAGCTTCTCGGCCTCGAGCGCCGCCGCGATCTCCCCGGCGGCCGTGTCGGCGTTGACGTTCCAGGTGCCTCCTTCGGCGTCGGTCGCAATGGGTGCGATGACGGGGATCACGCCCGCGCCGCACAGCACGTCGATGATGTTGCGCTGCACGCTGACGATCCGGCCTACGTGACCCACGTCCGCGCCGTCTGCCAACTCGATCCGCCGCGCGTGCAGCAGGTTCCCGTCTTTCCCGCACAGCCCGACGGCCGACCCGCCGGCCGTGCTCACCAGGTTGACGATGTCCTTGTTGACCGTCCCGGCCAGCACCATCTCGACGACTTCGATGGTCTGGTCATCGGTCACGCGCAGTCCTTGATGGAACGCGGTCTCGACGCCCAAGCGTTCCAGCATGCTGCTGATGGCGGGGCCGCCGCCGTGCACGATGACCGGGTTCATGCCGACGTACTTCATCAGGACGACGTCCTGGGCGGTGCTCTTGCGCATGGCGGGATCGGTCATGGCGCTGCCGCCGTACTTGATGACGACCGTCTTGCCCTCGAACTGGCGGATGTAGGGCAACGCCTCGATGAGCACGCTGGCCTTCTGAATGGACTCTTCCATCGCTCAGGTCCTGTAGTCGGCGTTGATCTCGACGTACTTGTGGCTCAGGTCGGAGCTCCAGTATACGCTGGTTCCCGGTCCGTTGCCCACCTCGATACGGATGGCAAACTCCGGCCGGCGCATTCGGGCCTCGGCCTCGGCCTCGTCGTAGTCCGCGGCCCTGCCTTTCGTCATGATGGCCAGGTCGTCCAGCCAAACGGACACGTGGCTCGGGTCGAAGGGCACGCCGGCGTAGCCAGCCGCGCACGCGATCCGCCCCCAGTTGGGGTCTTGCCCGAAGAACGCCGTCTTGCACAGTTGGGACGTGGCCACCGCCCGGGCGATGGCCTTGGCATCCTCGTCCGTGGCCGCCCCCGACACGGCGATCTCGACGAACTTCGTGGCCCCCTCGCCGTCGCGCACCAGGGCCTGGGCCATTTTGGTGCAGACCTCGCGAAGGGCCTCGCCAAATGCGTCGAAGTCGTCCGAGCCCGGCGCCAGGGCCGGCGCCCCCGAGGCCCCGTTCGCCAGGACGATGGTCGCGTCGCTGGTGCTCATATCGTTGTCTATGGAGATCCGGTTGAACGAGACGGCCACGGCCTGGCGCAGCAGTTGGGCCAACGGGGCGGCCTCGACCGCAGCGTCGGTTGTGATGAGGGCAATCATGGTGGCCATGTTCGGGCAGATCATGCCCGAGCCCTTGGCTATCGCGCCAATACGCACGGCGCCGCTACGCAGCGGGACCTCGAGAGCCATCTGCTTGGGGACGGTGTCGGTGGTCATGATGGCCAGGGCCGCATCGTGGCTACCGTCTTCGGACAGCGCCCCAGCGCACCCCCGCACGCCTTCGGCGATCCGGTCCATGGGGAGCGGCACGCCGATCACGCCCGTACTGAGGACGCACACCTCCTGGCTCGCGAAACCCAGGGCCTCCGCTACCTCTTCGGCGGTCGCGACCGCATCGGCCATGCCCTGCTCGCCGGTGCAGGCGTTGGCATTGCCGCTATTGACGAAGACCGCGCGGGCCGCGCCATGGCGGCAGATGTTCTCGCTCCATTGGGCCGGCGGCGACTTGAACCGGTTTGTCGTGAACGTGCCCGCGGCTACGGCGCGCGCCAGGCTCACCACGAGGGCGCAGTCCTTCTCGGCAGACCCCGGTTTGATCCCCGCGGCGACCCCGGACGCCCGGAACCCTCGGGGCGCGCACACCCCGCCGGCCACCTTGGTCGTATCCGTCATGGCGCCATCCCCGCGAATTGGAGCCCAGTGGTCTCGTCGAGTCCGAACATGATGTTCATGCACTGAATGGCGTGGCCGGCCGTGCCGCCGACCAGGTTGTCGATGGCGCTGACGATGACGAGGTTGCCCGTGCGCTGGTCCATCACCCAGCCGAAATCGCAGAAGTTCGAGCCGCGCACGTGGCGCAGTTCGGCCAACGTGCCCGCGCCCAGGACGCGCACGAACGGCTCGTCGCGGTACCGCTCGTAGAACGGCGCGGGATCGAAAGGCCCCTTCACCCGCACCGTGATGGTGCTCAGGATGCCCCGCTGATACGGCCCGACGTGCGGCGTGAACTGGACCAGGAAGGCGCGCTCGAGGGCCTGCTCGATCTCGGGGGTGTGTTGGTGGACACCGATCTTGTAGGCCTTGACGTTCTCGTTCATCTCCGGGAAATGAAAGACCTCGGACAAGGCCCTGCCCGCACCGGTGGCCCCGGAGATCGTGTCGACCACCACCGGCACGTGGGCGTCCACCGGCGCGTCCGCCAGCGGCTTCAACGGCGTGATCACGCTGATGGGATAGCATCCGGGCACGGCCACGAGCTGCGCGTCGCGAATGGCGTCCCGATAGTACGGGACGTGGCCGTAGACGGCCTGCGGCAGCAACTCGGGGCAGGTATGCTGCGCCTTGTAGTACTGCTGGAACTCCTTGGGGTCCTTGAGGCGGAAATCCGCCCCCATGTCGAGGGTGCGGACACCGGCACGGTACAAGCCGGCCCCGATGTCCATGGACTTCGTGCCGGGCACCGCGATGAAGACGACGTCGCACTCTGCCGCAAGTGCTTGGGCATCAAAGGTTTCGCACACCACGTCCGTTAGCTTGCGGAAGGCCGGCAGCAACTCGTCCAGCCGCTTGCCCCCCTCGAGCTCGGCGGCCGCCACGAGTTCCGCGCCCGGGTGCATGCCTAGCAACCTGACCAGTTCGCGCCCCCCGTAGCCGATGGCGCCCACCAAACCGACGCGGATCATGAGATACCTCCTAACAGGCCGCCTGACAGCATGTTGGCCAGTGGCAACGCGATATTATAGCCCTAAGAAATGGGGGTGGTCAAACGTTGCGCACAATGGCGCGCAACTCGTAGTATGCGTCTTGGCTCCTAAGTTGCAGTTGCCTTGCGGCTACGGTTGCATTGGCGGACCGGGATGCCGTAACGTAGGGCCGAGGAATAGGAACCCGGCACGAGGACGCAATGGCGGGCGTGGTTTCATGACCGGTGCAGAACTTGACGGCGACCGGGCGACCGATTCCGGCGATAGGGCCAACTCCTCCGGCGCCTATGTGGCCTTTCTGGGGGTTGCGGCCTTGGGCTATCTGGGACTCTTGGCCTTCGTGTTCGGCTTTGGCCTGTATGGCGAGCAACTGACGGCCGGCGTCGACGAGGCCTGCGCCGAGGCGGCCTACCAAAGCGGTAAGAAGATGGAGGACCGCGGCAACTACGATCTGGCCATCCAGCGCTACCGTCAGGCCCTCGAGGGCCGCTTCCGCGACCGGGCACGGGAATACGAGTGCATGCGGTCCATTGGGGAGGTGCTCTACCGGCTGCACCGCTACCAAGAGACCATTGACGCCTACCGTGGCCTCCCGCCCGAGGCCTTCAGGGAACCGGGCCACTGGACCGCCTACGTATTGGCGTTGTACTACGCTGGCGAAAACGCGGATGCCGAACGCCTCGGCAAGGTGTGGTTGGCCAAGGCCGAGCAGGGCAATGACTTGCAGCAGCAGGTCTGGGCGCATGGCACCCTGGGACGGCTCTTTGATGGCACGGAGCGCCTCGAGCAGGCCCTCAGTCACTACGGCGCCGCCTCGGCACTCGAACCCGACAGCCAGGCAAGCATCCTGGCCGCGCGCATGCTGCACCGCCTCGGCCGAACCCGCGAGGCCGTTGAGCGGCTGGATGCTTTTCTGGAGCGCGTCGAGTCGGGGGTTCTTCACGAAGACGCCAAGAGACTGCGGGCCCAATATGCCAAAGCGGATACCTGATCCCCACGGCCTTCCCGGACCTCGAGGGCGGGTCTCCAACACCGAGGCCAGGCACGCGCGCGGAGGCAACGTCGCAGTGCGCCGGGCCGCAATGTCTGCCTCGCAATACAGTTAGATGAGAATAAACTGTTGACTCCCTGGGCCGAAACTGGCATCATTAGGGTGCATCGCGATTTCGGGGTGATCGGCGAGGAGCCCTCGAGGAGCCCTAAGTGAGATAGGTGTATCTCGGCGACAACCTGTCCGGCGGAAGGCAGCAAAACGCCCGGGAGATACCGGTTCGTTTGTCAGGAGGAGTGTCTTTCATGACTCGCGCCCGAAGCTTTGAGACAAGAGCCGTTGTGCTTGTGGCCCTGTGTGCGGCCGTGGCCGGTTGCCCGCAACTCGCCGACGTGGGGGTCGAGCTGGCCGTTTCCCCTGACCTGCTCGACTTCGGAACCGACACGGCGGTCATGAGTTTCGACGTGACCAAGAACGCCACGTCCCGCGCAATGGCGCCCCTCGTCGCGACAACCACCACCGCGTGGATCACGATCGAGGACTGCCAGAGCCCGGCGGACGGCTGCGTCAGCGGGGGGCCGCTCGACCCGGTGCACGTCACCGTACGCGTCGACCGCAGCCGCATGGTCCTTCTCGGCAACGACGGCGACATCATGGTCACGTCCTCTGGCGCGGCCGCCAGGATGGTCCAAGTCCAGGCCGACGCCTTGCTGGTACCGAATTTCCGGGCGGACGACACGACGCCGGAGCCGGGGCAGGTGGTTTATTTCGAAGACCGCTCCGAGGTGGCTGACGGGGAATTCGCGGTAGAGGGGCGTGAGTGGGACTTCGGCGATGGCACTACGAGCACGGACCGCGACCCCGCCCACGTGTATGCCGAGGAAGGCGAGTACACCGTCTCGCTTGAGGTAACCACTTCGACGGGGCGGGTTGAAACGGCGGTGAAGGAGGATTTCATTGTAGTAGCCGGCCGCACGCCCACGGCCGATTTCGAGGTCTCGGCCAATGCGGTGTTCCAGGGCGAAGCCATCGAGTTCCGCGACACGTCGGACTCCGGTCTGGCGCCGATCACCACTTGGCTGTGGGACTTCGGCGACGGGAACACGAGCGCGGCCGGGAACCCGATCCACGCGTATGAGACGCCCGGGGCTTACGCCGTTTCCCTGACCGTGACCAACACCTTTGGCTCGGACACCAAGACGGTCCCGGACTTCGTCTTCGTACAGGCGAAGGTGGCGCCCGAGGCCGACTTCACCGTGGGCGACGCGTACGTGGGTGAGCGCACGGCCTTCACGGACGCCTCTGTGGCGGGGACCATGCCCATCACCGGTTGGCGCTGGAACTTCGGGGACGGCGCCCTGAGCACGCAACAGAACCCCACGCATATCTTCGACGAAGCCGGCGTCTTCAATGTCTCCCTCACGGTCGAATCGGCCCACGGCAACCACGTCAAGACCTCCCCGGTGATGGTGGGCTACTTCCCGCTCGAGGCCGACTTCGAGGTCGATCGGCCCCGCGCGCTCACGACCGACGTCCTCCTATTTACCGACACGTCGCAGCACGGCAACGTGCCGATCACGAGCTGGCGCTGGGACTTCGGCGACGGGACCTCGAGCGACCGGCCCAACCCGACGCACCGGTACACGCAGACCGGCGCCTTCACGGTCTCGCTCACGGTCACCACGCAGCACGCCATGGACACGGAAACCAAGGCGCGCTACGTCTCCGTCTATGAACGCCGTCCCTTGGACAACTACGTGCGCCGCTTCGACGGCAACTTCGGGTTCACGCTCGAGAACACTCTGCATTCCGTGGGCGTCACGGCCTACGTCATCTACATGACCTCACAGCAGTGGCGCACCATCGACGAGGTCGACAAGCCGATCTGGAACCACTGGCTGACCGTGGTCGAGCCGGCAAACGTCACCAACGGCACTTCGTTGCTCATGGTTTCCGGCGGCAGCAACACCCGCCAGACCCCGCCAAGCGCCATACCCGAGTTCCTGGCCACCTTTGCCAAGGACACCGGCTCGGTGGTTGCGCTGCTCGAACAGGTGCCCAGCGAGCCGCTGGTATTCACCGAAGAGCCGGACCCGCGGTACGTCACGCTGGGCCGCACCGAGGACGAGATTATCGCCTACTCCTACGACCGGTACATGAACTCATTCGAGGACGAGTTCGGCCCGGACCAGGACTGGCCCGTCCTGCTCCCGATGGTCAAGAGCGCGGTCAAGGCCATGGACACGATCCAGGCCTTCATGGGCGACCTGACCGAACCCGTCGAGATCGAGGACTTCGTCGTGACCGGGGGCTCGAAGCGTGGCTGGACCACCT
>Ga0114930_10002449_pt1 | contig 16757 bp, 11 predicted proteins | sample AnhtaG_FD_87300 | JGI IMG/M metagenome (GOLD analysis project Ga0114930, IMG submission 87300) | Deep subsurface microbial communities from Anholt, Denmark to uncover new lineages of life (NeLLi) - Anholt_01485 metaG | ecosystem: Environmental > Aquatic > Marine > Oceanic > Sediment | place... | reverse complement strand
ATGAGATTGCCGGGCTTAACCTGGAAGGGGTAGTTGTTGATATAAAAGGGTCATCGGGGATTAACTGGGGTGGACTGTTGCTTAACTTCCTTCCCCTAATAATCTTTGGCGCCTTACTCTTCTTCCTGTTCCGTAGTGCCCGAGGGGCCAATAGCCAAGCTATGAGTTTTGGCCGTAGTCGGGCCCGGCTATTCCCGGCCAATACACCTACGGTAACCTTTGATGATGTCGCCGGGGTAGAGGAAGCCAAGCAGGAGGTACATGAGGTAGTTGACTTTCTCAAGTCTCGTGAGAAATTCCAGAGACTGGGAGCTCGCATTCCCAAGGGTATGCTGCTGGTAGGCCCACCTGGCACGGGTAAGACATTACTGGCTCGGGCAATAGCTGGTGAGGCTGGAGTACCGTTCTTTTCCATCAGCGGCAGTGAATTTGTCGAGATGTTTGTTGGCGTTGGCGCTTCCCGGGTGCGTGACCTCTTTGACCAGGCGAAACGCAATACTCCCTGCATTATCTTTATTGATGAGATTGATGCTGTAGGTCGCCATCGTGGTTCTGGGTTGGGTGGTAGCCATGATGAGAGGGAGCAGACTCTGAATCAGATTCTGGTGGAAATGGATGGCTTTGACACTAATACTAGTGTCATTATTTTAGCGGCTACCAACCGACCAGATATACTTGACCCGGCGCTACTGCGTCCTGGGCGTTTTGACCGACGCGTAATTCTGGACCAACCGGATATTAACGGTCGAATTGCCATTCTTAAGGTTCATTCCAATGGTAAGCCACTAGATGAGACAGTTGATTTAGAAGTGCTGGCTAAAACGACAGCTGGTTTCAGCGGTGCTGACCTCGCCAATCTGGTCAATGAGGCAGCCATTCTAGCTGCCAGGCGGGACAAAACAGCTATTGGGATAGACGAACTTGAGGAGTCTATAGACCGGGTAATAGCTGGACCGGAGAGAAAGAGCCGCCGGATAAGCCCAAAGGAAAAAGCAATTACCGCTTATCACGAGTCAGGGCATGCCCTGGTTGCCAAGATGCTGCCTAACGCTGACCCGGTACACAAAGTTTCTATAGTGGCTCGAGGGATGACCCTCGGTCACACTCGGCAATTGCCTACCGAAGACCGATACATGATGACTCGTGCTCAATTTAAGGATTTGTTAGCCACCTTGCTTGGTGGTCGTACCGCGGAAGAAATAATCTACGATGAGATTACTACCGGTGGCCACAATGATATTGAGCAGGCTACCAAAATAGCCCGCAAGATGATAACTGACTATGGAATGAGCGAGAAATTAGGCCCACGAACCTTTGGGCACAAGGAGGAGCTGGTTTTCCTTGGTCGTGAAATATCTGAGCAACGGGACTATAGTGATAAGATAGCGGAACAGATTGACGATGAGGTGCGGGATATTATCCAGTATGCCCATGAAACAGCTAGGAAGATTTTGACAGAAAATAAGCCAAAGTTAATCCAGATTGCGGAACAGCTCATTACCCAGGAGACGATAGAAGGTGCGGCGTTGGAGGCACTATTTAACGGACTGGTACCATTACCTTCTCCAGAAACCAAAGAAACACCCGAAACGATACCAGCAAAGGCTAAGACTAAGACCAAAACTAAACCTGTGCCCAAGAAAGCCCTGGATATAGTCCAGCGACCAAAACAAGCTCCGGCTACATCTTAGCCACCCGAGATTAACAGAGCTGGTCTCAAAAAGACCAGCTCCTCTTTTTTGGAGAAAGTATGATTGAGATTACGAGAGAGCCTATTTCTCCCGAGCTCATAGTTAATAAAGTTAAAACTGATAGTAGCGGTTGTGTAGTTACCTATGTTGGGTTAATTCGTGAGTACTCCCGTGGTAAACCAGTTCTTTCCGTAGAGTATGAGGACGCTCAGGGAACAGCCGAAGGAAGGCTACAAGAGATAACCAGTGAAATTGGGCAAAAATGGCAAATCAATAATATAGCTATATGTCACCGAATCGGTAAACTAAAAGTGGGGGATATTAATCTGGTTTTTGCCGTTGCTGCTGCCCACCGCCAGGAAGGCTTTGCTGCTTGCCAGTACGCTATTAATCAGTTCAAGCAAAAATTGCCCACCCAGAAAAAAGAAACCTACCATGACGGTAGCATTTGGGTTGAGAGACAAGAATAATAACTAGACTGGCTCCCCCATACCGGCTTAGAGGTATCAGACAGTAGTCCGAATCCTACTCGGGAAGCAAATCTAATCGAGATACGTTTTATCAACGGTGTTACCATTTATTGAGACTATGCAGTGCGTTTCTCTGGTATTTTGCGCCCGTAAGTAAGCGACAAACTAGGATTTAGGATTGAACATTCGCCCGCGCAAATTTCACCAGCTTGTTGGTGTTGACCTATTCTAGTGGTTGCGTTGACATTATCTCCTGTCACGTGTTATCAGAGGCTTAGAACCAGATTTGAGCGCTGGGAAGGAGCCAGACTATGGACATCGTAGAAGCTATATGTTCACGCCAGAGCATAAGAGGCTATAAACCTACCCCGGTTACTAAGGAGGCCCTCAGGGAGATATTAGACATAGCCACTCGGTCCCCTTCCAGTGACAATGCACAAACCTGGGAAATCACTGTTGTTACCGGGGAGGTACTGGATAATATCAAGTGGGGCAACGTTGAGAAGTTCACTTCTGGAGTGGCGCCTAATCCGGACTTTGCCCTTAATCGTCTTGAGGGCGTTTACCGGCAGCGGGAGGTGGAGCTTGCCATTCAGCTTTTTCAGCTCATGGGAATAACCAGGGAAGACAGAGACAAGAGAGCACAGTGGCGGCAGAGGGGTTTTCGCTTCTTCGATGCTCCAACGGTCATCATACTGTCTGCCGATAGTTCTCTTAGTGAATCACGTATCCTTCTTGACGCTGGTCTCATTGCTCAGACTATCTGCCTGGCGGCGCTAAACTATGACCTGGGCACCTGCATTGGCGTGCAAGGTGTACTGTACCCCGAGGTAATTAGGAAGTTTATTGACATACCCAAGTCCAAGCGAATAATAATAGGCATTGCCATCGGCTATCCGGACTGGGACTTCCCGGCAAACAAACTGGAAAGCAAGCGCGAGTCGGTGGAAAGCATAACCACCTGGTACGGTTTCGAATAGGGTGTCTTGGCTATCTGCTTATCTTTTTCGGCTTACCACATAATTTGCCAGTTGTATCAGCGCCTGACGGCTGGCGTTGTCTGGCAGGAGATTAAGATTATGGCAAGCCTTGGCACAATAATCTGAGGCAATCTGGTAGCATTCTTCAATAATTGACGAATTACGGACTCGTTCTATCGCCAGCTTGATATTCCTTTCTTTATCCTCATGCTGAAATATCTTTTTCACCGGGTTGTCTTCAGGGAAGCGTTCCAAAAGGAATATTGCCGGCAGGGTAAAAGTACCCTGGGCTAAGTCTGAACCGGTTGGCTTGCCCAATTCCTCCTCAGTGCCAACAAAATCCAGGACGTCATCCACGATTTGGAAGGCGATCCCTAAATTATAACCGTACTCGTTTAGAATCTTAATTGATTCCTCTGGTGCCTCGCTCAAGACGCTGCCCGACTCTGTGGCTAGGATAAAGAGGGCAGCCGTTTTGTGAGCAATTCTCTGGATATACTGTTCGTTTGTTTGTTCCAAATTAAAAGCACTAAAGGCCTGGGCCAACTCCCCCGTAGAGATAGTCCCGAGGGTCTGAGCAAATAGCTTTATTGCGCGCAGATTCTGAGTGGTAGCGGTAAGCTCCCCCGCTTTGGCAAATAAATAGTCTCCTAGAAGCACTGCTTTATCCTCGCCCCACACCTTATACAGTGTTGGCTTGCCTCTACGGACCGCAGATTTATCAATAGCGTCGTCATGAACCAGGGTAGCCACGTGCAAGAGCTCGACGGCGGTTGCCATCGGCAAAAGAGTATCAATATTATAGTTGTAAAATTTACCTGATAGCAGGGTAAGTGCTGGGCGAATCCCTTTACCACCACCACTTAGGCTATGGTCTAATAGCTTAGACAACCAAGAGAAACTGACCTGGCTAATTAAGCTTATCTCATTCCCTACCTTATCCAAATCTTCCTGGATGGGTGCATAAATGTCACTAAGCTGCAAGACCTTCCTCCTTAATAGGCATGCCTAGCCGCGCCGTCTCTTTGGCTACTAACTCTTCGTCTAATTTAGAGAATAGGGGCTCAGGGGGCAGTAATCTTTGTCCCGGTTGTGGTAAATGTAACTGCCAGCCATCGCCTTCAACACTACCCTCAAAACCAAGAAGCTGATGTAGTTTCTGAGAGCTAAAGGGCAAGAAAGGATAGAGTGCTGTTCTAAGAGCGGAAAGGACTGAGATAGCAATATATAAGGCAGTGGCTGAAGCCTGTCTATCTTGCTTTATTATTTTCCACGGAGATTTCTCATCCAGGTAGCGATTGGTCTCTTGAGCTAAGGACATAGCTGACCTTATTGCCCCCCTAAAATGGCATTGATAGAGAAGCCTATCCATAGTGTCAAGGGTGCCCTTGGCCTGTTCAATTAGTGCTTGGCTACGGCTATCAAGTTCCCCAGGCATTGGTACGCAACCATCGAAGCTACGGTAGGTAAAGGTAAGCACACGGTGAACCAGGTTACCGTAAGTAGCCACCAGCTCATCATTGTTACGGCGCACGAACTCATGCCAGGAAAAGTCAGTATCCCCTGTTTCCGGCATGTTTATAGACAGCATATAACGCAGCGGGTCAGGTGCATAGCGGGATAGATAGTCGGGTAGCCAGACTGCCCAGTTACGACTACTGGAAAGTTTCCTGCCCTCAATAGTTAAGTACTCATTGGCAGGCACATCATAAGGCAGATTAAGCCCACCGTAGCCCATCAACATTGCCGGCCAGATAATGGTGTGGAAGGGAATGTTGTCCTTGCCAATAAAGTAGTAGCTCTTTACCTTTTCGTCCTGCCAGAAATCACGCCACTTTTCAGCATTGCCGGTGGATTTAGCCCATTCCTTGCTGGCTGAGAGGTAACCAATAACGGCCTCAAACCATACATAGATACGCTTGCTTTCATAGCCGGGTAGTGGTATAGGGACTCCCCAGTTTATATCGCGGGTGATAGCCCTATCTTTCAGTCCTCCCTCAAGATAACGCATAGTAAAGTTAAGCACATTGGGCCGCCAGTGCTTTTGCTCCCTAACCCAGGATAAGAGCCTGTCCTGGAAGGCAGTAAGCTTGAGGAAGAAGTGCTCCGAGTCCTTGAACTCAGGTGTAGCACTACAGATACCACATCGTGGCTCAATCAGCTCCACTGGATTTAGCGGCTGGCCGCACTGGTCGCACTGGTCACCCCGGGCACCAGAGTAGCCACAGCGGGGGCAGGTGCCCTCAATATAGCGGTCAGGCAAGAAGCGTTGGCAGGCGGCACAGAAGGCTTGCTTAACAGTATCTTTATAGATATAGCCCTTATTGAAAAGAGTGAGGAAGATGTCCTGTGCTACCTCGGCATGATTGGTAGTACCGGTAGTAGTATATAAATCAAAGGACATGCCTAACTGCTGCCAGTCCTTTAGAAACTGCCGGTGATACTTATCGGCTATTTGGGCCGGGGTCTTGCCCTCACGCTCTGCACTGATAGTTATTGGCGTACCATGCACATCCGAACCAGTTACCATTAACACCTCGTTACCCTTGGTGTGGTGGTAACGGGCAAATATGTCCGGCGGCAAATATGCTCCGGCAATTTGACCTAAGTGCAAGGGGCTGTTGGCATAAGGCCAGGCCACCCCGATAAAAATTCTCTCGCCCATATAATTCATTCCTTGTCTAACAAACTGCCTAATATTCTACCACAACACAAACCCAACGACTAACCCTTATTTAACAAAGAAGGTTATCACCTGCTCCCCCTTTTCCTGTTTATAGTCGGCATAGCCCTTTTTGAGGCAGCAATCGATGCATAAACGTGATATAACACCTTCTGCCTCTTCAATGATTAAATAGCGCTCAGGGTATGGTATAATGCGATGACAATCATCACACTGGACTACCCCTAAAGATATGCATCCACGACGCATTGTGACTCCTTTCTAAGCCATCTGGGCAGTATTATGAGCCTTAGCCATGAAAATCAGGGTTACTCTCCATAGAGTTGCCCCCTTTGCCCGTGATAAGTACAAAACTTCAAGATAATCTGAGCCAAGCCTGATATAGTTCTTTCTTTGATAGGCCCGTTTCTGAAGCTATTCTAGCTACCACCTCTTTAGCTGTTAACCCAGACTGGCGCATATGGCGTAACTGCTGCTCAATAGCTGGGGTTAACTGTGGTCTGTTCCCCTCCCTTTTGCCCTCGATAACCAGAGTAAACTCTCCCCTTGGTTGGGTGAAGTATTCAATAGCCTGGCTTATCCTTCCCCGGAAAACTTCTTCATGAATCTTAGTTAGCTCACGACAAATAGCTACCTTTCTATCTCCCAGGACAAGCAGTATATCGTCTAGCGCCGCCGATAGCCGGTGAGGCGATTCTAAGACTACGATAGTTCCTTCTTCATTAACAATAGACTCGAGGAGACGCCGTCTGGTACCGGACTTACGGGGAAGAAAGCCCAGGTAGATAAACTTGTCCGTGGGTAACCCAGAGATAACCAGGGCTGTGATGACAACCGATGGTCCGGGGATAGGAACCACTGGAATATCACGTTGGCTGGCAGCTACAATTAGTTCGTAGCCGGGGTCGGACATACCTGGCATCCCAGCATTAGAAACGAGAGCCACGTCACCGTCATCAAGACAGTTTAAGATATGCTCTAGCTTAGTCCATTTGTTATACTCATGATAACTTGTCATCGGTGTTTTAATATCATAGGTATCAAGTAGCCGTTTTGTCTTGCGGGTATCTTCAGCGGCAATAAGCTTCACCTCGCGCAGAATACGAAGGGCACGTAAGGAAATATCCTCTAAATTACCAATAGGGGTAGCCACAACATAAAGAGCCGGCATCGTCTCTACCAATCTAGCTATTATAACCTACCCTTAGCCATCCGTCTATAGAGAGTGTTTATCAAGGGATAGGGTTGATAAACACACATAATTAAAATTTCTTGACTTTTAACCCCGGAGTTTGGTATAGTTTCTGCTTAAGAGAGGAGAGGACAATGGCTACCCCCCAGTTTAAAGAGTTGCGGCGTGCCTATGGATTTGATGAAGTGGCTATAGTTCCGGGAGATATAACCATCAATCCCGACCAGACGGATGTAGATTTCAAAGTGGATAACTTTACCTTCCCCATCCCTATCATGGCAGCAGCTATGGACGGGGTGACTGATGTCAACTTCGCTATCCTTATGGGTAAACTAGGAGGGCTGGCGGTTCTCAACTTGGAGGGAGTACAGACCCGATATGAAAACCCCCAGGAGATACTGAGGGAAATTGCTCAAGCCTCAGACGCTGAAGTTACCTCTTTACTGCAAAAGATCTATTCCCAACCGATTAAGGAGAACCTTATTGGCGAGCGGATTCAAGCCATTAAGCAGGGAGGGGCAGTATGCGCTGTTTCTGTGGCACCAGCTAATACCAAACGGTTTGCCCCGATAGCTGCTGAGGCTCAGGCTGATATTTTTGTTGTCCAGTCTACGGTTACTAGTGCTCGGCATATATCCAAGAGCTATCGGGGGCTAATCTTCTCTGAGCTTAGTCAGTCTATACCTATGCCTATTATTGTTGGTAACTGTGTTAGCTATAGTGCCTGTTTGGAGCTGATGAGAACGAGGATTTCCGGGGTTCTGATAGGTATAGGGCCAGGTGCGGCTTGTACCACTAGGGAGGTTCTGGGGATAGGGGTCCCTCAGATAACTGCTACCATGGACTGTGCCGCAGCGAGAGACGAGTATCTACGTGAGTCTGGCAGATACGTACCAATAATTACCGACGGTGGTTTTCGTAAGGGTGGAGAGCTGTGTAAAGCCTTTGCTGCCGGGGCTGATGCGGTAATGCTAGGGTCTATTTTTGCCCAAGCTAAAGAGGCGGCGGGGTTGGGTTATCACTGGGGTATGTCTCACCCACACCCAGCATTGCCCAGAGGAACTCGAATAAAGGTCGGCACCACCGGCACATTAGAGCAGATTCTCTTCGGTCCAGCTTCAGTCACTGATGGTAGTCAAAACCTAGTTGGGGCTCTCCGCACTGCCATGGGTGTCTGCGGCGTCTCTACCATTCAGGAAATGCACCGGGTTGAGATGGTAATTGCTCCGGCTATTGTCACTGAAGGAAAATCATGGCAACTGTCAGCACATACGAAGGCGGTCTAAAGTAAAAGAATTCCTCTTAGCACTTGGTGAAGGGTCAGATGGGTGGCCTGGAAATCATTAAACAGTACTTTCTTGTTTCAGACTGATTAGGGTAGACTTGTAGCGGAATAACCTTACTTCTAGCCGCGTAATATTACTCCTCTTCCTCTTCAGTGGTTACATTCATTTTTCCTCTAGGATAAGGCAGCAGTGGCTCTGCCTTTCTCGTCTTGCGTGGCGCTGTGAAGACCAGTTTATCAATTACTTGGCGTAGTTCTTTTAATCTCCCAGCTGGCTGCTCACTTTCTATTCTAACTACCACACCATTTACCCCAGCTTCCCGTAGAGCCTGAAGCTCATTAGCTAAGACATTTGACGGTATAGAGACCAACAATGGCTTGGTCAATACCCTTGACAGAATATGAGCTGAGTTGTAACATTAAATGCTGAAAGAAAGTTACGGGTCTGAAGTAGCAGAATCAAACACTGCAGAAAGGAAAAGGGGGGAGTTAAAAGCCAGCACTATTGAGAAGCTGGGCCAAGAGTGTTTGGTTGGCTAGAAGGGAGCGGCTGGCTTACAGCCGGAATAGCTATGCCGGTGAGAGTTAGCAAAGAGCAGGGCTAGTCTCCTGCCAAAGTCCCATTCACCGCTTCTGTTTCTGCAGCAGGTCATATAGGCTTTGAGGAAGGTGAGTAAAGCGATTAATCTCCCTGCCGGTTAGAGAGGACTTTGCAGTCAGCAGGCCTTTCCACTCTGGTTCTTGCGCTGAGTCAAAAGTGACAGGCATAACATTTATGCCTGGTCTAATCCTGGGGTCGTCCTTGCCCTACCCTCTTACCTCCTATGTAGAGATTAGGCTTCATCTTTTTCAGCTCGGCAAGCACTCTTCCGAAGTCCTTATGGTTTTTACCCCACATCCAGAGTGATGTTAATAAGCGTCTTTAAGCAGCTTTAGGATTTGGCGCTCGCTAAGTGGCACGGGATTACTAGTAATATTGGCAACATCCTCTGATGTCTCAAACGCAATCTTGCTCAAATTCTCTTCCAATATTCCGATATCCCTTAGCCTTGTGGGTATCTTCAGGTCTTTGTACAATTTAACTAGAGCTGCTTCCAAATCGTCTGAGCTATCCAGTGCCCAAGCTAGATTCGAGAACTGTTGCAAGCAGACACCCTTATTAGCTCTAGCGAAGCAGAGGAGACCCAGGGCAACGGCTTTCCCGTGGGAAATGTGATAATGCGCACCAATGGTGTGGCCAATAGCATGGCCTAAGCCGAGACCTTTAGAAAAGGCAATACCACCATTGATGGCCGCCATACACATATCCGCCCTGGCATCAAGATTCTCTCCATCACTATAGGCTGCCCTCAGGCTCCGGCCAACTAATTTCACGCCATAGAAGGCAAGTGCCTCATAATAGGGGTGATAGGGAATAGTCATACCCACATACCCTTCAACACAGTGGGCCAGTGCGTCAATACCTGTTTCTGCGGTTAGCCGGGGGGGCATGCTCCTACATAGATTAGGGTCAACTATGGCTAACTTAGGAATGAGCAAGTCACTCATAATGATGAACTTAACATCTCTCTGTTTATCTGTAATTACCGTGTATTGATTCACTTCGCTGCCGGTACCCGAGGTCGTTGGGATACAAATCAGCGGCGGTAGTGGCGGCTTGATTTTAGCTGCTCCTCCCACCATAGCTTCGTATTCTGCCAAAATTCCGGGATGAGACACCCTTATGGCAATAGCCTTAGCCGCATCAAGAGAACTGCCTCCTCCCACTGCCACTAAGCCATCACAACCCTGTTCCTTGTAAAGCTCACCGGCTTTCTCTATTTCCTCTATCGGCGGGTCGGGTTCTACTTCAGAAAAGACAAATGAATCTATATCACTATTTTGCAAAATTCTCTGAACCCTGTCAGCCACTCCAATCTTCTTCATAACCGGGCCCGCTATCACGAAGGCCTTCTTCATATTGAGTGCTTTAGCTCGTGCACCCAGTCTTTGGATTACGCCGGCTCCGAATAAAATTGGTGGGGGAGAGGGGAAGCGAACTTCCCAAATTTTTTTGGGTTCCCTGAAGGTTTCTAATCTTTCCCATATGCTATCTAGCTCAGAATCTTCAACATCAAATACGCTGTTAGTCGGAGGAAGTGCTTCTGTCCGGACAAATGCCGGGTAACGCTCATAGATTTTGCTAAACTCAGCACCTTCGTTGAATCTCAGCTCGTCTTTCAAAGTTTCCTTGCCCAAGTTGGCTATATCACCAGCTTCCAGATTTAGCCCGTAACGGGCATTGACCAAATTTGCCAGAAAATCATAAGTTGAAGGCTGCCCTACAGGGACAGCATTTAGACAATACCCGAGGGTATCCCAAGTCGCTGCTTCTATCTGGAACCTTAATGAGTTTGCTATTTGGCCTGTTTTTTGCAGTGGTATTCTGTAGGTGAGGCCTGCAGTATGGTCCGCTCCCATGGGGCTTGTGGCATAGGTTACACCCATCCCTTTAACCGCTCTAGGGTCATGGGCGGGAATAGCCTGTCCTTTGAATGCAGGAACCCTGCTGACATTAAGGGCTTTCGCTGTGGAAACTACACCATTTCCTAGAACATAGCCAAATTCGGTGCCCTGCTCTATTTCTGCAAACAGTTTTAGCGCAGACTCCACATTACCCAGCTTCATCTTTCCGGCACTTGCCGCCACACCTAAACTACTTCCTATTTCTATTAAATCAATACCGAGATCATCGCAGATGAATTGCATCCGACCTATGGCATCGGGGTCACTAATGCTTAGGTTAGTTCCTAGCAGTGCAATTCCCTCATATTCATAGGCAGAGACGGAGCGTTTTCCCTCAGCATCGTTATAGATTATTGAGCACTGAACAACACAACCCGGCATGCAACCATGCATTCTACCGCCATGTTCACAAACATTTTTCTTAATGACTTCACCACTCACCTTTCTAAACTCTTTAGGCCTACCTGAGCTGTAATTTTCCGCTGGCATAGTCCCTTGATAACTCGCGGTGTTGACTGCTAGCGGCGTCCCGAAAGTGTGGAAAAGTTGACAACTGATATCTTTTACTAGAGTGTTTGTCCAGAATTTTACCGTGTCTTTAAATAGAACTTTATCAGCAATATCTACTGCTGAGGTGCCGATGTCGTCAATGATGATAGCCTTAAGCCCCTTGGAGCCCATTACTGCTCCCAGTCCACCTCTGCCAGCATGCCTTGAGGGGTCTCCTAGGATATCAGTAAAGGCAACTGTTGCCGACTTATACCTCCTCTCACCGCCAATGCCTATAGAGATTATTGCCGTTTTCTCACCATATTTCTTATGCAGCTCTTCAACTAGTTCATAGTTTTTCAGGCCTCTATACTCATCAGCGGGTAATAGAACCGTTTCATCCTTGGAAATCTTAAGGCAGTAAAGTTTTCCGTCTTCAGGAATACTCTCAACTATGATGGCCCGTATACCTAGCCTGTCCAATTTCTGTGCTGACGGACCGCCGGCATTAGCCTCTTTTATCCCCAGGGTTAGAGGGCTCTTCCCACCCACCGAAACCCTACCTAGCTGGGGAGCCATTGTCCCGGCCAGAGGTCCACCAGCAATAATTAGCTTGTTCGCTGGGCCGAGTGGGTCGGCATCAGGAGGCACTTCCTTATTCATTATTTTGGCACTCAATCCTCTACCCCCCACTAATCTCCATTCTTCTGGTAGATCTTCGTAAACTGTTTTTAGCTCTTTCATGTTAACGCGGAGGGTTTTCATTTTTCCCCACTGTTTTTCCTCATGTTTGCTTATTAAATTTATGAAGCAGTCTCAATTCCAGACAACCTTTTTGCAGCGTTTTTCATTTCATCTATATTGGTTTGTCTACCAATCATGATTTTCTGAGCCATGGGTGAGCCGGCACCATGCATAGATTCAGCCAGATAACATGCAGCCCCTAGGCCCGTCGTAAGATTTTCAATCAGCCTCACTATACGGATACGGTTTTCCACAGGGACACCCTGAATACCTTTTAGATATTTGGCAACATGTTTACCTATCCTAGGTTCCTTAAGGTCTTTTTCAGAAGGCATGGTCAATATAATACCACCAGCAATCTCTTGGGCAAACCTGGCTAACTCATAAGGGAATCTGGTCACATTTAGTTTGGATACATTTGCCAATAGAGTATTGACGCAGTAGGTTCCGGAGGGCTCTCTATGGCCTTCATAGGCACAAGAAAGACTACAACACATCATAGTTTCGTTAAGATGAATCATATCAATGATTTTGTCTCTGATATGAGCAGCCTTTGAAGTGCCCTGGTATTCGGCAATCAGTTGACATGCGCCAATCAGGACATTACCAATACCTGACTTACAGGCATAGCTTTGGCGGTGATAGGAAGTAAAGCTTTCCACCAGGTCAGACGTAAAATCACATTCCTTATACATGAACACACGTTCCCGAGGGACAAATACATTATCAAAAATGACCATGCACTCCTGCCCACCGTAAAGGACATTACCTACGTCCATACTTGGACTATCTATCTTTCGGGTGTCGCAAGACTGCCTTCCATAGACGTAGATGATTCCTGCAGTGTCAGCTGGTAAGGCAAAGGAGATAGCATAGCCCTTATCTTCCTCACGCATAGCCCTAGTCGGCATGCAGATAATCTCATGGGAATTCACTGCTCCTGTCTGGTGTAGCTTAGCTCCACGAACTATAATACCATCTGGTTTTTCTTCCACCACGTGAAGATATTGGTCTGGGTCAGCCTGCTCAGCTGGGCGAAGACTTCTATCACCCTTAGCATCTGTCATGGCGCCACAGCAGACGAGGTCTTCATCCTGAACATACTTCAAATACTCTAAGAAGCGTTTATTGTATTTAGTTCCGTACTTCTGGTCAATGTCATAGGTCACTATTGATAGGGCATTTAAGGCGTCCATACCAACGCAACGCTGAAAGCAAGAGCCAGTATAGGCGCCCAGTAGCCTACCCATCTTTGATTTGTTAACTAGGTCTTCGATACTCTGGTGGATGTGACAGAAGCGGTTTATTTTCTTTCCGGTAAGGTGGGAGGTGGCGGTTATAATATTTTGATACTCGGGGAATTTATCTTCTTCAGCGATTTCATAGGTTGCTGCCATACAGTTCATCGTGGGTCTAATGATAGGATTATCTATGATATTGGTAACCTGTTCTCCAAACATGTAAAGTTCAAAGTGCATTCTCCTCATACTTTCAATATATTCCTCTTTTGTCTTCATAAAAATCCTTTCCCCTGAGGCTAAATCACTCCCAGCTCTTTCAGGTGGCTAATCTCTGTCTGGGTCATTCCTAATAAGTGGCTCAGAATCTCTTGTGTGTGTTCTCCTAAATCGGGAGAGGTTCGTGTCACCTGGCATTGGGTTCTGGAAAAATTAAAAGGTGTATTTACGACTTTGACCTTGCCGGCTCTGGGGTCATCTAGTTCAACAATCATGCCTCTAGCAGTCACTTGCTCATCAACTACTACCTGAGGAATAGTATTAACTGGACTGCAGGGTATCCCAACCTGCTCCAGTTCTTCAACCCACTCTTTAGTGCTCTTAGTTTTCATTGCCTCTGTCAAGGTTGGCTCCAGCACTTCATAATTCTGAGTGCGCAGCCAGCCGGTTTCAAATCTTGGGTCATCCATGAGGTCAAGACGACCGATGGTAGCACAGAAAAGAGGCCACTGGTCTCTGACCCCACCTCTCGCAGCTACTGTAACGTAGCCATCTTTGGTGGGAAAAGCTTGAAATGGTGTAATGACGGGGTGCCTGGTGCCAAGAGCCTGGGGTATCTCACCCGTATTGAGATAGCGGACAAAGGCATTCTCCAGAACAGTTACCTGGCAGTCTAGCATGGCAATGTCTATTAGTTGTCCTTGTCCACTTACCTGGCGCTCCTGCAGAGCAGCCAGAATAGCGATGCACAAGAATAGGCCAGCAGCAATATCGCCATAGGATGCGCCTGGTCTAACTGGAGGTCTCCCTGGTTCCCCAGTAATACTCATGATGCCGCCCATGGCCTGAATAATGATGTCAAAAGCGGGCTTTGTAGCATAAGGGCCATGTTGACCAAAGCCAGAGCCGCTAGCGTAAATGATTCTGGGATTACGCTGCCTCACTGTTTCATAGTCAAGACCCAATTTCCCTATTTTGCCAGGCACAAAATTCTCTACGAACACGTCAGCACTTTCCGCCAGTTTTAAGAGTATTTCCCTTCCCGGCTCGGTGGCTAAATTTAGCGCGGTGCTTTTCTTACCACGATTAAGGCTGAGAAAGTAAGTGCTTAGCTCATTTACAAAGGGGCCGTTGCCCCTAGCTAAATCACCCCCCTTCAGATTCTCAACCTTAATCACTTCCGCACCTAAATCACTAAGTAGCATGGTGGCGAAAGGTCCAAATAATGCCTGCGTTAGGTCAAGGACCCTAATTTCCTGTAGTGGCCCACCCATATCTGGCCTCCTTTATTCTGATTACAAGGAAATTACTCTACAAAGGGATGTTTCCGTGCTTTTTCCACGTTGTCCCTTCAATTTTCTTGTTCTTCAATAAATTCAATGCATAAATAAACCATTGGCGGGTGTCTGCCGGCCGAATAATACCATCTATGTATTGCTTCGACGCCGCATAATAAGGTGAGGTAATAGCTTCCTTATATTCTTTGATTTTTTCTTGACGAACCCTCCCCGGGTCATCCGCTTCAGCGATTTCTTTCTTATACAGAATAGCCACTGCTGCTTCTGCCCCCATCATGGCAAATTCTGCGGTAGGCCAAGCAAACAATAGGTCAGCACCTGTTTCATGGCAACACATGGCTGGGATGGCGCCACCATAGTACTTCCGAATTACACATGTAATCTTAGGTACAGTAGCTTCGGAAAAAGCATAGAGCATCTTGGCGCCGTGTCGTATGATTCCTTTCCCCTCCTGATCTACCCCAGGTAAGTAACCTGGCACATCGGCTAAAATAATCAATGGGATATTAAAGCAATCACAAAACCGAATAAATCGGGCGGCTTTGTCGGCTGCATTGACATCGATAGTTCCACCTAAATAGCGAGGTTGGTTAGCTACCACCCCCACCACGTGGCCATCCAGGCGACCGAAGCCAATGACCATGTTTTGAGCAAAGAGGGGCTGAATCTCAAAGAATTCCGAACGGTCCATAATTTCCCTAATCACCAAGCGCATATCGTAGGTCTTTTTAGGGGAGGTAGGTACAATCTCTGTAAGGATCTCATTCAAGCGGAATGGGTCATCTCCACTCGGGATTACCGGAGGGCTTTCTCTGTTGTTTTGAGGAAGATAGGATAATAGTTTCCGAATCAGACCTAAGCAGTCGGTGTCATCTTTGGCTACCAGGTGAGTCACCCCTGATTCCTTTGAGTGAATTTTAACCCCTCCCAATTCTTCAAAGGTGACCTCGACTCCGGTAACCTCCTTGACCACTGCGGGTCCGGTAATAAACATCTGGGCAGTTTTTTCGACCTGAATGATGAAGTCCATAAGGGCTGGAGAATAAACCCCGCCACCAGTGCAGGCGCCCATGATTCCAGCAATCTGGGGAACCACGCCAGAACAGCAAGTATTTTCGTAAAACATTTGTCCATACCCCGATTCATTTTGTATGCCGTCCTGGAGGCGTCCCCCTCCAGACTCGTAAAGTCCAATCACCGGGGCGCCAGTCTTGCGAGCCATTCGGAGCAGATAATTGATTTTTTCTCCGTGTGCACGTCCCGTTGAACCACCAAAAACCGTTACGTCTTGTGAAAAAACGAAAACACGTTGGCCTTCAATAGTAGCAAACCCAGTAACTACCCCATCTCCCAGGATCTTTTTTTTCTGCATATCAAACTCAAAGGTCTGGGTTTCGGCCAGCATGTTAATTTCCACGAATGACCCTGGGTCCACTAAAGCATCTATCCGTTCGCGGCAGAGCAGTTTTCCCTTTGCCTTTTGGGTTTCCTGTTTTTCACGGCCTCCGCCTAGCTTAGCTCGTTCCTCTTTTTCTTGAAGCTGGGTGACCAGTTCTTCCCATGTTCCCACTAGTATCCCTCCTAGGGGTAGTATAACACCAAAACCTCTTATCACTCAAGATTCAGCCTCGGCTGGCTTGAGGACTCGTTTCTTAGGTTCCTCCAACCATTTGCTTGATTGGCACTTGTTAGACTGCTGCCTGAGTGCCACCTTGCGTTGTTCGGCTGGTAAAATGCAGCCGAGAGCCACTATGTACCTTCACATTCTAGTACAAAGCAGCTCTCGGCGTGCAACTAACTCATCCGCTGCCGAAATCTAAAGCCCCCCGGCCACAATACCATCCTTTTCAGGACAAAGCCATCTTACCAGCCAACTGAAAGGTAATTCAGCCAGGCTATTGTTGGGTAGAGAATGGTAACAAAGGCGGTAACGACGGTAAACCACCCGGCAAACTTTGCCAGT
>Ga0114930_10002447_pt1 | contig 16761 bp, 13 predicted proteins | sample AnhtaG_FD_87300 | JGI IMG/M metagenome (GOLD analysis project Ga0114930, IMG submission 87300) | Deep subsurface microbial communities from Anholt, Denmark to uncover new lineages of life (NeLLi) - Anholt_01485 metaG | ecosystem: Environmental > Aquatic > Marine > Oceanic > Sediment | place... | reverse complement strand
CGAGTTATTTTACGTGTTACAAAGGTTTCTCCCCTTCTTGGCGATTCATGATTGAATAGAATTCCGTTGCTAGCAAATAGCTTGTAACCTTCTCGGTAATTTCTTACCATCCAATATGAGTAAGCTTTAGAAGCAGCATAAGGACTTCGGGGTCTAAAGGGGGTGTCTTCATTTTGAGGGGCAGTTGCATCCCCAAACATTTCACTGCTTGAAGCTTGATAGAATCTTGTATTGATTCCGCTCCTTCTTATTGCTTCTAAAATTCTGGTGGTACCTAATCCTGTGATATCTCCTGTAAATTCAGGTAAATCAAAACTTACTCTAACATGACTCTGAGCTCCCAGATGATATACTTCGTCAGGCTTGATATTGTATATAATATTTGTAATCTGCCCAGAATCAGAAAGGTCTCCATAATGCAAAAAAAGCCTTGTTTCTGGAAGATGAGGATCCTGATATAAATGGTCAATTCTAGCTGTGTTAAATGTGCTTGATCTACGGATTAATCCATGAACTTCATAATCTTTATAAAGCAAATATTCTGCTAAATAAGAGCCATCTTGACCGGTTATACCTGTTATTAGCGCTTTTTTTCTGGAAGTCAATGTATTCTCCTATATATTTTTATGGGAATGCTTGAATTTAAAAAAATGATATGTTTTGATTAATTCATCTATTCCTTAATCTAATGTTTTTTTTGTTTTGAATCCAAGAAAATTTATTTTTATTATATGAAACACTGTAGTTTCTTTTATCATCATCTTCCTCGATATATGCAAAATTTAGATAATAATCTATTCTTTTTCTATTTTTAGAGTTGCTTCCTATTGAAAGATTTGCAGGCTACCGCCGTTAGCTTTCAAAGCAATTTAAATTGTTCTGCACTCGGCTCTATTCTATCTGTTCAGTCTTTTTCGTCGTCTCTTCAGCTATGTTCGCTTGTACAGTCTTTTTTATTTGTTACATCTTTATTTAATCGTATTGTTTATTTTCTTAATCTTTTTCGAACTATTTATTAATACATTCATCAAAGTTCCTAATTATTAGTCATTTATAGTAGTCTTTTTACTTTTTCCTCTATAGATGTGGAGATCATTTTTACAGGTTGGTATTTTTCTTTAGTTAGATTGAACCTCCGGCTCATCTGGCTGACGCTGGACTTTGATAATGATTTGAAATATGTGCTTAATTGCTGGTTACTTAAATCTGTATATTTCTTTAAAAAATAAACCGCTGCATTACGTGAGAGAATAGTAAGGTCAATCTTTTTATTTTTAAGTTTTAAAGAGGACCAATGTTGTGGTTGAGTCGCTAATTTTATAATTTTTTTTGCTATAGCATCTTCGTTTCCTTGGGAGTTGGTTTTATTCGAATGGTATTTTTTTTGAATTTCTTTTTTAAAATTTTCACTTCCAAGAATGATGCTTCCTTTTAAGTTTTCAAATGGATAAGCGATTTGTTCTTTAAAGCTATTTTTGATGTGTTTTTGGTAATTTAAGGATGCTTTATGACATTCTTCATTGAATGTGCTCAGGATGCAATCATAATCTACCCAGTCCTCTCTTTTTTCTTTATTGATATATCCCGGGAGGCTGCTCCATTTATACTGAAAGAGCGATTTAGCAACTCCATCTTGTTTGGGAAGCAGGTGGAGGTAAATACTTATATCTCCCAGATAAGTCTTTTTTTCTATGATGTAACAGGTGTAGCGATCTCTAAATAGTCTATTCCTTCGTTTGTGACGGTGGTTGAAATAATTTGCATAGTCGCTCCTTATCCGATGCATAGAATTTGTGAGGTTACTTGTGTTAGTTTCCATAATGAAAGAAAATTTCTCTGGTAAAAGTACATAGCTGTAGAATTTAAGATTACTCCGGATTTTCTGTTGGCGGAGGAGATTTACAAAATATAGCTTATCCATGTGGTCCATAAATATATCTATTCCTTTATTCCCTTCAGAACTTATGAAGTATGTTAGGGATTCCCCCTCAATTCTTGCGATTCGCCCACTCATCTTTTAGTTATCCCATCAAGAAGTATCCAATACTTTATTGATTTTAAGAGTGCTTGTCAAGCCTTGACGGAAAAAATTCGAGGAAACTTGGAAATGCCCGGTTTGTTTTATTTAACAAAATGGTCCCTTCCTTCCCATGTTTTTATGAAAATTTAAGATAATATTGAATAAAATAAGATGAAGGTAACGATATCAGTATTTGTCTGATTTCTTTGTAAGATTTTATCCTATTATTTTGTAGGTATATGTCCTACAAATTTTAGTTGATTAATGGAGAATTATGCCTTATTGTTTTTATGTGAAAGGCTGGCAAAGTAAATTATGTTTTACAGCATTATGTGGAAAAGAGAAAGATTCTTAAATGGCTTTTATGTTGTTAGTAGTAGAGGAGGTTGACAGGGGAGAAGTGATGTAATAGAATTCTTCTCACAATATATGGGAACTTAGAAGAGAGGAAATAAAAATGATAAATATTTTTTCTTTAGAAAAATCAAAACCTTTGGCGAAGAATGTTTCATTCTTTAAGCTTGTTTTTGTATTTATGTTGTGTTCTTTGTTTATTAGTGGAGGTTCGCTGTTAGGTTCTACCTTAGAGACTGTGGAGATAGCCCAGGAGACCCAACAGGATAAACAGGATAAAGTCTATGCATTCGGCTACGATATTTTCAAGAAGCTCCCTGAGCCAATAACAGAAGGCCCTGTTGATGAGCAATATTTATTGAGTCCAGGTGATGAGATAATCATTAATGTTTGGGGGCAATTGAACCTTGAGTATCCTTTAACTGTGAGTGAAGCCGGCTATATAGATATCCCGGCTGAAGGAGGGAGGATATTTACCAACGCAGTAAGTTTAAAAGAATTGAAGGGGCTGGTAACCCGGAAGCTCTCTCAGATATATTCGAGTTACATCAATTTTAACAATCCTTCCCGGAGTACAGCTTTTGTGGATGTCAAACTTGCCAAAGTGAGGAAATTGCTGGTTTATGTGGTTGGTGAAGTTGAAAATCAAGGTGTATACACAATTAGCTCGTCAGTTGCTACTCTGCTAAATTTATTAAATAACGCGGGCGGAGTTAAAGAGACAGGTTCATTAAGAGAGATAAAAATAAGAAGAGCCGGGGGATCAATAGACGTAGTTGATCTGTATGATTTTCTCCTGACAGGAGAAATTGATACTAAAAAGTCCCGTATAAGATATAACGATTATATTATTGTTCCATTAAAAGGGAAGTCTGTAACTATAAAGGGAGAAGTAAAGCGGCCCGGAATATACGAGATAACCGGGAATGAGGGTATAAAAGACCTGGTGCAGTTTGCCGGGGGCTTGACCTCTAATGCCTATTTAAAAAGGAGCCAGATCAGACGGCATGAGATCAGTGTCGGAGAAAACTTCATAGATTTGAATATAGAAACCATCTTTAATGATCATCAGGGCGATTTTGCTCTTGTGGACGGAGATGAAGTGACAATTTTCCCCAATATTGATGTAAGAAGAAGAATGGTTCAAATAGGAGGCGATGGGATAAAAAGACCCGGGACATATGAATACGTATCTGGAATGACTGTTAAAGATTTAATTGAGAAGGCTGAAGGAATAAAAGAGGATGTTTTCCTGGAGAGAGCTGATCTATTAAGAACTGAGGAAGATTTTTCAAAAAGATTAACAGTTTTTTCACTGGAGAATTTATTCAAAAAAAATAATGAAAATTATTATGAATATATAGGAAACGAAAAGAATAATTTCACATTAAAAGAAATGGACCAGATAACAATCTATTCTTCTTATGAGATGAAAGGAGAAGATAAGCATGTCACCTTGGAAGGCCATGTGAAGGAGCCAGGAACATATATTCTTCCTGAAAATATGACATTATATGATTTGATCTTTTCAAAAGGAGGCTTTCAGAACGAAGATTTTAGAAAAAGAGCTTATTTAGAATTAGCTCACATTTTTAGAAAGATCTCTGGAGAGCTTGAGGAGAGAGTTATTACATTTAATTTAAGGAAATTATTAGAAAGAAAACATGAAGAGAATTTCTCTCTGGAAGATTCAGACAGAGTAATGATTTATTCTTATGAGACAATGGAAACAAAACCTTTTGTTACTATAGAGGGGCTTGTCAAGCGTCCTGGTATTTTTCCACTGGCTGAGAATATGACCCTTGAGGATTTAATTCTTCTTGCTGGAGGTCTTCGGCCGGATGCTTATAAAGTCGAAGCTGTTATTGCGCGGATGCAGCCTGAAGAGGCTGAAGGTCAAAAGAAAGTTGCTACAATCGTGGTGCCTGTTGAATCTAATTTTGCAAGTATTCCTGATGAAGAAAAAACTCGACTTGAAACTTATGATAAAGTTGCTATAAGAAATTTGCCAGAATGGGAGCCCTTACCGGTGGTCAATGTGGGAGGTCAGATTAAATATCCGGGGAGTTATTCTCTTGAAAAGACGGAAGAGAGAATTTCGAGCATTATAAAAAGAGCAGGGGGATTAAAGAAAACAGCTTATCCTGAAGGGGGTGTTCTTTTCCGAAGGAAAGATATTATTGAGATGACTACAGAAAAACAGGAAGAAAAAGAGAAAATATCTATTAATCTAAAAGAAGCGCTTAAAAACCCAGGTGGGCCTGATGATTTTATCTTAAAAGATGGAGACCAGATTTTTATACCGAATAATCCAGGGGTTGTTGAGGTTAAAGGAGCTGTCAGGAACCCAGCAATTCTTCAATACAAACCAGGGCAAAAGCTGGACTATTATATAGAATTATGCGGTGGATTCCATAAAGATGCAGATAAAACAAATACAGTAGCATACCTGCCAAATGATGTGGCATATAAGAAAAAGAAATTTCTCTTTTTTAGAGTTAGCCCGTCTATTCTTCCAGGAAGCACAATTGAGGTTCCATTTAGAGGAGTGGCAAAGGAGATAGAAGTTGTTGAAGTGAGAGGTGCAGTTCAAAAATCGACTCTCGTTCAATATAGAAAAGAGGAGAGGTTAGATTATTATATCAATCTATGTGGGGGATATACTCAGAATGCAGATCTTGAAAACATAGTCATTCGTTTTCCGAATGGAAGCTCCATAGAAAGAAAAGGAGCCTTATCATTTAATCCAGCTGTCCCTCCTGGAAGCATGATAGAAATTCCGTTTAGAAGTGATAAGAGAGAGCTCAGAATTAACAGTGTTGAGGTCCGGGGTGCAGTAAAGGAGCCCGGTTTGATCAGGTATAGAGAAGGTGTAAACTTAGATTTTTATATTGATTCCTGCGGAGGATATAGTCAAAATGCAGATATTGATAATATAGTCATTCATCTTCCAGACGGAAAAACCATTGAGAAAAGAGGAGCCTTATTGTTTACTCCAGAGATTCTTGCTGGAAGTATAATAGAAGTTCCTTTTAAATGGGAGCCGGAACCAGGTAAATTGTCGGAAGATCAGGAGAAAAGTAATAATGGAATTTGATAGAGAAGATTTTCCTGAACGCGAAGAATTTCATTTGATCGATTATGTGAATGTTGTTCTTAAGAGAAGGTGGATGATCGTTATTGGAGTATTTTTATGTGTTCTTTTTGTTGGAATACGATTAAAAATGCAGTCTCCTGTTTATACTGCTTCTGCTAAATTCCTTCCTTCAAGAAATCCTGAGATGACATCCCGAATGGGAACACTGATCGGAACATCAGGAAGAATTGAGTCTTTAGAAAACAATGTAACTTCAGAATATTATACATTGTTGCTGAAAAGTTCTCCTTTTTTAGAAAGAATCGCGAATAAAAAATTTTTCAGCAAAAAATTGGGAGAAGAAGTTGATTTGATTTCGTATTATCAAGTTGAGGCAGATAATAAAATCGAAAGATCAACTATTATAATAAAGACAATTGGTGACAGTTTAGAAATTTCCACTGACCGAACAACTAAGGTTGTTTCAATAAGCTATTCTACTGGTGAGCCCGAGCTTTCAGCTGCGATAGTCAATGTTTTTCTTGAAGAACTCATAATCTATAATCAGGATGTAAAAGAAAGTAAGACCAAGCAAAACCGCGAATTTATAGAAAGCCAGCTTAATGAAAACAGAAAGCTTTTACAGAACGCAGAGACGGAATTGGCGAATTTTACCGCTAAGAACAGGATAATAGGAACTCCGGCTTTAGAAGTAGAGCTTGACAGGTTAAAACGAAATGTAAAAGTTCAGGAAGAGGTGTTCTTAACTCTAAGAAAACAACTGGAGCTAGCAAAAATTGAGGAACAGGAGAAAAAACCTGTGATCGAGATCCTTGAAAAGGCAGCACCGCCTTTATACAGGAGCAGTCCAAAGGTAAGGCGGAATGTTATTCTGGCAGGATTTGTAAGTCTCTTTTTGTTTATTGGTATTGCTTTTGCTTTAGAATATATATCGAAGATTAATCATGAGGGAGAAGGATACAAAGAATTTTCCAAAAACCTCAATTCTATAAAAAATGATTTCAGATTTTTCACAAAGATAGTAAAGAAAAGGAAGAAAGATTAGTAAGTTCTCAATAATTAGGGATAGATTATATTTGTGACTAATTACTGGATTCCTGCTCCCAGCTTTCGCGTCGACAAGTACCCGCCTACGCGGGCACAAGCTTACACCTGCGAAAGCAAGTGCAGGAATGACAGACACTCACACTCAATCGTCATTCCCGCGGAGGCGGGAATCCATAGCCCACTGGTTTTATTATGCCCTATCAAATATGGAAATTGAGCCTCTCCCCATCGTTTGGACAGAAAATATTTTTCTTTAACTTCCATAGAGGACGATTCCCTTTTCTCTTGTTTCTGCCAATACACTATTTTTCCACTTGCGTGAGTAAAATTCGTATTCCTCAGGTTTAATGACAATTTGAAGTTATTGCAGCGGGAGTATAATCATGCATTTAGGCTTTTTTGATAAGATTTGATGTTTTTGTCCAGATAAGATTTCACCTTGGAGTAGATTTTTTGGACTTTATCTGATTGAGGCAGGGAATCCCGGATTTTTTCCAGGTAACCTCGCTGTTGGATAAGTTGGAAGGAAAGGGGAAAGTTGATGTCATAAATCCAAGCCATTTGAAGGATTTTGAAATCGTTTAGTGTTTGGAGATCTCTTGCGTTGACAGTTCTTCCGGACATTAAATCATTGTATACTTTATCGGATATTTGCGGATAATTGGGCAGTTCCATTTCCAGGCTTTGGTTAGGATATTCACTGCTGTTTTGATAGTAATCTGTAACCACATAAAGGATATCCAGTTTGTCCGCATCTCGAAGGAGTTTTGTAAAAAATAAACACTTTTCTGTTTCATTTTGAGGGAGAGCTGGAAGGTTGTGATAGGAAATGGTCCGAAGGATGAGTTTGCGGTTTGGTAGATCTATTTCTTTTAGGATGTGGTTTTGGCGAATGATTTTTATTCCAAGTTGGGCATGATCTTCGGATTTTTCATCTGAGAATGTATGGTAACGATGGTATTGGTCAAATCGACCTACATCATGCAAAAGCGCAGTCACTTCTGCTAGACGAAGGTCTTCTTTATTTAAAGCCAGGCTTTTTCCGATATCTATGATCTCGGAGCAAACTCGCTTTGTGTGGTTATACTTTAGATTTATATTTTGCTGATAATAAGGATTAAAAGATTGGAATTTTTTAACATAATCAGCAAACCATGTTTTGAGTGAGAGAAGAGTTTCTTTATTAATCATCCTTATAAATTTGTAAAATTAGTTATCCATTTCTTATATGTACCAAACGGGGATAAATTTGATTAAAGATGAGTTTATCTTTACTTCCATAAGGCGGCGAGGAAAGAATTTTGAAATATGGGGATCATATCCCAGGGCTTAGTTTAGACACTTATTTCGACCTCGTCCATTAGAACTTCTATAGGGACTGGTTCTCCAACTGATTGACGTGCTTCTATATGAAGCCGTATGGCCTCCTCTATATTTTTTTTGGCTTCTTCTATAGTATCGCCTTGAGAATAACAGCCTTGTAAAGCTGGACATGAGGCGATATAGATTCCATCTTCGTCCTGCTCAATGATTATCCTGAATTTGTATTTTTTCATTTCTGGCTCCGGTAAATAATATTACAATAATAACTAATTTTTTGCCAGAGGAATTGCAGGTACAGCAGCGAATCGCAGTACATTGCAGTTAACTGCAGTTATTGCGGTTATTTGCAGTCTGAATATTAAGACTCGGAATTTGTTTTTTTTAATGAATTTTTCGGTTCCAAAAAGTGAATGCTACGAAGGATATTGAAGTTCTGTGGTACTATTTAATAAGTTCCAAAAATTCCTTTTTAGAGATATTGATATCTCTTCTTTACCAGAGATTACTGGGAGTCTATTTATAGGTTAATTTTCTGAATTCCGATGAATTCAGATGTGCTTTCAGGTTTTTCTACTTCCAGATACAATTCTAACGCTTCTGTTGCATTTTTTAGGAGTTCTTCCATGTTTTTACTTTGGGTGTGGCAGCCTGGAAGCTCTAAAATACTTCCTATTAAATAACCATCCTGGCCTTTTTCAATGATTAACGTATACTTATCGCTCATCTCTCTCTAAATCTCCTTCTTATCAATAAATGATATACCATTTTTGTATTTTTTATTCTACTTCTCATTTGTGTGTGTGTGGGCAGTTCACTTTAATAGAACAACTCAGATGCTGTTTATATGTACCAAACAGGTATAAATTTGATTAACGATGAGTTTATCTTTAAATCACCGCAGAAGCCTTTAGTCAAAACTAAAGCTTTCTCTGGCATATGCTGGATTGTTTTAAAGATTGGAAATTGATGCTTATCTGATGGTTGCTGAGATTTGTGTATTTCTTTAAAAAATAAATCCTGAGGGAGAAGGATATAAAGAATTCTCCAAGAACCTCAATTCAATAAAAAATGACTTCAGATTTTTCACGAAAATATTAAAGAAAAAAAAGAAAGATTAATGTATACGGGTTTGATAAATCAAATCTTCTTTATAAAAACTCAAAAGCCTTTTTCTATAAAATCCCGAAACAAGATTACTCTTTTTTTATCTTCTGGATTAAAAAGCAATGGCTCAATATCTTTAGCTAGCCTATCAAAATCAAGCTTATCAGTTTTTTTCAATAAATACCCTTTAAGCTCAGTGATATTCTTGATATTTAGATTCATTTTTAAATATACAATATCTGGCTTTGCACCAATGCCATACAAAAAAACAATATCAAAAAAATCTCTACCCATTGTTCTTTTACGATTTACAGAAGCATAGATCTTTTGAGCGAGCAAAATATCTTTTGGTACAGCATTAATCTGAGTAAAAACTTCGAATTTGTTTAAAAATGGCTTCTCAGGCTCATATTTAAAATTCTGAGGAACAGTATCGACTTGAATCAGAATTTTTTGTTCAACAAACGGAGATAACTCCACATCAAAAAGTAATTTCGGAATGCGAATTTTTATTCTATAGGCTTTTTTGGTTACGGTGATTATTTCAACTCCCAGCCCCTCACGCCTCAAATCTTTCTTTATTATCTCTCCTAAATCCTCAAACTCTTTTTCGTTTAAATCAAAATTGTCAAAATCCAAATCTTCGGAAAAACGTGTACTACCATAAATAATCCTAAGCACCGTTCCACCAAGAAGAGCTAATTTATTTGCATATTTACTATTAAAAATGCTATTTAAAATTTTATATTGCAGATATTCTTTTAGGATGCTTTCTTTATATACACGAATGTGTCTTGGATATTGCTCTAAAATTTGGCTTAAATTAATCATTTTTAACAGTATTTAAAAATATTTTTGCTCGACTGGATAACGACTTATTCTCAAAAGCTTTCAGGTATCTTTGAAGCTTCGTAAAATCAATTATTTCCAAAAATTCTTGCTTATTTATGCGTATTTCACGGAAATCATCAACAGCTTTAAGGCGAGGATTTAAATATAAATAATCTAAAACTGCCTTTTCCGGTTCAGCCAGCAAAATCTTTTGCTTACCATAATCAATCATTCGGTATCCGAAAAATATACTTGGCTTAATATGCCGATAGCTAAAGTTGCCAAGTGATGTTGTAAATTTGGTTGTTTTTTTAGAGCTAACGGAAGTAATCTGAAAAATCTCCTCCGGAATGAAGTCATAATATTGAAATGCTTTTTCCAAGGATATATATGAAGGACTATAAATTTTGTTTGATGAATAAAAGAGGAAATTTTGGTCTATTTCCTTGTCTGTAAAATAATAATACTCTTTTTTGATCCTCTTGATATACCCCTTCTTTTGCCAGCGATCTAGCTGAATACGATAAAAATTTGGTGCTATCTTCTGGACATCCTGAAGCGAAAATATTGGGTACATTGAGAGCTTTTTTTGAAATTCAATTAATTGCATTAAATTCTATAAAGCAACAAAAAAGTATCTTTACAGAATCATATTAGCATAAATAAAAAAATGGAACAAGAAAAATTGATTCTCTTGGGGGGTTGTGTTAAATTTCAATTAATGTCGAGAAATAAAGCAGTTGTTATTCTTTTAATCCTCATTTTCCTTTCAGGAAATCTTCTATTTGCCCAGAAAAAGGACTTTTCTGACGAAACCCTAACGATAATAGCCCATTATAAAGAAAAGATTAAAGAAATTATCATTGCAAAGGGCGATATTGAGATTCATTACAAGGATATCATTTTATATGCCGATAATGCAGAGATTAATACTAAAACCAGGGATGTCCATGCAGAAGGAAATGTTGTTATGCAGCTGCTTGAGGAGGTATTAAGTGGAGAGGAACTCAGCATGAATTTAGATTCCTCAGAGGGGGAGCTAAAAAAGGGCTTTGGCATGCTCAAGCCGACTATTTTTTACGAGGCAGAGAGTGTAACGAGAAAAGATTCAAATATTTATCGTTTTCGCAAAGCTAGAATAACTACGTGTACCCAGCCTGTTCCACGCTGGAAGTTTACCTGCTCAAGGGCTAATTTTAAAAAGAATGATTACATCGAGATGTGGAATCCTGTTTTTTCAATTAAGAAAATACCCGTCTTCTATTTACCTTACATGCGTTTTCCCCTCGATAAGGGGAGGTCGACAGGGTTTTTAACGCCTCTGCTAGGATTTACTGGTCAAAAGGGATTTTCTTACGGGCAGAGCTATTATTGGGCAATGGCAAGAAATATGGATGCCACTTTGAGCCTTGATTATTATTCTGCCAGAGGACTGGGAGGAGGTCTGGAATACCGGTACATGTTTTCTGGTGGAGTAGGAGGGCAGCTGAACCTGTATTCTTTTAATTTTAAAGATGATCCTGAACAGGAACCTTCTCCTAACGCATATCTTTTCCGTTTTAATCACAGACAGCCTATGCCTTTAAACTTTAGTTTAGTGGCTGATGTTGACTACAGCAGTTCTTTTAACTTTCTACGAGAGTTTGATAATGACTTCAAGAGGGCTGTTGTATCAAACCGCCGTTCCCAGGTATATCTTTCTAAAGCATGGTCATATTTTAATTTTAATGCGCGGTTCTCAAGATTTGAAACGTACTATATGGAGACAGATAGATCGGTTATCAGGTACAGCCTTCCAGAGATCGGGTTCAGGTCGTCAAAAATAAAGCTTTTTTCACCCTTGTATTTTTCTTTTTCCTCATCGTTCAATAGCTGGCAATACGGATGGGATACCGAGTACGAGGATAATATCCAGAAACGTTCACAAATATTAGCTTTAAATCCACAGCTTACTTTTCCGTTTACATTAATTCCCTGGCTCACTCTTAATTCCTCTTTTTCGTCTAATATAAATTATCACTTCCAGAGCTATGCAACTGGTACGAATGAGATTGTAGATGAACCTATACTTAGTAATAATTATGCATTTGATTCAAGATTTGTCGGACCTGTTTTTTATAAAGTATTTTATGGAGCAGAAGGAAAGGCAACCCTTAAGCATATTGTAGAGCCATCTTTCTCTTATCGCTACGATAGCCCTCTTACTTTTGTTGATAGGGTCATCACTGCTTATACATTTTATCGTTATCATCAGATCAGATATGGCATTACCAACCGTTTTCTGGTTAAGAAGGGTAAGATGCCCAGAGAAATTTTTACTTTGGGCCTGGCACAGACGTTCTATATTGCACCGGAAGATAGTCCTTTGCAGGGATATCGAGTTGATGGTGAAATTCCTCAATTTTCTGATGTGAGCGGTTATATGAGATTTTATCCTGCTAGAAAATACAGTCTTGATGTCTCAGCAGCGTTTAATCCTTATCATAAGACTTTCTCAAGTTTACGCCTGGGAGCCAACCTGGGGTCATATGAAGATAATGCATTTCTCATGGTGAATTGGTACAAGAGCATTAATCCTTATTCAGAAAACAGGCTGTCGGATCGCCATCAGATAAACTTTTTTGGTGGATTAAAGATACCAAGGTTTTCTCTTGAAGCACTGGCAGAGATGGATTTTAACATTCATGAAGGCAAGATGCTTTATTCAGGTTTTTCGGTTGTTTACCATTATCAATGTCTTGATTTTTCATTTGAAGTCAAGATGTTCTATTTTCGTGATAAACCAGAAATGCAGTTCCTGTTTTCTTTTGACCTTGGAAATATTGGGAAGACAGCAAATTTCTTAGGAGGGATGGGATTTTAGTAGATATGCAAGTACAGGTAAATGGGGCCAAGCCCCATTTTTTCAAAATGTCATTGCGAACGCAGTGCGGCAATCTCGTCCTTTTTTATAAGGACTTGATTTAATCGTAGGGGCTTGATTCATCAAGTCCACTTTATAGATTTGTGCAATGATAAAAGAGTTATATTAAGATGAAAAGCTTGATATTAAGAGGATTGAATAAGTAAAATGGGGACAGTCCCTATTTTCGCATAAGAAGAACGGAGTTTTAGAATGAAAGGATTAATATTAAGCGGAGGGAAAGGTACAAGACTTCGGCCTTTGACTTTCACCCAGGCAAAACAACTGGTTCCTGTTGCTAACAAACCCATTCTCTTTTATGGGATAGAAGCTCTTAAAGAAGCAGGAATTAAGAAGATTGGAATTGTAGTCGGCGATACAAAAGATGAGATCAAGGAAGCAGCAGGTGATGGGAAACACTGGGGAATTAAAATTACTTATATTGAGCAGGAAGCACCTCTGGGTTTGGCTCATGCTGTTAGGATTTCCGAGGGATTTTTGGGTGACGAGCCTTTTGTTATGTATTTGGGTGATAACATACTCAAGAGTGGAATCAAAACTTTAGTAGAAGAGTTTAAGGAGAAAAGGCCAAATTCCCTGATCCTTCTGACAGAAGTACCTGACCCCCAGATGTTCGGAGTAGCTGAGCTCAAGGATGGAAAAGTTGTGAACCTAATTGAGAAACCCAAAAAACCTATGAGCAACCTGGCACTGGTTGGAGTTTACATGTTTGATTCCCATATATTTGAGGCTGTTAATGCCATAAAGCCTTCTTGGAGGAATGAGCTCGAAATCACAGATGCCATTCAGTATCTGGTTGAACATGGCTATGAGGTTCATCCTCATCTTGTTACTGGCTGGTGGAAGGATACTGGTAAGATTGAGGACATCTTGGAAGCTAACCGGCTAATTTTAGAATCTATTGAGGGGAAAACTCAAGGAAAGGTTGACGAAGCGTCTAAGATAAATGGGCAGGTAATAATAGAAGAGGGTGTGATTGTTCAGAATAGCATTATTAGGGGGCCAGCCATAATTGGAGCTGAGACTGAGATTATTGATTCTTATATCGGACCATTTACCTCAATTCAAGAAAGGTGCAAAATTATTCAGACTGAAATTGAAAACAGTATTGTTTTAGAGGGAAGCGAGATACGGGATGTTGGAAGCAGGATTGATGATAGTCTAATTGGTCGGGATGTGAAAATATACAAATGTCTTCCAAGACCTTCTGTCTATCGATTCATGGTTGGCGATAAAAGCGAAATCGGAATAAAGTAGAAAAGGGGAGATTGCCGCGCTGCGCTCGCAACAGGCTATGCAATCTCACTTGTTTTTTAGGAGAGAAATATGATTGAAGGCGTGAAGACAAAAAAATTGAAGGTCATTCCTGACGAAAGAGGGAGGCTGATGGAGATTCTCCGCCAGGATGATGACCTCTTTTTAAAATTCGGGCAGGTTTACATGACCACAACCTACCCTGGCGTAGTAAAAGCCTGGCACATGCATGAAAAACAAACAGACAATGTGGCATGTGTTCAGGGCATGATTAAGCTGGTTTTATATGACTCAAGGGAGGATTCCCCGACCTTTAAAGAGATAAACCAGTTCTATCTTGGTATTCATAATCCCCTGCTTGTTCAGATTCCTCATGGTATCTACCATGGCTGGATGTGTCTGAGTGAGGAGGAGGCGGTAATTATTAATATTCCCACAGAAGTCTATGATTATGAACATCCTGATGAGAAAAGTTTAGATCCTCATGATATTAATATTCCTTATGAATGGAAAAGGAAGGATGGCTGAAGGACGCCGTATTGAAGACCTGACTTTGCTGGTAACAGGCGGGGCAGGTTTTATTGGAAGTAACTTTATTCATTATATACTGAGCCATTACCCTCATTGTAAAATCATTAACCTGGATAAGCTTACCTATGCCGGCAATCTGGATAATCTGAAGGATATTGAAGAGGATACCCGCTACGAATTTATCCATGGGGATATTCGTGATCAAGAAGTTGTTCGAAAGGTTTTTAAAAAAGTCAATGGAGTTGTTCATTTTGCGGCTGAAACCCATGTGGACCGTTCAATTTTGGATGCAGGGGAGTTTGTTCTGACAGATGTTTATGGGACATTTGTTCTTTTAGAAGCTTTAAAGGATTCTGATGTCGAATTTTTTATTCACATATCAACAGATGAAGTTTACGGCAGCCGGGATGAAGGATTCTTTAAGGAAGAAGATGCACTATGTCCTTCTTCGCCTTATGCTGCAAGTAAGGCTGGTGCGGACCGTCTGGCATATTCTTATTGGGTAACTTACAATCTCCCCATCATCATACTCAGGCCGAGTAATAATTTCGGACCATATCAGTATCCAGAAAAATTTATTCCTCTTTTTGTGACCAATGCTCTGGAAGGGAAAACTCTGCCTCTTTATGGAAAAGGAACAAATGTCCGTGACTGGCTTTATGTAGAAGATAACTGCCGGGCCATTGACCTTGTAATGCGGAAAGGAAATGTAGGAGAAACCTACAATCTGGGCGCGAATAACGAAGTCCAGAACATCACTATTGCTGAGAGAATCGTAGAGCTTCTGGGAAAGCCTAAGAGTTTGATTAAATTTGTCCCTGACCGGTTAGGCCATGACATGCGATATGCCGTGGAATGTAGTAAGATTCATGCTTTAGGATGGAAGCCAGAGACTGACTTTAATGAAGCGTTGACTTCGACTGTCCGCTGGTATCAGGAGAATACGGACTGGTGGCAAAAGATAAAAGAAAAGAGTAAAGACTTTAAATCTTTTTATAAAGAATACTACAAAGATCGAAAATAAAAAAAAATTGATATTTTTAATTTGTTTAAGATCTAACTCCCACTAAAATTAATATCGTGTTTGTATGTATTATTGGAAGCCCGACAACATCCTTTGATATATTTCTATCCCCTTGATGCCACCTTGCTTCAATAAATAAAAATAAATCTTCTTCCAGTTCTATCTGATAACCACAACCGAAAAGATAACCAAAATCACTACTGTCAGTCATCCCTTTCATGTTGATTGTTTCCTGTCCTTCGGTTATTTTTTCATGAGAATTAATAAAAGAAAACTCAAGTCCTGCTAGTATATAAGGCGAAGAGCCATATAAAAACTGGTATCTAAGTAGCAGTGGGATGCTAGTTACATTTAAATTATAGGTCGATTTTAAATAGGGAGAATCGTTAGATTCAGCTTTACTGCCTTTCTGAAAATATAAAAGATCAAATTCTAGTAACAAATTTTGAGTAATTTTTTTCTCAAAACCAATACCCCCTAAAAATCCTAATTTATGGCTAGATTGAAAATCGTTAAGGTCGTGGTTATTGTATTTAGAAAGATTTATTCCCCCCATAACCTTAAAATCGGCATAAAGGTGAGAAGTCATCATTAGAATTAAAATAAAATTAATAATTCTTTTCATTTTCCTTCCTGCGTTTTCTGATTTATATATATTGTGAGATTGCCACACTGCGTTCGCAATGACAATTTGTTTAAAGATCCAATTCGAGCTGGCTCTCCTGGACGATTTTCCTCTCTTTTTCAATTTTTTTAAGGATTTTTGGAGTTACATCACCTGTAGGATAAATCCCGTCGAAACAAGCTGCACAGAAGCTCTTGAGGCTCTTATTCCCGAGACTGACAGCTTTTTTCAGCGATTCCAGAGACTGGTAGATTACCTTATCAGCTCCGATTTTTTTAGCTATCTGGGTAAGGTTTGAGTTCCGGGCAACAAACTCGGTTTTTGTCTGCATGTCGATCCCATAAACACAGGGATGTCTTAAAGGAGGAGAATAGGCTCCAAAATAAACCTTCTTGGCTCCGCATTCACGCACTAATTCAATAATAGCCTGGGAGGTGTTTCCTCTAACAATGCTGTCGTCCACAAGAAGAACATTCTTACCTTTAAGTTCTGATATGATGGGATTTAATTTCTGTCTAACAGATGATTTCCGTTTTTGATCAGCAGGCATTATAAAAGTTCTGCCGATGTAACGGTTTTTCACCAGAGCTTCTCTGTATTTCAGGTTGAGTTCCCGTGCGATCTCAAT
>Ga0114930_10002445_pt1 | contig 16773 bp, 17 predicted proteins | sample AnhtaG_FD_87300 | JGI IMG/M metagenome (GOLD analysis project Ga0114930, IMG submission 87300) | Deep subsurface microbial communities from Anholt, Denmark to uncover new lineages of life (NeLLi) - Anholt_01485 metaG | ecosystem: Environmental > Aquatic > Marine > Oceanic > Sediment | place... | reverse complement strand
GGGCTTGCTCTTGATCCCCCTCCTGCCTCGCAACCCGCATAAGATCATAGTAGGCACTGACCAGAGCGGGATTCTCTTGAATGGCCCGTTCCAGCTCTGCCTGGCAGGGCTGACCCAGGTGCGACTTGCTACGCGCCAGCAAGTACCAGGCGATGGCATCGTGAGGCTCGAGTTTCAGAACACGTTGGAAGCAGGGTACCGCCTCCTCGTCATGCCCTCGGTACTGGTGCATGATTCCGCGAAGATACAACGCCCGGACGTTGTCCGGTTCTTGCTGAAGCACCACGTCCAGCAGCTCATCAGCCCGTTCCAAGTCACCTTTGGCATTGCGGTTGTATACGGCGATCGCCAGATTGACGCGGACCTCCGTAGACTTCGGAGCCAGCCTGGCGGCCTCTTCAAATGCCTTGACCGCTTCGGCGTATTGATAGCGTTCCATCAGAGCCACCCCGCGATTGGCTGCCCTGACAACAGGATCTCTAACCCGCCAGGCGTCTTCGGTATCACCCTGAGGTTCAGCCGAAGATATCCCCTGGCCAATCGAAAGAATGGCCAGAGGCCCAAGGCAAAGAACGCTTATAAATGCAGCAGATTTGAACGTGCGCACTACCGTGATCTCCCCGCGCTACCGACGCTGCTCGCGTCTAACCCATAACAGGCGGCTCGCATTATAACACGGATCACTGACCGCTACATGAGCCAGACGCCCGGGGGCCGCTCGGCGGGATCCGAGCGACCCACGAGCAGAAGGGCCATTCTTGTTCCCGGTAAGCTGTATTTTGCCGGGAATTCAAATGTCTGGGTCGGTGGCTATGCTTTTCTCCAGCTGAACGCAAATGGCGGGCAAGCGTATCCCCGTCGCTACCTCCTTTCGGTTGCGCAGTTCCTCGACCTTCTGCGTCAGGAGAACGGTGACAACCCGCGCGACCCCAGACTCACGATCAACGTGGAGGAAGTCCTTGGGGCGCGTGAAAGCTACGTGCGAGCCGTCCATCCTGACCACAGCGAGCCTACCGGCTACTACACGCGCGTGCTGAATCTTGGAGCCATCGACGGTCGCCCGGTGTTTACTTTTACCGCCGGGTCCGACGACTACCCCGATCGCTTGGCCCCTCCGGAGGTTGGCGAGCAACGAGCGAGAATGGCTGGGCTATCGCATGAGTCTGGTGAGGATGCAGCCGCGGCTCAAGAATCAGATTCACGCGATCATGCATCGTCACGGCATCGTGCATGATTACGCCGATCTGTTCGGCATGCAACCGGCCGTCGTACCTGGCGTGCGCCAACTCGTTGATCTGATTCGCGAGATCGGCGTCAACCCGACTAACTGAGCATCATGGTTTCCGGCGGCGTATTCAATCGGGCGGATGCCCTATGGAAGGAGGTCAACGCCGACCTGCTCGCGAGGACCGCCAAGCAGGCGATACCGCTGGCGAAGCGGGCGTGCCCTATACGCCCGAACCACCAAGAACCGGCACCCCGAAGAAACGGCGCCGCCGTCGCCGCCCCCCCTTCTGGCCGCGGTTGAGCAGGGTTGAACCGCCCCGCTCGACACACGCCGCCGCAGAATACCGTCCTCCGGTTTCCGAGGAGGATTGGCATAACTTTCTCTTTAATTTCGGTGAAAGGCGGCCGGCGCTTGGGCCGCGAGCGCCCAGGAAACCTTTTTCTGAAATCAGACTACCGGTGCCCGACAGGCGTGGGTTGACAAACCCCGTCGATGCGGTACAACTTGTGTTTATTATGAAGCAATGGCTTTCGTCAACGGTGTTAGGAGTCGAGTTGTCGCTGGGACTACTTCTGATCCCAGGTTGCGGCGCGAGCTACCACGCCAAGCAAGTACGGACCGCGCAAGATGCTAAGCGACTGACAGTTGGTGTGGTGCAACGGGAAATCCGAAAAGGCATGAGCGGCGCTGGGGTCCTTGAAGTCCTCGGAAGTCCGAACGTCGTCTCAACGGACGAGTCCGGACGTGAGGTCTGGGTATATGACCGTTTTGCCACGGACGTTGTCGCGTCGGAAAGCGGCTGGTCTGTTTTTGGTGTCGGCGGCGGTTTCGGACGGAGCGGCGCTGGAGGAGGTGGCCTGGGTCTCGGCGCCCGTGCAGGGGCCGCGTCGAAGAGCCAGCGCACGCTCACGATCATCATCAAGTTCGACGAGAGCAAGAGGGTCCGTGACTTTGCATACCACGCATCGCGATTCTAAGCGATCATGACGCACAATCCAGTTCTCAACACCGTTTCGGCGCATACACTGCTCCTAGGAATGATCGTCCCGGTTGTCACCGGCTGTGCCGGGCGAATTCCACGCGCCGCCCTTGCGATGAACCCTCAGACGCTCGAGTTCCGGGAGCGCAGTACGCGACGTTTCGAAACTACTGACGAATCACGGATTCTAGCAGCCTCGGCCGCCCTGCTTCAAGATCTTGGCTTTGCGATCGACGACAGCGAGACGGAGCTAGGTCTCATCGTTGCGTCAAAGGAGCGGAGCGCCGTCGAAGGTGGGCAGGTCGCTGCGAAGATCGCCTACGCAGTTCTGTTCCAGGCCGATTTGCCTATCGACGCTCAACAGAAGTTGCGAGCTTCGGTCGTAACCCGACCCAAGGGAGGCGAGATCGCCGTTCGCGTGACGTTTCAGCGAATCGTCTGGAACGATCGGGGGCAAGTGTCGAAGCTCGAGTTGCTTGACGATCCCGGCATGTACCAAGAGTTCTTCGACAAACTGTCAAAGTCGGTATTCCTAGAGGCACACAAGATATGAGACTGACGCGCGTTGCGGTCATCGTTCTTGCATCGGCCACTTGTTGTGTGTGTGCGTGCCGGTCCTCAAGGGCCCAGCTATTGGCCGCTGACGAGAGTCAGGTACGACTTCGGAGTATCCAGTCCAGAGCGTTCGATACGACGGACAAGTCGGCGACACTACGAAGCGCCATGGGAACCCTGCAGGACCTCGGATTCGTCATCGACGATGCGGACGAAACGCTCGGAACCATCAGCGCAACAAAACTCAAGCGATACGCCCTACGGATGACGGTTTCCGTACGACCACGCGGCCAGACACAACTCCTGGTTCGCGCGAGCGCACAGTACAACTTGCGCGCTGTCGAAGATCCGGAGCCGTACCAGCAGTTCTTTGATGCACTAAGGAAGGCGATGTTCCTTGACGCCCATCTGATCGAAGAAGAGTAGCTTCGTGGGCCGGAGCCGACCGAGATACGGCGCGTTCCGAGCCAATCAGATCGAGTGGAATGACGGAGGCAAGGAGCTACCACTCACTGCTATGTCGTCGACGTACAGGCCTATGTTACCACCCATCACGTCAAAAAGGTAGTAGTGGTTGCGGTTGTTGGTCGGATCGGCGTCGGACATCTCCGCCGTGCGCATGATCAGCCCCAACGGCCCGTACAGATAGGTCGAGACGTACCGATCACCCCCCGGCGACGACTGAGCTCAAGGTCCTCGACGATACGTAGGATCGAAGGACTAATGCCGCCCCGTTTACAAATCGACAATCGTCAATCTTCAATCGACAGTCGGGTCTAGACCTCGATCTTCTCGACTCTGACTCGCAGGTACTTCTGGCGATGGCCTTTCTTGAGCTGGTAGTACTTGCGGGGACGGCGTTTGTGGATCGTGATCTTCTTCCCCTTGAACTCCCCGAGCACCGAGGCGGTCACTTTGGCGCCTTCAACCGCGGGTTGTCCGATCCTGGGGCCGTCCTCGAGACCTCCGACGAACAAGACCCGATCAAATACGAAGGTTTCCGCATTCTCTGGTAAGTCCTTGCGCTCCACCTCGAGGACCTGACCCTCTTCAACCCGATACTGGTGAGAACCGTCACTGATAATCGCGTACACCGTTTTACCACTCCACCGCCCTGCTCCACGACCGGGGAAACCGCTCCGCAGGATGTTATTGCCAACCTACTGAATCCCTGCGCTGCCCCCGGGTAGCGACAGGCCGGAACTCATAGAATGACGGATTTGACTCAATGCGTCAAGGGAGCTGGTGAGACGATATCACCGCACGATCAGGTCGAGTTGACCGCTGGTTTGGTAGCCTCGTAAGTCGGTGATGATGAGGGTGACGGTGTGTCGGCCGGAGGCCATGCCCGCGGTCCGCCACAAGTAGCTTACCCCGGTGGACTCGCCGAACACTGGACTGACGAAGACCGTCGTCCCATCGACCAGCCATTCAACGGTGGCAAGTCCGTCGGAATCACTAACGCTGGCTTGAATCGACACATTCCCGGAAACCAGCGCCCCGTCAGCGGGTGAATTGAAGGTGATCCAGGAAGGCGATCCACCGGTGTTGCGAAGAGATCTGCGGAAGGTAACCGTGACGCTCTTGGTTTGTGACGCGTTCCCGGCAAGATCGGTCGCCACAAAGGAAAGCTCGTGCGAACCTGACGGAAACGCTGTAGTATCGATGATGAACCGGTACGGAGCCCGGGTATCGGTCGCATGCGGCAGGCTGTCGATTGAAAGTACAACGTCGGCTACTCCCCACCGATCGGTGGCGGTAACCCACGCCGTATACCGGTCCGAGACGGTAGCTCCGCTCGCCGGCCGGCTAATCTGTAAGCTCGGCGGCGTCGTATCCGGCACAAACGAAGTCTCTGCTGCTTCATCAATCGCCGCGGCGGCGTCAATGGCCCCGCGCCCGTACACACTGTCCTTGCCCGCTGTTCCCAGGTCGATGCACGTATCCAGAATGACCGATTCGATCGTCACAGGCCTGAGGTCGTGGTTGATCGACCAGGCCAGAGCAGCTACACCGGAGACTATCGGGGCTGCGAAGGACGTGCCGTTGGCCGTGCCGTAACCGTTACCGAGCTGGGTGGAGCGTACACCTATCCCCGGAGCAACCAGGTCCACGAAGGGGCCGCGATCCGAGAAGGAGGCGATCTGGTCGGAGCTACTGATGGCTCCGACGAACAATGCCTCGCTGTAACCTCGGGCTGTGGTCGTGCCACCCATGTTGCCCGCGCTGATCACCACAAGACGTCCGCGGTTGAAAGCCTCCTGGGCGGCAGCCCGTACCACCCGATCGGACCACAGTGGAGCAAAGCTGACATTGATGACGCTGGCGTCGTGGGCAACAGCCCAAAGGATACCGGCGGCCAACTGCCGCGAGGAAGACCGGCCGTACTCGTCGGTCGTACGGATCACAAGTAGCGGACAATCCCAGGTTACGCCAGCCACACCGGTGTCGTTGTCCGATACTGCGGCGGCCACTCCCGCAACCAAGGTGCCGTGACCGTGAATGTCGCTGTAGTCGGAGTTACGCTCGAACGTATTCCAGCCGCCAACGATCTTGTCCTTAAGATCAGGATGGTCGAGATCAACTCCGGTGTCGACAATCGCGATAATAACGTCTTCGGCTCCCACCGTGATGTCCCACGCTTCGGTAGCTCGAATCTGTGCCAGATGCGTCTGCTGACTGAACATGGGATCATTGGGAACCTCACTGGGCTCGTAGAGATAGCTCTTCTGAACGGTCTCAATCAGCCCGCTTTCAACCAGGCTCTCTGCGATAGGATGGAACTGGTCTTGTGCGACCTTCAGGACGGTAGCTTCGATTTCGGGAAGCTCCTCGACGACCGTAGCCCCCACGTCCGAGTAAAGGTCCGAAAGCGCCGTGGCCTCCGCTCCGGGGTAAGGTTGGATCAGCAGCTCGTCTTCAACGAAGGGTAATGCAGCAAGGGCCGGATCGGCGTCCTCGGTAAATAGGACTTGGTCTTGAGCGGTACCGGCGGTTTCCAGACCGATTTCGCACCCGGTAAGCGCGCACGCCAGGCAGAGCGTGCACCATTGCCGTAGTCTTGTCACTGCCTTCATCAGTCTCTCGGCCCGCCCTTAGTAGGATGCCTATGAGGGCTGCAACATTCTCGTTTATCGTGTAGCGGCCGGCCCCCATGCCGGCCGTAGCCTTCCGCCTTCGTTATCGTATAGCGGCCGGCCCCTGTGCAGCCGTAGCCTTCCGCCTTCGTTATCGTATAGCGGCCGGCCCCCGTGCCGGCCGTAGCCTTCCGGCCCTGAGCGACCCCGACGTAGCGGGACAAACCGCCACGCGAAAACGAAGATCGGTCTAGCTGTGCCTCTAACGGCCGATCCGCCGTGCTTCTGCGTACCGGTCCCTCATAAAAAGATGCCATTCAGATCACTTGCATGCGGGCTGAAAAATGAGTTTTTCCACGCCGGACGTGAGCCCTTGAACCCGATAACACGTGCCGGGCGTATAATACCAGGTCTGGTCCGTGAATGCCGATTGCCCTACTCCCGAGCCGCAGACTTCAGTCTGCGCGGACTGCCGGTTGCTATCGACGCTGAATCGGGGAACGCAACGCCGCGCGGGCTAAAGCCCGCGGCTCAGGGGTGTACGGTCAATCGCCGGGTGAGACTATCAAGAAGGAGGTCAATCCGGTTCACGGTACCACTGGTCCTCCCGACGGGTCGGGAGGATCCCCAGCACCCGCTGGGAGTCCGTCAAATCATCTGTGACGGAGTAGCAACCTCTCAGGTCTACCAAGGTCTTGCCCAGATTGCGTTTGTTTGTAAGTGCCGGCGCAGAACCTCAGAGAAGCGCAAAGCGCTATGAAAACGTAACGGGCTCGCCCCCTGACGTGGGGGCATCCATGGTAGCAACGCGGAGCTGTGGCATCTCGTCCCATGTTCGGCCGTCAAGGGTCCGCCCCGCTTTTCTTTTATTAATACCGCCCCATTGCTTGAAGAAGAAGGGTATCCCGGCCTGCTTGCACTCCTTGCGGATTTCGATGACCCAGGCCCGCTTCATTGTACGGGCACCCGGTCCCGATTCCCCGCCGACAATAACCCAGTCAATATCTTGAAGACTGAGATCCGGGAGCGGACCAAGCAGCGGTTCCAGCGAAAGGAATTTGATATGGGCGCCTGTCTGTCGTAGGTGATCGATTCGGAACGCGTAAGCCTGATTCTCCACACTGACTCCCATCCAGATGTTCCGGCTCCACGGAAGACGCGAACTCAACTCAACTAGCCTATCCGATCGCTTCGTAAGAACCTGAAAGACGTGCCAGTGTGCTTGGCGCATCACGCCGAAGACCTCCAGGATAAACCGTAACGGTACGCTCTCGTGAAGCAGATCGCTCATCGAATCCACGAAAACCATCTGTGGTGTTTTCCAGCGGAGTGGAAGTTCTAGTGCGTGACGGTGCGTCGTGAGCCTGAATCCGTTGACATAATTGGGTTGTCCCATTGCACGGAGCCGTACTGCCATTCGCGCGGCATAGCAGTTTTTGCAGCCCGGACTGACCTTGGTGCAACCTGTTGTCGGATTCCAGGTTGCCTCAGTCCACTCGATTGCCGATCTCGCGCCCACAATTAACCGGCCCAATCCCGATACTTCGCGAAAATGTGGTCGATGATATCGCCTGCCACTCTCTTCTGCGACGCAAAGATTAAGTAGTACACTATAGCGCGGCGCGAATTACACATAGGCAGGGGCTCCGATACAATATTAAAGCTTGCGACCTCTCGCAACCTTTTGCAGTACGCCTCTGCAATGACTCGATTTTTTTGTTTTTGTTCCATATTGTCGAAGAGCATGCCTTCACTTGTATAGGCTGCCCCGCGCCATGACTCGTCACCCCAAAAACGATTCATGCGCTTGATGTCTTGCGGTGCCACACCGTTTGGATTGTGCCAGAGGACATTGCGGTTCATATCCATTAGCGGAAAGTTGAGAAACATATCGATGCTGTTCATCTCCCCGGCTCTTTCGACGACCGCCCAGTTGAGATGAAGCCCGTAAGGGTCGAGCAGGCACAACGCTCTGCGATAGTCCTGATATCTAACACAGGGGAAGACTCTCTCCATCAGGATGGAGTTGCAGTCGCCGCCGAACACATGAACATCATTCCGGCCTGCGATGATCCGCTTCAGTGTGGCGAGTTTCTTCTGACTAGTGTCGATAAAGAAAAACTCCCGGAAAGGCGGGTCGATCAACAGGGCGTTAAGTGGGCTGCCCGGAACATACTCCCCGGTACTCTTCGAGATAGCGACGCCGGGGCCGGCAAAAGCGTCAATGTAGACGTGGAAGAGCTCCGGGGTCTTCTGTGCACTTAAAATGTTCGAGTAAGCGGCGGCGTAGTCTTTGACGATGTCGAGCTTTACCTCCGTCCAATACCCGATCGTGTCCAGTGCGTCGCTCTCGGTCATGCTCGCGTCTCCGTGTCGACCAGAGTCACTACCGGCTAGACATACACAGATATTAGCACGATGACAACGGGGCGGCAACGACGAGGTGGCGGGGGCCGAGGCCGCTGCAACGTCGGGACACACCGCCTAAGCGGATCGCGTCTCCAGCGCCACAAATTGCGCGGAGCGGTCAAACGCTCACCCGACGGATCAGCCGTAAGGAGGGCTTGAAGCAAATGAATGCGAGGAAACGACCTTCACCGGGGAGCCCCGAAGTGGTGCGGGGTCCAACTGCACACCGGACACCGTGAGTACCCGGGCGCGGGAGAAGACGGCGTCCGGGTCCCAACCCGTTAAGCCCCGCAAGAAAGACTAACGTCAAAAGGGCTGAAAAGAGAGAAGAATGAACCTGGATTTCGCCAGACCATCTATGCACCTCGGCGTGCCCCGTACCACCCAGCCTCCCACTCCCTGGGGCGCCGGGGCATTACTCACCCGGCACCCGACCGCCTCGCGATCAGACTCTTGGCGATTCTTGCACCGTCATGGGGCAAGCCCGCGGACCCGCCCCACTCAAGGGAGCAGCGCAAAAGGCTGCTGTCGGTTCTCGCTGATCCGAGCTACCGGGCTACGCAGCAGGCGGCTCGGCCTCTTCGATGCGCCTCTTATTGTAAACCCAGGCACCGGCCGCAAGCAAACCGAGCGACATCGCGATAAGGCCCCACTCGGAAACGGTGGGAATCGGCGGTTGCGGCTGGGGGTCGCCGGCGTTTATGGGCACAGCCGTGTCTGATTCGAAGCCCCAGGCGAACGCCTCAAGCTCCGCTCCGGTCCGCACGACGCCGATCCAGCCGTAGTTGCAGTTGTCGTAGTAGGTGCAGTACGTGCCGCCAACGGCTACGCCAAGATACGCTGGGACGCCCTCAGGAATGTAGTCGCGCCCGGGGTAGTAAAGTAACCCGTCCTTGGAGAAACAGAACGGGTCGTAGTAGAAGCTGCAAATCCCGCTGGGGTTCGGGATCGTGTCACCAGCATTGAGCCCGAGCGCAAATCCACCGCTCATGTAATCCGTTGCTTGAAGTCCGACCCCCAGGTACACGTACGAGGCAAAATAAGCGTAATCACCCATTAGGCTCATCCGGTTTTTGACCGATGTGGTAGCGAGGTAAGATCCCGGTTGGTCACTGGCAGGAAGCGTAATGTCCAGCATGTTGTTGATGCCACTGGTATTGGTCGGCCAGTGAAAATGCCCCGCCTCACCGTGTGGCGGGTTCTCGAACCGAACCGGCTCGGCGTACGCGTAGGTCCCTCCGGCGATGGCGCCCGCCGCCGCTAATGCTTTGGCAGCCCGCTTCCGTCGTTCCTTCTTCTTGGCTCCCTCCCCCTTCGACCCCTTTCCCTCGCGCGTTTTCTTCATGCCTCATCTCCACTCTTGCGGGAATTGCGAATGCCGAATAACGCATACACCTACATGGCGGACGTACCCGATCGCTATCCCGTTGCCTCTATCTCACCTACTCGCGTAATATAGCACACACGGTAACCCGTGTCAATCCATGTCTCAGATATGCAGGGCCGTTCAATTTTCGGGCGACGCCCTGATGAGGGCCAGGGCTTCGTAGGGTTTGGCCGCGTGGCGTGGGAGCACTTCGCCGACTACGGCGTCTGGGACCGTCCAGCGGTGGAGCGGTGGACGATCTCGCTGATCGAGCGGAAATGCCCGGCCCGATGGGGTGGGTATCACCCGGTCGCGGTAGACGACTCCAAGCTGCACCGGACCAGCGGAAAGGTTTTTGGGCACATGCACGTTCCAAGAGTCAGCCGCTCGTAGTCCCAACAGTGCCGTCGGGTGGCACTGGCAAACTTGTTTGCCCGTGAGAGCCGTTTGCACGGGCAAGCTACCGCTTGCCCATGCCACCCGGTCAGCTTCTGCCACCTTTTTCAGAACGCACCCCACGCAGTCCCAACCGTGCCGAGACGGTGCGGGCCCATAACTGGGTGGTGATGGGGGATTTGCTCCCCGGTCAACCGGAGCCGTTACGCCGGGGTATCCACGGATGGGTGGCCCATCTCGTTTCGAGGTGGGAAAGCGGTCGTGTGGCGCGGCCAGGCGTTGCCCGGCCGTGAGTGCGAGAACATACACATCCTGACAACTCAGATGGTGTCACCCTGCTGCTTTTTCCACCGTGCTGAGCGTGATGCCCTGGAGCCGGAAACATGAACTGGTCATGAAACGGATTTACGGTTACAATCGAGTCCACGATGACGAAACACTCACATGGTAAGGACCAAAGGTGAAGCTTCTTAGTCTTGAAACCATCCGGCTTGGGCTCAACAATCTCCGGCTGCACAAGCTGCGGTCGTTGCTGACCTCGTTGGGGATCATCTTCGGGGTCGGCGCGGTGATCTGCATGCTATCGATCAGCGAAAGCACCTCCGCCGACGAGTTGCGGATGATCGAGCTGCTGGGTACCAGGAATATCATCATCAATTCGGTCAAGCCGCCGCAAACCACTCAAACCTCGGAAGGCAACACGAACCTCATCGAGTATGGAATCACTCGCGGGGACGTGGCGATCATCGAAGCCAGTGTGCCCCACATCGAGCACGTGGTACCGCTCAAGACAGTTGCCTACCGGGCATGGCACGGCGAGCATCAATCCGCGCTCAACGTCGTCGGCACGATACCGTCGTTTTTCGACGTCGTTAACATCACTGTGGCACGCGGGCGCCCCTTGACCAGCCAGGATCTCAGCGAGCGCACTAATGTTTGCGTCATCGGCGAGGAGGTCCGCCGCGAGCTGTTTCCATTCAAGGACCCCTTAGGCGAGTTGGTCCTTGCCGAGCGATTTCCCGCGGCGGTGCCATTTACAGTCGTCGGAATCCTCGAACAGGTGCAAACGGCCGGGGCACCGGCAAGAGGCGTCGAGGAGCGCAACTTGAACCGCGAGATCATGGTGCCTTTCTCTACCGCCATGACTCAGTTTGGAGAGATCACCGTGCGCAGAGGCGCCGGCTCACGTGAGTTCACCAAGACGCAGTATTCGGGCCTCTACGTCACAGCAGACGACCTTGACCGCGTTCTGCCTGTCTCGAAGATGATTGAGCGGGTATTTGAGCACGGCCACGAGGACCTGGATTACGAAGTGAAGGTGCCCCTTGCCCGCCTGCAGCTTGCCAAGAAAAAGGAGCGCAACAAGAAGCTTACGTTGGGATTTATTGCAGGGATTTCGCTACTGGTGGGCGGTATCGGCATCATGAACATCATGCTCGCCACAGTTACGGAACGGACGCGCGAGATCGGCATCCGCCGGGCGTTGGGGGCTCGGCAGCGGCACATCGCCGTGCAATTTCTCGTGGAGACTGTGGTCCTTTCGACGACCGGTGGGGTTGTAGGCGCGGTACTCGGAGTGCTTGGCGCTTACCTCATCACCATGTTTGCGGAGTGGGAAACCATCGTGAGCGCCTGGTCGATCGTCCTGAGTTTCGGACTCTCGGTCCTTGTGGGCATCTTCTTCGGCATGTATCCCGCCATCTCCGCGGCCAAGCTCGACCCGATCGAAGCACTGCGACACGAGTAGCCAGCCGCCAGTCTTCACTGCACATAATAAAGTCCTAGTGCCCTTCGAGATATTTTGGCCCCATAAATGGTCCAAATGAGACCGGGGATTTGTCATCCCGCCATCTTTGTTGTATAATTAAGTTGGCAAGTTGGTCCCCCCCGCCGCTGAGTCTCCCCAGCAAAAGGTGCGGTGCGCCGTATGCGATGCGTGATTTTGTGACGCATTGAGTGTGAAGCCGTGGTATTCGTGCGAATAACGCAGCCACGGGCGTGCGGTCGGCGTACTAAATGTTGGGGCGTTCTTATGGGTCGTTGGCCGGGTTCGCTTCAACAAGGAGCAGGAGCGGAAGGAGTAAACCGATGGCCACGCAAATGATCGACGTCATCAAAGCGAAGGTTACGCCTAGGGTACTGCCTGCAGCCAAGCCACCGCGCGATGTTGTGATCGATGCGCTGCTGGTCGAGGACCAGGTCCTGTTAACCAAACTGTTGACCGAACCGGCAGACTACGTAGATCACCCGGATTTCGCTGATCCTTCGGTCGAACTGAGGTTGTTCGGTGGCCCTGCGAAGCTGCTCAGCCGCACGGCTACCCGGTTCGTGGAGTGGGCCGACTCCATCACTGACGCCGTTGCTGCGGGTGAACGGGTGCCGGCGCTCAGCTACGAGCAAGAGGGACATCTGTTTGAGCGTTTCAACTATGCTCGCCGACAAGCTGCACGCATTCTCACCGAGAGCAACGCCAGGAAGCTGACCGCCGCCGCTACCCGCCGACTTTTGGCGTGGGGCCACCGCGCTCTGAGCACGCGGAGTGTGATAGTACGGCTGAATATGCCACTGGTCCTCGCGATGGCCAAGCGCACCCGGCTCACCAACATCGATTTCAGCGAAATGATCAGCGAAGGCAACATGGCGCTTCTTCGCAGCGTCGAGAAATTCGATTGCTCTCGAGGCTACAAGTTCAGCACCTATTCCTGTCGGGCGATCCTCAAAGCCTTCTCTCGTGTGGCCATGCGGGCCAGCCGGTATCGCGGGCAATTCCCCATGGAGTTCGATCCGGCCATGGAACGCAGCGATTACATCGAGAAGCAGCGAGAAGGCGTCGAAGAAAATTGCGTCGGCGAGCTTAAGGATATCCTTATAGCCAACCGCGCTGGCCTTACCGACGTCGAACGCACTGTCATTCGCGAGCGCTTCGCCCTGGGCCGCACTGAAACCGGCGAGCATCCAGCGCCCAAGACCCTCGAACAGGTCGGCTACGTTATCGGCGTCACCAAGGAGCGCGTCCGCCAGATCCAAAACAACGCCCTTAAGAAGATCCGCATCACCTTGGAGGAGGAATACCTGGCAGCCTAGCCAATGGCTGAACAGCGGGCTGGAGAATCCCGAATTCCCGTGCCGCTGCGAAACCAGAGACACAACCGACGACACGCACGAGCCGTACGGAAGCCCGCTAATACCGGGTCCGTGCGGCTCGGTTGTTATTGACGCCAGGGGTGCGTTCTAACCCGGCGGCCTCATCATGGAAGTTCGGAGGCATCAGGTCCGGTGGACCCGGAGTCGGGTACTTGTGACGCAAGAGATCGAACCTGCTCGCGGCAGGCGGGATCTTTGCAGCGTTGTTTGCAAAGGCCGAGGAACAACTCGGCACCCTGGGAGTTTCCGTCCGCGATCAGTAGCCGTGCGGCCAGGCAGAACGTCCAAGCGATGTCGGGGTGCTCTTGATCGAAGCGATCCAACGCCCCCAGCAGCCGGCGCCGCGCGGCCGCGGCCTTCTCACCCGGCTTGCAAAGTGCCTCTGCCCGGGTGGTGGCGTCCTCATACCGGCCTTGGGCGAGATCGACATACGTTAGCGTCGCCGAAGCCAGCGGTGATTCCTTTCGGGCTTCCAAAAGCGCTGCGGCCTCGCTGTTGGCCCGCTGGAAGTCACCGGCCAGGGCGCGCGACCAGGCGAGAAACTCCAGCCCTTCAACCACGCTTGGAAACCGCTCGCAGAAACCTTCCCATAACGACACGGATCGGTCAGCCAGACCCTGTGCCATGTAGAAGTCGTGAGCGTCTTTGGCTTGATCGAGCGATTCCAGCCCGCCGGCGACGGCCTGGTCAAATAGCGGCAGGGCACGCTCGATTGTCCCGGAGCGGTAGTAGATCTGCGCCAGATTCAGCGCGGCTGTTACGTGACCCGGTTCTCTCTCCAAGGCTTCTTTGTAGGCCTCGATCGCCTCGCGCGTGTGTCCAAGCGCCCGGCGAACCACACCGAGATTGGTCAGGGCGTCGGTGTTCTCCGGCATCCAATCAAGCAGGGCCATGAGCCGCCGCTCTGCCGAGAGATACGATTCACGCGTCCCCAGCTCAATGTCCAGCTCGGCAAGGCCCATCGCCGACGGCACCTCGTATTTGTTGTTTTCCAGCGCCCTCTGATACATAGCGCGGGCGTCTGATGGCCGACCCAGCCAACGATAGACCGAGGCAAGTCGATTGATCCTGGGGTTGTGCAGGGGTGCCGCGTTGACTGCGGCTTCGAAATACGTAACGGCCTCAGCGGTCCGGCCAAGGTCGTCGTACGCAATCGCCAGACGATAGAGACCCAGAGAGTTGTCCGGATCAACTTCGAGGGCCTGGTGAAGCAACTTCAGTGCCGCGTCCCCGTCTCCGCGACGCAGCTCACACATCCCCAGCAACTGGTAGGCGCCGCTCTGAACGTTGGGAGAATCATGCCCCAGCTCTTTCCGGGCGCACTCCATAGCTTCTTTGTAGTCGCCCTGGCTGTAGAGCGTCCAACCCAGTCGCTCCCACACGCGTGGCGTGTCCGGAAACAGGGTTATGATCCGCGTGGTCTTCTTCACGGGCGTGGCGTAGAAGTCGCCCACATGCCAACCGATGCCTACGCACGCAGGTATCACTACCGCCGCGACCAGGACCGCCAAGACCCGACCAAACCGCGGAGCCCGTGCAGCCAACCAATGCCGATAAACTGCACATCCCAGCGTTGCCACCATCCAGAGCAGTCCGATGATCGGCAGGTACATGTAGCGGTCCGCAGCCAGTATGTTGCGAGCAGGGACAAACGGCAGAGTGATGCCGATGGTCACGAAAAACCATAGGACACCCAAGCGGGCCACTCGCGATCGACGGCAAGCCCACGCCAAAACCACAATGCCAAGTGCTACTACCAGCACCGCCGGCCACGTTTCCGGATCGGACCATCTAACCAGCGGAGGGGTCGGGTAATAGCTCGCCAGACCCACCGGCCACACGAAATGCTGGAAATAGCATGCTAGTGCCAACAGGACACGGACTATACGTGGGCCCTGCAGATGCTCAGCCGCTTCTGTGAACAGGGCGGCGCTGGCCGTTGCCCGTACATTGATTAACACAAAAAAGCCCGTAACCAGGCTGCACGCTACCCACAGCATAAGGCATTTTTTGTCAAGCTTTGCTCGCCGCGCCAGTACAACGATGAGCAGCAAGATCGGAAGACCGATGCGAACCTTACTGATCGCCGACAACAGCACGAACACGATCGTGATGATTGCCCATCCGGTCCGGGTTCGATCCACCCATAATCCGAACGATAGAAGGGACAGCAGCGTAAACAGCGTCGACATCAACATCATACGGCCGTTGGTCCAGGCCACGACCTCCATCTGAAGTGGATGAATCGCAAACAGCAGTGCCGCAACGGTCGCTACGGCGGGAGCGGCGTCGCCCACGTCCCAGACGGAACCTCTCTTCGTCGGGGCGACATTCGAGCCGCCGGCTCGCTGGTGTAACCTCAAGATCACCGCCCAGACAAGCACCGCATTGAGGGTGTGCAAGAGTATATTTGTCAAATGAAACAACCATACTCCGCCGGCGAGGCTTTCCTTGAACAAGCCGAATGTGTTGGCGATCGCAAACTCGGCCTGGAAACTCAGCAGCGGCAGCGGTTGATACAGATCGCGATGCGTGATGGTGAACAGCTTGACGGCGTGGGCGAAGGACGGATGGTTTACAAGGACGTGATTGAGCGCCAGACGATGGTCGTCGCCGCCGACAAAACTCCCGCGGAGGCTGGGAAGCCCGACAACGACAGCCGAAACGCACACCAGCGCCACCGGAGCCAACCATGGCCGGTGTGCCCAACCTCTGCTCTCGTCCCTGCCGCCCACGATAGTTACATGCTCCCGGTGTGCCGCAATCCAACCGCCGGATGATCTTCAGTGCGACACCGGCATAATAACCACTTTCAAGCGATTAGCGGACTCACTACCTTCACCCGCCGATTGTATACGTGCTTCGCTGGGCTAGCCACGCGGCCCTACGCCGCGTGCGGGGCTTGCAGCCCTGTTTACACCATGTCACAATACACCACGATGTGTGGGGGTAAAGGCGGATTTGCCCCCCAAAAATTCAACCACGGTTCAGCGGAAGGTGCGCGTTATGCCCGGCCTCAAAGATGTCATTATCGAGCAGCTACGGAGCGGCCAGTTGCTCATCGAAAAGCTGACCGAGGACCTGTCCGATGCGGAGTACTTTGTACCGCCGATCGAGGAAGCCAATCATGTCGGTTGGATTCTCGGACATCTGGCTTGCTCGGAAGACTGGGCGTCGTCGCTCATCACCGGCTCGAGGCAGCGGATTCCACAGTCCGTGTACGAGGTGTTCAAAGGTGGTTCAAAGTGCATACCGGACGCGTCGAAGTATCCATCGCGGAAGGAAATGGACGAGCTGTTTGGCAACAACCGTGCTGACACCGTCGAGGTCCTCAAAACGTTCGATGACGACAAGTGGGGCGACCCGTCGCCGGAAGACGTACCTCGAGACTTTTTCCCCACGCTCGGATCGCTGTGGGGCATGGTGGGAACTCATCAGTTCTGGCACATCGGCCAGATAACCGTGTGCCGCGCCGCTATGAAGAAGAAGCCGGTGCTGTTCTAGGCGGGATCGCCGAACGTCATTCGTCCCATCGCTTTGCCGCCCGGGCAGCGATGCCGATAAGTGGCCACGGTTGATTTGGAGCGCCCAACGGGACCGAACCACGCCCGTCAGGAGG
>Ga0114930_10002443_pt1 | contig 16778 bp, 11 predicted proteins | sample AnhtaG_FD_87300 | JGI IMG/M metagenome (GOLD analysis project Ga0114930, IMG submission 87300) | Deep subsurface microbial communities from Anholt, Denmark to uncover new lineages of life (NeLLi) - Anholt_01485 metaG | ecosystem: Environmental > Aquatic > Marine > Oceanic > Sediment | place... | reverse complement strand
GAATACCACCCCGCCGGCAACCGCCTGCAGAAAGAAGTGACGAGCCAGTTGCTCTTGAGCGCGGGCGATGCAAATCCTCCGTCGGGCGGGGTGGACAACAGCGCTGTGGACGAGCCGATCATGCAGCTCGCCCTGGACGTCAGTGGCGATGAAGACCTCACCTTGAACCAGGTCGAGCTGGGCGCGACGGGCACGGGTAACGATGCGACGGCCATTTCGGAGGCCAAGCTCTGGCGCGATGCCAACGGCGACGGCGCCGTTGACGGCGGCGATTCTCAGTTGGGCTCAAATGCGACCTTCTCCGGTGACAACGGCGTCGTCATCTTTTCCGGACTAGCTGAAACGCTCTCCGCGGGCCAGCGCACTGATTTGTTGCTGACATACACATTCAACGGCAGCGCCCTTGAAAATGAGAGCTTCGGCGTGTCTCTGAGCGAAAGGAGGAGAATCTCGGCGGAGGGTGCGGTGTCTGGTGAGGCTATCTATGCACTCGGTGCGCCCGTCACAGGCGCCACGTTGACGGTGTCTACCGACACGACCGCGCCTGCGTTCGCCGGACTGCAAACGGCCACGCCGCAAGACGGGGCCGTGTATCTCGAGTGGTTGGAGGCGACGGACTTGTCCACGCCAATCACGTACCGTATCTGGCAATCAACGGAATCGTTCGCAGGAACAGTCACGGGGCCGCCCGATTACACCACATCGGCTCTGAACCATTTGGTCGAGGGTCTGATGAACGGCCAGACCTACTACTTCGTGGTGCGCGCGGAAGACAATGTAGGCAACCGCGACGATAATGCGGAGGAACGCAGCGCGACGCCGGAAGGCGTAATCCACAATCTAGCGGTGACGGCCGTGAACGGCACGGTGACGAAATCGCCCGACCTGGGCGGATATGAGGAGGGGACCTACGTCAGCTTGGCGGCGATGGGCGACGCGGGTTATCACTTCGCGGGTTGGAGCGGGGACGTTCCGGCGGGCCATGAAATCCTGAATCCGTTGACCCTGCTGATGGATGCGGACAAGACGCTCGATGCCGCGTTTGTCCGCTCCACCGGCACGGTGGTTGTGGCCGTGACGCCGAATGACGCCACGTGGTCGTTTCTCGATGGCGCTGGCGCGGAACACCCCGGCGAAGGCGATGACGTGGTAGCGCCGGTTTCGACGGGCCAGATCGTGTTCACGTGGGACCCCTACCCCGGCTACACCCCTCCTCCGATGGCCTTGCCGGAACTGGTCCGAGGCGGCACGGTGACCGTCACCGGTGTCTATGGGGAACCGCTTAGCTTCACGGCTCAGCCACAAGGACTGACGCGCTACACGGGCGAAACCGCGCAGTTCACGGTCGGCGCTTCGGGCGGTCTGGGCGAACTCCACTACCAGTGGAAGTTCGACAACGCGCAGAAGGCCATGACGGATGTTGGGACGGATTCGCCCGTGCTCACCCTTCACAGCCTGGCACTGGGCGACGCGGGCGCCTACTGGTGCGAAGTGGGGGACGAAGTGCCGGCAACCTACGTCTCCGCAAGTGCGACGTTGATCGTAGGTGAGCACCTGCAGATCACAGAGCATCCCGAGAGCGCGGACAAGTACGTCGGTCATTCGCAGACATTCTCCGTAACCACAACGGGCGGCATCGGCGCTACCTCCTACGAGTGGCAGAAGGACGGCGGGGCACTGCCGGAAGGCACCGAGGCGGACTACACCATTACTAACTTGCGGACGCACCATGTCGGCACCTACAGCGTGACGGTTTCTGACGAGAATACCGACGTGGTGGAGAGCAATACGGCGCTCTTGACTGTTACGGCCGGGCTGCCTCTTGTCGGTGTAGCGGGCCTGGGCGCCTTGGCGGTGGCTTTCGCGCTGGGCGCGGCATTCGCGCTCCGGCGGCGGTGAGTAGCGTCGCGGCAGAGCGCGGCTCGGACGGAGCGGTAGTCTGCCCCACAGCGCGGCTCGGACGGAGCCTCGCCCTCCCGGACACACGCACAGACATGTGCAACGGATTTCGAACTCACGACACTAGCCGGAGGACGGCCCGCCGCACTCCCAATGACCCCGAATGCGCGACAGTATGTGCGAATCGGCGCAGTCAGCTTTGCTTGTGCCGCACCCAGAGCAGGAGGTCTTGCAGGATGGGCTTAGCCTGACTGTCGGCCTCGAGCACGCACTGGACCACGTTCACGCCGCGCTTCACCACTCCCGGCTCCACGGCGAACTCGAGGGCGCCGTCGGACGCGCCGCCGAGCGCCAGGTCCGCCTCGTTGAACCGGACCGACAACTCCGCCGCGTCGGGCAGGTCCTTGAAACGCAACTCGAGCGTCACGTCCGGGGCGCCGCTTGCCGTCAGCGTCTCGCCGACCCGCAGTTCGATGGTCTCGGGCTTGCCGGGCGCCAGGGCGCGCGTGCGTTCCGGGTTCACGAGGTCGAAGTTGAGGAACCGGTCGCCGCCCGTGTACCACAAGTCAAGGTTGCCGAGGCCGCGCGCGCTCGTGGTGTAGACCTTGTCCAACCCCGCCAGCGTCTTCGGGTCGCCGAGCTCGCGCCACAGCGGGCTGTTCGGGTTGAAGAAGTTGAACAGGTAGACCCCGTCCGCGCCGGAGTCCCATACGTTGGCTGCGCGGCCGCGGTAGCATTCGTTCAGGCCGCGCACCTTGTGGGCCGCGCCGTCCCGAATGCGCGACTCGCTCAGGCAGGGATACACCGGAACGCCATATTTGTGCCCGAGCTCGACGCTGGTTTCCCACCGGTTCAGCCTGAAATAGCCACTGACTACGAGCAGATCGATCAGGTCTTCCTCGAGCCATTGCTCGAGGTCGAAGCCCAGGGCGTTGCATAACTCGAGCGAGTCCGGCACGCGGGCTGAAATCAGGATAGGCCGGCCGCGTTCGGCGCCGCGTGCATCCGCCATGGCGCGGATGCGCCGGAACAGATCGGTCATCATGTCGAGCTCTTCGCGCGTGGCGGGCTTGCCCGAGGCTGGCGTGCGGAAGTAGTTGAGATGGCGGAAGAAATCCATCTCGACGCCGTCCACGTCGTAGTTGTGGCACACTTCCTCGAAGAAGCGGAACGCGAGGTCGCGCACCTCGGGCCGGGCATAGTCGATGGCCGTCCAGCCGCCGTTCTCGGGGCGTTTGTCCTTCGTCCCTATGAGCCAATCCGGGTGCTCCTTCTTGATGGGCGGGAACAGGAACGGCGAATACCAGCCGCCCCAGGCGTCGTGGATGTCGTTCATCCGCATGGACCAAAACACCTCGATCCCGTGCTGATGGCCGAACTCGACGACGATCTCGAGCGGGTCCGTACCTTGCTCGATGAACGCGCGGGTCTTGTTCTTCGAGAAGCCCGAACCCGGACCTTTGCCTGGTTCCTCGGAAGTGCAGTCGAAGACGACGCCGACCTTCGTGTTGTGGGTGAAGTAGCTGAATCCCGAGCTCCACGTGCAATACACGATCGTATCCACCTGGCTGCCCACCAGCGCCGTGGTCCGCTTAGCGAGCAGGTTCTCGGCCGTCGCCTCGTCGCAGTAATACACGGGCTCATTGCCGTCATTGTCGAAGATGATCCGCCGCGGCCGGTGGGCCGCCTCCTTGCGCAGCTTGCGGATCTCGTCCAGGGGCTTCGTCCCCGACTGGGCCGCGGCAACACCGGCACACAGAAGCCACGCGGCCAACAAGGCACCTGCCGTGAGATGACTTTGGATGCTCATCATGACCTGATTCCTCTCCCTGTTCGTGATTCCCTGGAGCGCAGGCTCGACAACGCCCACACAGCCCTGCCGATGCCCACCGCCCCGCCAAAGAGCTTAGCGCGTCTTGGGCACAACCGTCAAAGCGGAGGTCTTTGGAGTGCGCAGGCTTGACTGCGCTTTGCCCCTTGCGGCTCGACGCAAAGCCCGCGCCTCGGCCCGCCCACGCGTCAGCCAGGCGCAGTAGGCCGCCTTTGCCAAAGGCGGCCTGGCCCGAGACCGGCGAGTCACGCCCGGATCGGAAGTGACAATTTTTGTAACTTTCAGACGTTGTCAGTTGACCAATCCTGCGTTTGGGAATGGGCATTCAACATGCAAGCCATTGAAAAACCATGTGTTACATGTTTTGGCGTGTTCCTTGCTACCTTCAGAACAGTCGCCCCCGGCAACGGGGCTTCGCCGAGAACACGAGCCCTGAGGAAGGCTGGGACGAAGAGGAGCGAGACATGGTCAAAGGAACACACGACCGAGGATTTACGCTCATCGAGGTCATGATCGTCGCGGGCATCATCGCCACCCTGGCCGCGATAGCGATCCCGAGCCTGTTGCGCGCGCGAATCCAGGCCAACGAGGCCAGTGCCATCGAGAGTCTGCGCATGATCGTGACGGCCCAGGCCACGTTCCATGCCGACCGCAACCAGTACGCGACGGAGTTCGACCCGCTCGTCGCAGCGGCGCCGCCCTTCATGGAATCGGCGGACGAGCCGGAGAAGAACGGCTACACCCTCGCGCTGGGCGGCACGCCGGACAACTACCAAGCCACGGCCACCCCGCACGAGTTCGGCATCACCGGATACCGGGGCTTCTTTGTCGACGGCTCGGGCGTTATCCGCTATGAACCGGGCGCCGTGGCCGACGAGACCAGCCCGCCGCTGGACAACTAGGCGCTGACCGCACGCGACTCGTCCTGGCGCACGCCAGTTCGACTTACGCAGCCCCACGCGGTTTCCGCAGCCGCGATGCCAGGGGCATACCCTCCTCCCCCCTTGCGGTTCCTGGTTGGCTCGACCAGGAACCGCCCTCTCTTTGTCACCCGCGCCCCTGGGGAAGCGCCCGCCGCCGCGCTATACTGTAGGCGCAACCGCGACCAACACCCCCCAACCGGAGGACCCAAGGGATGCGAAAGGCAGCATGGTTCCTGGGCGCAGTCGTCGTCTGCCTGGCCACCGCGGCCGGCGCGGATGATGACCTGGACTTGAGCGGGACGTGGGACTTCACGTGGACGCCATCCTCGATCGAGGAAGTCCCGACGCTTCCCGAAGCAACGGCCTTTGACGTACAGATCTCCGTGCCGGGGAAATGGGACGATCAGCTCAGCCGACTCGAGCACGCGGCCTGGTGGGAGGACGCGCAGTTCACTACGGCCATGGGGCCGGTCCGATACCTCAGCGGGATCGGCTGGCACCGCACGTCCTTCGACGCCCCGCACGCGTGGGGCGGCTGCGCCGTGCTGCTCACCATCGGCAAGGCCGTCGGCCAGACCCACGTCTGGATCAACGGCCAGCACGCCGGCAGCTACGACTACGGCGTCTACACACCCTACGCCGTGGACGTGACGAGCCACATCCGGGCCGGCGACAAGAACGATCTCGTCATTTCCGTGGACAACACGCGCGGGTTTGCCGGGGGCTGGGAGTTCCTCGGCAACGCCGGCAAGGCGAGCGGCCTTTCGCGCCCCGTGACGCTGCGGGCCTCGTCCGGCCCGGGGCGCATCCACGACGTGTATGTCCGCCCCGGCAGCGACCTCGAGGAAATGCTCTGCGAAGTCGAGCTCGACGTTCCCGGCGGCGCGCATCAGGCGCCGCAATCGCGGCTTCTCTGGCAGGTCATGGACGCCGACGCCTCGGAAACCCTCGCCCAGGGCGAGACCACGGTCCCGCCTTTCGAAGACCGCCACGTTGTGCGCTGGAACGAGCGCATCGAGTCCATCGTCCCCTGGAGTCCCAAGCGCCCCAAGCTGTACCGGCTGGACCTGCGGTGGGAGGTGGGCGCGGACGGCGCCGTGTGGTCCGAGCGTCGCCAACGGTTCGGGCCCCGGCGCTTCACCCACGAGGGCCGCCGGCTGTTCCTGAACGGGAAGCCCATCTACCTGCGCGGCGAGTTCGGGGCGTACTACTTCCCCGTGCACGGCACCGCGCCTAACGACAAGGCGTATTGGGTGGACCACATCCTCCGGGCCAAAGCGATCGGCATGAACTACATCAACTACGCGGCCCGCGTGTGCCCCGAGGAACTGCTCGAAGCCGCGGACGAGACGGGCATCATCCTCCAGTGCGGCGACCACATGACCGTGTTGCAGCAATACGCAGACTACTATGAGGACGTGTGGCGGCCCATCGTTCGGTGGACGCGCGGCCACCCGAGCCTCGGCCTCTACGGGTTCGGGGGCGAGCGCAACTACTACGAGGGCATCATCGAGCAGTACCAGCGGCAGCACGACCTCATCAAGTCGCTTCATCCCGAGTGCCTGGTCATGCCGCAGCAGGCCATCCGCGGCATCGACTACGCCTTCGACGAACAGGGCAAGAAGGAGTTGACCGCCCAGCCCTTTCCCCACCACGCCGAGCGCCTCGCGCGATACACCCAGGCCTGCGACGTCTTCGGCCACTACTCGGGCGGCGCGTTCGGCTACAGCTACTTCAGCACGCCCTGGCGCGAAATGGAGGAACGCTTCCGCATCTACGACAAGCCCATCTCGATCCACGAGGTCTTCATGGGCACGTCGTACCTCGACCCCGACAACGCGGCCAAGTACACGGGCCGTGTGCCCCCCTACCTGTACGCCCGGCTCGAGGACGACCTCGGGCGGGCCGGGCTGCTCGGGCGCTGGCGCGCCTACCACGCCAACAGCTCGCGGCTCCAGGGCATCTGCAAGAAGTACTGCCTCGGGAAGGTCCGCAAGTGCCAGGAAGCCGTCGCGTTCGAGTTCCTCGGCATGACCGACATGCACTTCTGCGAGCACTACACCACCGGCATCCTCGACGAGTTCAAGCAACTCAAGCCCGGCGACACCATCGAAGGCATCCTGCGCTACAACGGCGAGAGCGTGCTCCTGCTCGATTTCGACGGCGGCAGCATCAACCGATCCTACCGGGCGGGCGCGCCCTTTGAAGCCGACCTCATGGTCTCGCTGTACGGCGACGGCCCGATCGACGAGGGAACCCTCCGTTGGGCGCTGAACGACGGGGAAGGCACGGTGCTCGAAGGCGCGGTCCCCATATCGCGCGTCGCGAACGGCGGCGTGGCCACGCTGCACCATCTGGCGATCACGTGGCCGCAGGTCGAACGAACGACCCGGTTCAACCTGGCCGTCCGTCTGGCGGCCGAAGGGTATGACCTCGCCAACGACTGGGACTTCTGGGTCTTCCCGGAACTTGCGCCGCCGGACGTCGCCGCTGCCGCGGACGAGAAGGCGTACAAGTTGTTGGCCGAACGCTACACGGACCTCGGCAAACTCGCGGAAGCGGCGGATCGGCGCCTGCGCATCGTGTCCGCCCTCGGCAAAGCCGACGTCGAACACCTGGCCAAAGGCGGCGACGTGCTGCTGCTGGGCACGGCCCCGTTCCTCGAATACGCGGAGTGGACGTCGTTCCGTCCCGGCCTGGGCTGCCGCGAGCACCACAACGTCGGCTCGGTCATCGCGCAACATCCCATCTTCGTGCAGCTACCCCACGAAGGCTGGGGAGATTGGCCGTTCTATCCGGTTCTCGAGGGCGCGCCGTGCGTCTACTTCGAAGACGCGCTCGACACCCCCTTTGACCCCATCCTCGAGATCATCAGCTCCGCCGAGCACGTCCGCAAGCAGGCCGCCATCTTCGAGAAACGCGTCGGCAAAGGACGCCTCCTGGTCTGCACTTGCGTCGTCACGCCGGACAACCCGTCGCGCGTGGCCCTGATGGACGGCATCCTGGCGTACGTGGCCGGCGAGGCGTTTGCGCCCAAGAGCGCCCTCGCCCTCGAGGTCCTCGAGCGGCTCACCACGCCCATCGAGCCCGGCGATCCCAACAACCTGCTCGAGGCGCCGAGTTTCGAAGGCCAAGCGCACGTCGAGAAAGCCTGGTTGCCCTACGGCGCCGACTACGCCATCGACGACGCCGTGGCCCACAGCGGGAACCGGTCCCTGAAGCTGACCATTACGCCCGCGAATGTGGCACAGAAACCCGACTACTGGACCGGGTCCCGGGCGCAGGTTGTCCGGTTTGCGCGCGAATCCCCGTACGTGATCCGACTGTCGGCGTGGCACAAGACCGACGGCCTCGCCGAGGGCAAAGGCCGCGACTTCCTCATCTTCGTGTACATCAACTACAAGGGCGGGGGGCGTTACACGCTGCGCATGCCCTTCGACCCCGGCACGCACGACTGGCAGTACGCCGAGACCACCTGGAAGCCGACGAAGCCGGTCGCCAGCGCCACGCTCTACATCGGCCTCGCGCGCAAGACCGGCACGGCCTGGATCGACGACGTGTATTTCGGCGGCGCGCCTGCCACGGCCCCGCCCGCCGAGGCGGCGCCCGAGGCCGCGTGGCGCCGCGAGCCCGTAACGTTGACCTTCGAGGCCGAAGGACTCTACCGCATCGACGATGGCGACTGGACGCGCGGCGCGCAGGTGCGGATCGCCCAAGAGGGCGTCACGAAGGTGGCCTTCAAGAAGGACGAGGACGACGATTCCCCTGTGGTCCACGAAGTGCGCATCGACGCGGCGCCGCCCGTCATCGCCCTGCACACCACCCCCGCCATGGCCCAGGAGGGCGGCGAGTACTACGCGACGACGGCCACGCAGTTCGCCTTCGAGGCCACGGACCGGCTCTCGGGCGTCGCGTCCGTCGAGCTGTCCATCGACGGCGGCGACTACATGGCCTTCACCGAGCCGCTGCGGCTGCCGCGCGGGGCCCACGAGCTCCGCTGCCGCGCCGCCGACCGCGCGGGCAACCAAGGCCGGACACTGACGGGCAGCGTGCTCACCGGCGGGGAGACCGACGTATTGCGGGTTACGATTCGATAGGGAGGCGGAGTGACGTGAACGAAACCAACGGGACCGTCCGGCTGCGCAACCCCGTCCCGTTACCGCTCGAAGACCTCGTGCCGGCGTCCGACCTCTTCGCCCACCGCAGCGACCTCCATGGGCAACAGCACGTCTCCCGCGTGATGGTGCACGCATTCGTGCTGCTCGACGCCGTGGCATGGTGGGAAGAGGCCCCGCGGCTGTGGGCGGCCGTCTACCTGCACGACCTGGCGCGGCTGCACGACGGCGTGGCCTACGAACACGGGGCCGATGCGGTGCAGCGGCTGTCCGAATTCGAGGCCCTGTTCGCACGCGGCGGCGTCGCGGCCGCCGACCACGAGGCCATCCGGGTGGCCGTCACCCACCACTCCCTCAGCGATGAATTGCCCCGAGACCACCGCCATTGGCGCCTGACGGCCCTGCTCAAAGACGCCGACGGCCTCGACCGCGTCCGACTCGGCGACCTCGATCCACGACGCCTCCGCTTTGCCGCGACGCCCCGCCTGGTCCCTTTTGCCGAGCAATTGCTCTGGCAAACGGAGGGCCGGCGGCCCGCAGGCCCCGGCTACTTCCCCTGGCTGTGGGAACAGGCCCAGACCATCCTCGGATCCGCGCAGAACGCGTGAACGTCCTTGCGGCTGAGGGCGGCCTGAGGCCCCACGACGGTGAGCAATGGGGGTCAGGTGCTTGCGGGCTGCATGGTGCGGGCGTGGGGGATCTCGCCATGCGCCGCAAGACGCACCTGGTCCGCGGACAGTGACACAACGGCCACCGTCGAGCCGTCGACGGCGGTGAACTCGACCTCGTATCCCACGCCGTCGCCATGGACAAGCACCACCGTACCGATGTCGCCGCGCGCCAAGCCGCAGTCAGGCAATTCGGCTTCGAGAACGATTGTGTCCAACTCACCAATCACGGCGTCTGCTCCTTGGCCATGCTTGACCACGTGGGATTCTACCTCCGTGCTTGGTGCTCAGGCAACGGGTATGCCGTCACGAATCGGAGAGCGTCGTGAGCGTGCTCCCGGAACCACACGGTCCGCACTTGCGGCGTTCGCCCACTGGGCGCGGGCATTGGACCTTCCACAACGTACCTCGTGCCGAACGCGGTGCGTTCGACCGCAGTCACTTCGTTGGCCGCGGCGTGCCGGCGTGGGGCCGCCGCCAAGACCTCCCATGCCTCCCTTCTGAAACCGAATCGCCGGAAGAAGGCTGCTTTGCCCCGCCCAACGGAATGCGAGTCAGAGAGCAGATATGCCACGAGCTTCCTTCGGAAGTTTCAGGGACACGGAAGTTTCAGGGACAGACTACGAGACTTTTGCATATCTCCCCGATTGAAGTTATAGTAGGCCGATGAGCAGAGTGGCACGTATCGTTGTTCCGGGGTTTCCGCATCATGTCACGCAACGCGGGAACCGTCGTGCGGACATTTTCGAGACGGACCAGGACCGTGAAGCGTACTTGCGTTTCTTGAGAGACTACTGTGAAAAGCGGGAGTTGTCGGTTTGGGCGTATTGCCTGATGTCGAACCACGTTCATCTCGTCGTGGTGCCGGAAAAGGAGTCGTCCCTGAGCGAGGGATTGCGCGATACGCACACGGTCTATGCCATGTACTTCAATTCGCGCACGGAGCTGTCGGGACACGTTTGGCAAGGTCGATTCTTCTCGAGCCCGCTTGATGAATCGTACCTGTGGGCGGCGGTGCGGTATGTGGAACGGAATCCGGTGCGCGCGGGGATGGTCGAGCGGGCGGAGGCCTATCGCTGGTCGAGCGCAGCGGCCCATTGCGGATTGCGTGAAGATGCGGTACTCTCAACAGCGTTCCCGCCTGCGGGCGTAATCGATGACTGGGGCGAATGGTTCCATGAGCCGCTCGAGGACGAAGATGCAATCCACACCTTCATACGTCACCGGACGCACACAGGCCGCCCGTGTGGACCGCGCAAGTTCCTTGACCAACTCGAGCAACTGCTCGGCCGTACGGTGCAGCCCAAAGCACGAGGCCCGAAACGCGGCACGAAATATCGCAAGAGAAGAAAAGATAAGTAGTCTGTCCCTAACACTTCCCCTAACACTTCCGCTAACACTTCCTATGATCGGCTACATCCTGGGGTTTGTGATACTCCGGCGGCGTACGCCGGTACCCACCAACCTCTCGCTGTGGACGCAGGATAAGACGCCACTCGATTGAGGGTGTGGGGCAGCCTGCTCCAATCGGGCGCGTGTCATGTGCGCCCGTTCGCGTCGGGATCGATGCCGACCCGCTTCTCCGGTAGGGGCCCTCTCGGTCTCAGCAGGCTCTCGGCAAGGGTGAGAACGCCGCGGGCAAGCTTGAGCATGTGCCGCGGGCTGCGAACGATCCGGGCGTAGCCGAGAATGACGCGGGGTCTGATATAGAACTCGCGGTACGCGCGCCGGTGCCAGGATACGAGGCTGTCTCGCGTCAACGCTTCGGGCACGAAGACCGGCTCCCACATGCTCAACGCCTGCCAGTCATCGTTGAATTCACCGTACCGCCGAATGGTTCGATGGATCTCGGAGCCGGGCAATGGCGTGAAAAAGGTGATCTGGAAATCATCGATGGGAATCGATTTGGCGAAGGCGATGGTCTGCCGGATGCTCTCTTCGGTCTCCGTCGGGTGGCCGATCATGAAGAATCCCCGCGTACGAATCCCCGCCTCGTGTGCCCATCGGACCGCCTTCTCAATCTGCTCGATGGTGGTTCCTTTGCCGATGACATCGAGGATCCGCTGACTGCCGGACTCAATACCATAGGCAACGTGCCAGCAGCCGGCGCTGCGCATGGCGGCCAGGAGGTCTGGATTCACCATATCGACGCGCGCGTTGCAGCCCCAGGTCATGCCGAGCCCGGATTCCCGCAGGAGTTGGCAGAAACGGAAGACCCGATTTCGGTTGAGCACAAACGCGTCATCGTGGATGATGACGTCGTTTATGCCGTACGTCTCGTGTAGCACCCGCATGCTCTCTAAGACGCGTTCCGGGCTGTGCATCCGGCAAACGTTCCCGAACAGGCTGCGGTCACAAAACACGCATTTGCCACAGCAGCCACGCGATGTAATCAGGGACGACGTGGGGGGTTTGCCGAGGTAGAACGTTGGAGTCTCGTACGATGTGGCGAGGGGTGGCAGTAGATCCCATGCAGGCTGTGGTAAGCTATCGAGGTCCTCGATGAAGGGGCGCGGAGGCGTGACATGGAGTTCCCCATCCGGTTTGCGGAAGATGAGCCCCCGCACCGCCGTGAGGTCGCCCCCGGCGAGAAGCGTGTCCAGCAGTTCGGCGGCGGTCACTTCACCTTCTCCGACAACGCCAATATCGAACGCGGGGAACCGGGTCATGGTTTCCGCTGGTGCTCCCGTCACATGGGGCCCACCAATGATGATGCACAGGTCAGGATTGGCGGCCTTGAGTTCTGACGCCATCGTTGCTGCGTTGCATATCGATATGGTTACGGCAGTTATGCCGATGACGCCACAATTCAGTTTCAGAACGCGCTGAACCGTATCACTGTAGTCGAGTCCTTCGGCTTCACAATCGATGATAGCCGTCTCGTGTCCGTGCGCCCGAATTGCAGCGGCAAGCTGGGCAAGGCCCACGGGCGGCGTCTGGGTGCCGGCACGCGCAAATTCCCCGTATCGTTCCGACAAACTCAACGGTGGGTTTATCAGTACGATTCCGTCCATCAGCGCTGTTCCGATTGCTCCATCGGAGAAGGCGTTTCTGGTGGCGGGCTCATCAACGGGTACCGCCGGCGCCAATGGTTCAGGAAAACGCGCAGGGTATCTCGGAGCATTCCCGGGCCATTGCGCAAGATGGACACTGTCGTGTACTGGCTCGCGATGGTGTGAACGGGAACGTGGCGGAAACGGAGTTCATTAAGGAGAACGAGATAAACGATCTCGACGTCGAAAGCAAACCCGTCTATGGTACTGGCGCCGAAGAGATATTCTGCGACGTTGTTCCGGAACCCTTTGAGGCCGCATTGGGTGTCATGACTGAAGTCACCGGTGAGCACGGCGACCAGGGACGAGAAAACGCGGCTTGCCAGAAGCCGGATGCGAGTTCGATGCACCGACGGCCACTGATCGGTCGGTACTCGTTTTCCCATGCATGCGTCCATGTTCTCGTTTCTGAGCGGATCGATGATCCGTTCGATGGCTTCGGCGCCGAAGGGCAAGTCCGCGTCAACGAATACGCGGCAGGTCCCGCGCGCTTCCAGCATTCCCCGGCGGACGGCAGCGCCCTTGCCCGCGTTCCTTGCCATTTGGATCAGTCGGACCGACGGGAACCTCCCGCGGACGATACCGGCCGTGCTATCGGTGGAACCATCATCAACGACGAGGATCTCCACGCCGCCGTATGCGGATTCCTTTTCGCGGGAAAAGCGCAACAGGGCTTCCAGCGTATCCGCGATGACGTTGGCGGCATTCCAGCAGGGTATTATTACAGATGTCTCTGGATCGTGCATCTGCCATTATCCGGCATGAGAATTCGTCCTTGGTCGCTGAAGGCTGGGCTCGGTGTCTGCGGCGGGCCTTGCTTTCGTCGTTCTCGGCGAACTACCCCGGGCGTTCTTGGACCGCCAAATCGCACGTGCGCTCTGCCTATCCTTTCCTTGCTTCTAAACACTACCATTTGCTACAGTCCCGTGCAAGGATTTCGGCATACGCTCGACAGGAAGGATGGCAACCATCGGATACACTTCGTGTCTGAAGGACAGGACATAACATGCTCGCGCGCAAAGCTGGCGTACTCATATCGCGCTGCCTGAATGATTACATCATAGCAATTTGTATTACTATTCTATCCTTCCTCATTTCAGTCACTGTACTCTTTCAGTGGGTGGATCTGGATGCTGGGTGGCATCACTGTCTTCCGCGAAGCTTCTTCTTGCCGAGTGTGTCTTACGCCTGTGGAAGAGGCCTAGTCTCTCTTGACGGATCTACGTGTCCGGAACTGCTGGCATTTGTCAATGGCGAATCGACAACCTTCTCTCCTTCAGATTTGCCCAGGGAATCGACTTCGGTGGGGCGCCTCGAAGCGTATTCGCAGTCACACATCTATTTGTTGTCGGCTGTCGGCTTGGTCTGGCGCATATGCGGGATATCCTGGCAAACACTTCATGTTGTAAACGTCATACTGTTCGTCTGCACGGGACTGGCGGCTTACGGGCTGCTTCGACTGGGTATGGGGCGCCTGTTGGCCACCCCGCTAGCGGTCCTCTTTCTGCTCTCGCCGGGTGTGCTGTCGTGGTTGGCTAATCTCCGCGATTTCAGCAAAGCGCCCTTTGTTCTGGCCGCGATTTTCCTGCTGGGATTGATGGTGAAGCGGCGCATGACGGGGCGGGCCGTAGCGCTCGCGGCGGCCGCAGCGGGCTTCGTCGAGGGCTTCGGGCTTGGTTTTCGAACCGACGTCCTCGTTACGGTGGTGCCGACGTTGCTCGTGCTCCTGTTTCTTGTGCGGATCAAAGGTGGCCGGCGCATCCGTGCCCGGCTGCGGGCCCTCTGTGTCTATCTTGTTGTCTTCACTATTATGGGCTCTCCCACCCTCATCAAGATATTGAACGACAACGGAGCGGAGGCCGGTCACAATGTTGTTGGCGGCTTGGCGGTGGTTGAGCCACTCGGGCTGGAGCCGGCCTCGTACCGCATTCTTCAATACATGTACGACCAAGAAATCCTCTCGGTCACGGCATCCTACGGAATGAGGGTTTGCGGTCTGCCCACGCCGAGGGTCTGGTTCGGACCGATAATGGGTGAGGCGGGAAGGAAGCTCATCCGCCATGTTATCTGGACCTTGCCGGGCGATATGATTAGCCGAGCGTGGGGGTCCGTACTCTATGTCTGCGGAGGCGCACTAGCTGACAAGAATTGCTTTTCAGATGCTAAAATAGATCGAACGACACCTTTGCTGCGCGGGATTGCTGACCATTTGCGTACCTGGAAGCTGGGCTATCTGATGGTGACACTGTTGATACTGGCCGGCTATCGACTGCGGTTCGCCTGGGCGGCCCTCTTCTTGATCGCATACTTCGGCGGATATCCGATCTTGCAGTTCGATCAGCGGAGCGTCTTCCATCTCAGTATCCTCGGGTTCTGGTTGTGCGGCTTCGTGATCAATGCACTCGTCCTCGTGCCGCTATGTTCACTGGCGTTCCGAGCGCGGTTTCGGGAGGCGGCCGCGAACCCACGCCTGTATTTTGTTCCCGTCCTCCGGCGCGTCGGCTTCTTTGCCGTCAGCGTGACGGTGCTTGTCTTGGGCTCGTTCTACGGGGCCCGGTATTGGCAGTACTACCAACTCGAACGTCTCTTAGCGAGCTATCACCGGCCTCAGTTAGAGGTGCTGGATACCGACATCGTGACTGATCGCGGAACGGTTCTGCACAAGCCCCGGGAACAGCTTCCGGGATTTGTCGGTCCGGATGTCCCGATTGAGCAGAAGGACATGTACGCGGTAAACACGGCCTACCTGATGCTCGAGATGACCACGCCCAAGACGGCCACCGCCGTAAACGTTGTTTACGAGAGTCGCAGTGGTTTTTCGGGAATCTCCAACCTGATCATGGTGCCGGGTAGCGAGAGTGAAAGACCGACAACAACGAGGGTGTTCATTCCCGTATATGAGTACACCGAAAATATTTCGTGGCAATCTCCCGAGGTCAACCTGCGCATGGTGCAGTTCATGGGCGTGCGCTTCAGCGAGGGGGATGCAGCGCTCTTCTGCAACCTGTACCGGGTGTGTAATCTGAAAGACTTCCCGCTGTTACTCACGCTGGTTCTTCCGGAGAACATGGACGAGTTTCGGTACTACTGCGGCCTGAATCTGTTTGCCACAGCAGGAACATAACGCCTGGCGCGGCCCAGAAGGACGGCGCACCTCACACGCCAAGGCGGCGAACGATTGCGGGGAAGATGTAGGGGGAAGATGTAGGGACACCCATTAGGTGGCTCCGTGTCAAGTGGCAATACTCTCCTGTTCGCAATCCGGTGGACTGTGCTGCACCGTAGGGCGTTGGCCTTGAGTCCGCGGGGCATGGGCATTGGACCTTCCAGAACGTACCTCGTGCCGAAGGCGGTACTTTCGACCGCAGTCACTTCTTTGGCCGCGGCGCATTGCCGGAAAAGGCAGGCGAGTGTATAATCCGGAGGTGGTCAAGCCCATCGACGGGAAGGGACGGTACCATGCCGGAGCTACATCCCGAATACGTCACGGACGCCAATGGCCAACGTACGGCTGTGATCCTTCCGATCAGCGAGTACGAGGAGCTTCTGGAAGACCTGCACGACCTAGCTGTCCTGGCCGAACGGCGGAACGAGCCGAGCGTCGCCCATGAGGAGGTCGTCGCCATGCTGAAGGAAGATGGCCACCTATAGCCTCCGCTGGAAAACCTCGGCAGTCAAGGAGCTGAGACGGCTGGACCGCCAGGTGGCCCGCAGAATAGTGGATGCCGTCGAGGCTCTCGCCTCAGACCCCTTCCCTGCCGCCACTCGTAAGATGCAGGACGGCGAGCACGCCTACCGCATACGTGTCGGATCGTATCGCGTCGTGTACACGGTGTTGACCGATGTTTTGGTGGTGGAGGTCATTCGCGTGCGACACCGGAGAGATGCCTACCGAGGATAGCCACGGGGGGAAGCCGATGCCTTGACGCCAAGGCTTGAGGAGAGGCGAAGCGTCCGCCGCCGGGGGGGAGGACGCTGCGCCGTGAGAGAAAGAGGCCGTGGGGGACTCAGGCCATTGGATTGGCAACCCGGCCCAGGAAAAGGATGCTGCCCGAGCGCTTGTCGCGGATGAGGAACAGGAACGGATGGTCGGCCACGAAGCGTGGGGGAGGGGCGCCGCGTTTCATTACGACCGCGGTGGCCGCGGCGGCTTCGGCGCCTTCTTCGTTGACGTCCACGGTGGCCTTATGGACGACCGCCGAGATGAACAGGTCCTTCTTGCCGTTGATGCCCGAGAAGTCAGCCTGGGGTGAGAAGGCCAGCGGCATGCCCATCTGGGCCAGGGTCTT
>Ga0114930_10002442_pt1 | contig 16782 bp, 9 predicted proteins | sample AnhtaG_FD_87300 | JGI IMG/M metagenome (GOLD analysis project Ga0114930, IMG submission 87300) | Deep subsurface microbial communities from Anholt, Denmark to uncover new lineages of life (NeLLi) - Anholt_01485 metaG | ecosystem: Environmental > Aquatic > Marine > Oceanic > Sediment | place... | reverse complement strand
AGTTTCAGATTATACGTTTCCTGCAAAGCTACGGCAAGCGCCGCAGTATGCCGGCCGGCCTGGAACGAACAAGGTACCTATTAAGCAAGCTCACCGCTAGGCCGGTCTATTACATCTGGGTCAATACCGATGTCCCGACTCCTGGCTTGTGAGTGATGAACAGTGGAAAGATTATGGCAAATATGATTCAGTCAATCGCCTTAGACAAGCTCATCCCTCATCCGGATAACCCCAACAGAATGAGCAGAGCCAATTTTAGGAAGTTGGTTCGAAACATAAGTCGGACGGGTCGATATGAACCATTGATAGTTCGACCCTGCCCTCACAAAACAGGCTGCTTTCAAATAATCAACGGTCACCACCGCGCCAAGGCTTTGGCGCAGCTCGGCCACAAAACCGCTGACGTAATAGTCTGGGACATTGACGATAATCAGACTGACATATTGCTTGCTACGCTCAACCGCTTAGGCGGCTCGGACACCCTTGACAAAAAACTGGCACTCCTGAAACGATTAAACAAACGAACGCAAACTAACGAGCTTGCGAAACTTCTGCCGCAGACAGCAAAACAGATCGAACGGCTCACCAATCTAAGAATGCCGAGCCGATTGACACCAGCAGCAACCGCAAACTGTTTTGCTAATCCCCTTGTGTTCTTTGTAGACAATGAGCAACAGCAAACGATAGAAAACGCACTGTCGCTTGTCAGAAAGACCAGGAAAGAACAAACCAAAGCCGCAAGAAATGCAGCAGCCCTCACACACATAGCCCAATACTTCCTTAGCCAATCAAAATGATTATTGGGAAAAGCGAAAAAGTCTGAACAAGTCGAGGCTGAAGTAAGACTTGACGGATCTCAAAAAAATAGAAATGTCGTGCATCCAGTGGCGCGAACGTGACCAACGGATGCGGAGGAAACGCAGTCGAGAGCACAAGCACTAATATGTCCAATCAACCTATTTCCTTTCGAATTCGATTCGAGTCTAAATACCGTGTTTCAACGAAGCACCGACCATAATCTTCAGGCCGAGAGGCTGTGCGGGTGAGACGTGGTTCTGCAACATCACCAACCGGCTCATCCGAGCTCAGCAAAACGCGGCTCAAGAATAAGACTTCCGACAGGGGGCTGCACAGTGAAAGAAGCGTGCCGGGATGCGAGCCTACACCAGCATTGTGCCCGAATACGGAGCAACTGCGCTACCGACAGCCAGAGGATCAAATGTCATGAATCAGAAGATGAATTGTGAGGTTTTCGTATAATGGTCAAGCGAAGACAACTAACCCAAAGACAGTGTGCTGTGGTAGAAGATTTGTTCGGTGCTGAACTCGACGAGCAAGCGATTCTGGACAAGCACAAGGTGAGCAGAAACGTATACAACAGATGGCTGGCCGACGACCGTTTTATCGAGCAGTTTAACGAGCACATCGCCAGAGCCTATCGCCAAAGCGAGCTTATCATTGCAAGGTATGCTCCACTGGCAGCGGCAAAGCTGGTACAGCTTACCGAATCCGACAAAGAGGAGACCGCCCGCAAAGCCTGTCTCGACATCCTGTCTTTACCCACATTGGCGGGCAGAAACGCAGTTACCAGTACTGAAAACGCGGTTTCTGGCCCACTTGAGAGCAGCCAGCTCTCCGCCGAGACCGCCAGCAGACTCCTGGCCGCCCTGGCAGAGGAAGGCATAACAGATAAATAAAGGATTCTTGACTTAAAAAAGGCAGCTAACCAGCACCATTTATACTTTTCGGCCTTAAATTATAATAAAAACCGACAAGTGATACGAAAATATAAGAAGACATAAACCCTTTTATGAAAAGAGGATAGCCGATAATAGAAGCGATGGAGCAAAGTTTTTTCCTATCACCGCTTGACTTATTGCACTTTGTAGGCAAAAATTATAATAAGATTCCTGCAGGTGAACGAAAGTATAATAAGCATGTGGACTTCTAACATTAACAGCAGCAGTTTTGGGCAGCTCATCCCGACAATTGATGGTCAAATGGCGTTCGTACCGGATAATCTACCCCCGCGTCTCGATTGGACCCCAGAACTCGTCGATGTCTTATCGGACGCAAGCCTCGCCATCGGCCAATTGCACGGTGCAGCATTTAATCTGCCTAATCCGAACTTGCTCATTACTCCGTTCATCCGCAGGGAGGCGGAAATGTCCAGCCGGATAGAGGGCACACAAGCTCAGGTCCGCGACATATACCTTTTCGAGATGCACGAGCCTGCCATCCAGCCGGCAGTCCCGGACGTCAGGGAAGTTGCCAATTACGTTCGTGCACTGGAGCGCGGGCTCAAACGCCGCACCGAACTACCGATATGTCTGCGTATGATTCGAGAGCTGCATCAGACTCTGCTCGAGGGCGTGCGGGGCGAGAGTGAGCGGCCGGGAGACTTCCGAACCAGCCAGAACTGGATCGGAGCCAGAGGCTGCCCGATTGAGCAGGCAAGTTACATTCCGCCGCCGCCTGAACAGATGAGAATGTGCCTCGATGCCTTCGAGAAGTTCATCAACGCTCCATTGGGCAACATACCGGTTCTGGCGTGGCTGGCAATGGTTCACCATCAGTTTGAGGCCATACATCCGTTCCACGATGGAAATGGTCGCATCGGACGATTGTTGATAATGCTCTCGCTGTGTACTCAAGGCGTTCTGGATAAGCCGCTGTTGTATTTGAGCGCCTATTTTGAGCGGAATCGTGAGGAATACTACGACCGTTTGCTGCGGGTCAGTACCCATGGACAATGGCCCCAATGGATACTATTTTTTCTCCGCGGTATCGTTGAGCAGTCAACAGATGCGTTCGAAAGATCCAGACAACTGCTGGAGCTACAGCAGCGGTATCACAGCATGATCAAATCAAAAAGATCCGCCTTACAAATCCGACTCGTAGATCTTCTTGTTGAACGTCCTATCGTAACAACGGTGTTCGTCAGTAGATATTTCAATGTCACCTATACAACAGCGAAAAACAATATTGCCAAGCTCGCCAGAGTAGGTATTTTGAAACCACTTACCAGCGCAAAACGCCACAGGACCTACGTAGCAGAGAAAGTTTTGGACATCATACACAAACCTTTCTCAAGGACTTGACTTCTTCAAGGTTTGAAAAAACGAGGCACAAAGGAAGAAAAGTTATGAAGACTGCAATCGCTCAAATTCTTACGCTGCTCGGCCTGGTTGTGTGTGCCCTTGCGGGTGAGACACAAACCGCTGAGCCGGCAGCAGGAGCATTAGTCCGAACGGCAGAGCACGGCCCAGCTCGGCTGTGGGAGCCGGTGGAATGGACCCGCCGCAGGCGGGCCTCATACTCCGGCAATCCGTTCGATCTGATAGCCAAAGCGGTCTTTACTCACGCCGAGACCGGCCAGAAAATCCGCACCGAGCTTTTTTACGCCGGTCGTAACATCTGGAAACTGCGCTTCACCGGAACCCGCACCGGCAAGTGGCGTTTTGTCACCGAAAGTCCCGACCCTGACCTGAACGGTCTTAAGGGCCAAATACGGGTCCTGCCGAATCCAGGCGTGCCCGGCTTCATGACCAACTATGGCAGCAAGTGGGGCCGACTCGGCACCAACGAAGCCTTTGTGCCGCAGTACGTCATGTACACCGACCCCGATGTGTTCTGCCAAAAGCCAAAACGAATCGATGCTGATATTCAGCGGTTCTTCGTCGAGCATGGCTTCAACGGTTTTCATATCGCTGTCGTCTGTCGCTGGTTCGACATCAACAAGACCCGCTCGAACGAAATCACCGCCGCCACCCCAAATCCCGACCCGCGAACCTTTGAGGCAATTGAATTACTGCTGCGGAAAGTCCATAAAGCGGCCGGCGTAGTGCATATCTGGGCCTGGGGAGACGAACAGCGGCGAATGACCCCGAAGAAATGGGGCTTGAACGGCAAAGTGGACCAGCGACTGCAACGCTACATCTGCGCGAGGCTCGGCCCGCTGCCCGGCTGGTCAATGGGCTATGGCTGGGACCTGCAGGAATGGGTCAACGAAGAAGACCTGCGCACTTGGCACGAGTATATGCACCGCCATCTGGGTTGGTTCCACTTCCTCGGAGGCCGGGCCCCGGACCTGACCCAGATATACGACGGCCTGGACTATTCTTCTTATCAGCAGCATCGGCCTGATTACGACATATACGTCAAGGCAATCGAGCAGTATCCAGACAAGCCAACTTTTCTTGAGGATCGCTTTCGGGTTCGCAAGAACGTTTATCCCGAGAAAGATTATGATTTTGACATGACCCGGCGAGGCCTGTGGCACTCGACCATGGCCGGCGGCGCCGCAAACATCTGGGGCAATCTGCTGGACCCCAGGCCGGATGGTATGTCGCATCCCTATCCTAACAAGCACCAAATCTTCACTTGGTCACGTTTCTGGAAAAACCGCTTCCACAAGGAGATGGTACGCGACAACCAGTTGACAGATGGCGTGTGCCTCAAGGCCCTCGGCAAGCTAACCGTCTTTTACAAGGAGGACACGAATTCAATCCGCATGGACCTAACAGAGCTGAGCGGCCCCGTGCAGGCCGTAGCGGTAGATACTCGCCGGAAGTACAAAGAAACTGAGATTCGCGGCCTGGAGGCGCAGCCCAGCCAGATATTCAAAGCGCCATACCATTCAGACTGGGCCGTGGCCATCGAGCGCCAGTGACCATCAGTTACGGAGATAAGAAACATGAGCACGCCCGATTACACGCGTCGTGGTTTCCTGAAGATCGCGTGTCTGGCAGCGACGGGTGGCAGCCTCAAGCGCAGCTTGGGGATGGCCTATCCCAAGCAGCTCTTTGCCGACGAGAAGGCAGGCGCTCATAAGCCTAACGTTGTTGTAATTCTCGTTGACGACCTCGGCTACGGTGACCTGTCAAGCTACGGAGCCAGCGATTTGAAGACGCCCAACATCGACAGCCTGGTCGCAGCGGGCATACGGTTCGACAACTTCTACGCCAACTGTCCGGTCTGCTCGCCCACGCGAGCGTCACTTCTGACAGGCAGGTACCCAGATTTGGTCGGCGTACCAGGCGTGATCCGCACGCACCCCACGAGCAACTTCGGCTACCTCGCCCCACAAGCAGTACTGCTGCCAAAGTTGCTCAAACCGGCCGGGTACCATACGGCGATTATCGGCAAATGGCACCTCGGTCTGGAGTCGCCGAACGTCCCGAACGAGCGGGGCTTTGACCACTTCCATGGCTTCCTCGGTGACATGATGGACGACTACTACACTCATCGCCGGCACAGCATCAACTACATGCGACTAAACAGCCAAAAGATCGACCCGAAAGGCCATGCTACCGACCTGTTCACACAGTGGTCGATCCAGTATATTCGTGAACGTGCCAGGTCGAGCCAGCCGTTCTTTCTATACCTCGCTTACAACGCCCCGCACACGCCAATACAACCGCCCAAGGAGTGGATCGAGCGGGTCAAGAATCGCGACAAAGGCATCAGCGACAGACGCGCAAAGCTTGTTGCTCTGATCGAGCACCTCGACAATGGCATCGGCAAAGTAATAACCTCGCTAAAGGAAACCGGCCTGAGCAACAATACGCTGGTCATCTTCACCTCCGACAACGGCGGCCAGCTCAGTGTCGGCGCGAACAACGGCCCACTGCGGGCCGGCAAACAAGATATGTATGAAGGCGGCATTCGTGTGCCGATGTGCGCAGTCTGGCCGGACAGAATTAAACCCGGCTCACACAGCAATCACGCCGCATTAACGATGGATTTGTTCCCGACAATTTGTGAAGCAGCTGGCGCCGGAATCGATCACGAGATTGATGGCTGGAGTATCCTGCCGACACTACTCGGAAAGTCACAACCTTCCGAGGATCGCTTCCTATTCTGGGTACGGTGCGAAGGAGGCCATTATGGCGGACGAGCGTATTACGCCGCCCGCTGCGGCGACTACAAACTTGTGCAGAACGACCCCTTTGAGCCGATGCAGCTCTACAACCTCGCCGATGACCCGCAGGAGAGCAAACCGCTCGCCAGAAAACATCCGATGTACAACAAACTCTTCGCCGCTCTTCGTAACCACATCATCAAAGCGGGCGCCGTGCCCTGGCAAGGTTCCCGCAAAGCGGGGTCCCAGAAATACCCAGTCAAACTTGATGGCTCTTAGAAAACAGTTGACCAGAGCCGAAAGATAGCTATAATAGTTGAATAAAGGCAGGGTGAGCGACCATGAAAGACATTGTCATATCTTTGCTGCTATTTACCGTTCTGTCTTCATCCACAGCCTTCGCTGATCCGCAGCAGCCTGCGACAAATCCGAATCAGCAAGCAAAGGCGGCCCAAGAGGATTTCCGCGACAAGGAAAGAAAAGTTCGCCAACTGGCGGAAGAATTCCTCGACGGAAGACAAATCACGGTGCGAGTCTACAAGGATTGGCAAGCCGACCCAGCAGCGTTTAAGCTGGTCAGCGTCCCACTCAAGGGCCTATCGGTCGAACTCACTTCAGTAGAATCAGCATTTGGCCAAATGTCCGATTCAACCGTGATCGTTGCTCTCGGCGACGACCAGAAAGATGAGGCTGTCGCGGCAGGCATGGAGGATTTCATGTACGCTGAGCCGTACAGGTCCGGCTCAAGCTTGTCCATCTGGCCCAAGTATTTCGGCCAGCGGAGGTACAAGTGGTTCACCTTTACCGACGATACGAGAGAGCCTATCCCGGACGCCACCGTGGAAATCATGATCGGCTCTAACCCATATTGGTGGAATGACACGCCACGGGTCTTAATAGGCAAAGCGAAGCTCGACGAAAAGGGCCGTTTGAAGCCTGTGAGAGCCAGCTCGACATTTTCCGCCTTCTCGTTCAAGGTCTCGCATCCAAACTACGGCACCGCCCCGAAACCCGCCACTCGTATGGACCCGGTCATCTCTAAGGATCCCTCGGTGCTGCTCTATCGGGTACCTGCTCTGCCCAAAGAAAAATGGTGCGTCTTCAAAGACGCACTCGGTAATCCCATCCCCGCAGCAACCGTGGAGATCTTCGACCAGCCGACGTGGCAGTATTCCCGACCACGTTCCATAGGCAAAGCAAAGCTCGATGATAAGGGACGCTTGGAACCCCCTACAATCTACACCAGGCTCAACTCGTGCTCATTCATCGTCTCCGACCCGAACTATGGCACCGCCATTGTCGAGCCGGAGTATGTTCCTCCAGACAAACTGCTGACCAGTTGCACAGTCCCTCTTGTCCGCATGGGCACAAAAGCCGACGAGCGCTGCATCTGGGGCACCGTCGTAGACACCAACGAAACCCCCATTGCCGGAGCGATAGTCAAGTCCGGCAGCGTTTATACGCCGGGCGGTGGAAAATTGTCGCTGCCCTGGGGTAGCTCAAGCTACCCCCAATCAGCCAAGGCTATCACCGACGAACAAGGCCGATTCGCCCTGTACCTACCCATAACAATGGATGATGGCTCAAAACTCATCCCGCTGGGCGTAAGCTATGCTGTCGGGATTGAGGCACCGGAAAATCTTGGCCTTAAGCCCTACGGTGGCCGGCTGCCAGCCGGCCAAGAACACACAATCACCTTGCAGCCGGCAGAGCCAAAGCTCACGCTATACTTCCCCACCTTTGTCTTTCAGGACGAGTTCGGCCCCGTCACTGACCGCCGGTTGCTAAGAGAAATTAAGCTTCACGTAGTGCAACACGATGGTCGGCGCAAGTCGTTTTCGTATTACTACTGGATGGATATGGGAGATAAGAAGACCAGTGAGTTTGTGCCGGGAACATATTCTGCAACAGCAGATTGGAATGGCAAGCACTATATATTCGAGCCAATGGAACTGACCGGGGAAAATCCAGAAACGGTTGTCTTCACAGTCAAGCAAATCAAAGAAGCCGATGTCATTTACCAAGGTCAGGTCGTCCACGGCATAACCGGCCAGCCGATGCCTGGAGCAATCGTTATGTACTGCCCGAGCCTCTTTAGTGGAGATGCCTCTTCGCTCGAGCCCGAGCAGTGGGACAGCATACACGCGATTGGACCGGAATTAGACCCTGAGGATCCGGCACTTGCGCCGCTGAAAGAGACATTCAGCTATAGCAAGATAACACAAACCGATGCAACCGGCCGCTTCGAGATTGCTCTCGGCCCCATAGAGGTTACACGCAGGCCAGTTTTTTTTGCCGCAGAAAACGGCTTTCTCTGTCCAGGACAACGATATGGATACTCCATGGCGGTCGATGAAAACAATCCCAATCGCCGAATCTACAGGCCACTCGAGCCGAACGAGAACGGTTACGCAGAGCTGCCACCAATGAAGTTGTTCCCAGCCGGTACAGTAGTTCTCGAGCCAAATGTACCTGCCAAAGTGAAACATCACGGACTCAGGTTGCACTGGTTTACATCTGCTGACGATGATACGCCCTGGCTCAAAGATCTTGGGGCCCAACGAATGGACACCGAGACCGGCAGCACATTCTACAAAAAACACAAACTCAGGCCAAACACAACTCAGACCCTCTATGTTCCTGCCGGCCCGAAACTGACCTTGAGGATTCACATGGTGCTCGAATACCGATGGCTCCCTATTGTTATTCCCGGCGTTAGATTGGAGCAGGGTCAGCTCCTCGACCTCGGCCGCGCGGACTTCCCGCCAGCCATCAAAGTCGCCGTAAAAGTAGTCGATTCAAAAGGCGAACCGCTTGAAGGCGTTGCACTGAGGTGCCATAACGAGAGAGGCGGGTATACGGGACAGAAAACTATCACAAATGAGAGCGGCATAGCTTTCATCTATGTCTCGCCCTATACGACAGGTCGCTTTCTTGCCGCCCGTGACGACCGCGAAGCCTGGACAGGCCCAAATGAATGGACACCCTACGAAGTAGGCGGCCAAGAAGACACCGGCAAGCAATTTACATTGCAGCTATCCGACGAAATGCTTGACCATCTCCTCAAATAAGGATTTTCTGACGCATTCGATTCAAGAGGTGACAATCAGATGAAGAAGAAAACACATATCTTGGGTACGTGGCTATTCGTGGTCTTGTTGCTGACGGCTGTTTCACAGGCTCCAGCAAAGACCGTCTTAGTCGAGGCCGAGGGCTTTGAGAACCTTGGCGGCTGGGTGGTCGACCAGCAGTTCATGGACCAGATGGGTTCACCATTCTTGCTCGCTCACGGCCTGGGAAAACCGGTCAAAGACGCCACAACAACTGTGTCCTTCCCGGAGACAGGCAAGTACCGCGCGTGGGTTCGCACCCGAGACTGGGTCGCGCCGTGGAAGGCGCCAGGCGCACCGGGCAAGTTCCAACTGCTCATCGAAGCCAGACCTCTGCCCACGACCTTTGGCACCGAAGGGGCCGACTGGCACTGGCAGGATGGCGGAACAGTCGAGATAACAGGCAAGCAAGTAACACTCGCCCTGCATGATCTGACCGGCTTCGAGGGCCGATGCGACGCAATCGTCTTCACCAGCGATGCCAACCGCATCCCACCGAACAGGGGTGAGCGACTGGCGGTATTTCGCCGAAAGGCCCTTGGCCTGCCCAAGACCCCACAAGACGCCGGCCAGTTCGACCTGGTCGTGGTCGGCGGCGGCATAGCAGGCACATGTACGGCAGTTTCGGCAGCCCGACTAGGATCGCAGGTGGCACTCTTGCAGGACCGCCCGGTGCTCGGCGGCAACAACAGTTCGGAAGTCCGCGTTCATCTGAACGGCAAGATCAATCTACCACCTTACCCGGCGCTCGGTAATATCATCAAGGAGCTCGACTCCGGAAAACGCGGAAACGCCCAACCCGCTTCGAATTACGATGACCAAAAGAAGTTGCGTGTCGTGCGAGCCGAGAAGAACATCCACCTGTTTCTCAACATGCACGCCTTCAAGGTCGAGAAGCGAGCGAATCGCATTGTCGCTGTCATCGCCAAACATACAAGGAACAGCAAGGAGCTGCGTTTCGCTGCCCCTTTGTTCGCCGACTGTACTGGTGACGGGACTGTCGGCTATCTCACAGGGGCAGACTACCGTATGGGCCGCGAGGGCCGGAATGAAACTGCCGAGTCCCTCGCACCGCAAGAACCTGACAAAATGACGCTTGGCGCATCCGTACAATGGTATTCCGTCCAGACCAAGAGACCCACGACGTTCCCGGATTGCCCCTGGGCCCTCAAATTCACGGAAGAAAGCTGCCAGCACGCAACCAAAGGCGACTGGAACTGGGAAGCAGGTTTGCATCGCGACCAGATAACCGAGTTTGAGTACATCCGCGACCACGCCCTTCGCGCCGTCTATGGCAACTGGGCTTTCCAGAAAAACCACAGCGCTGGCATTGCCAAATACGCCAACCGCAAGCTCGGGTGGGTGGCCCACATCGCAGGCAAGCGAGAATCCCGTCGGCTGCTCGGCGACGTAATCCTACAGCAGCAGGACGTCCAACAGCGAAGGGCATTTCCCGATGCCTTTGTCACGACTACTTGGACTATCGATCTGCACTACCCTGACCCTAAGAACACTAAGTATTTTCCAGGTAAAGAATTTCGCTCGATCGCCAAATTCACCCCCATTGACCCATATCCGATACCGTATCGCTGCCTTTACAGCCGCAACATCGAAAACCTGATGATGGCTGGCCGGTGCATCAGTGTTACGCACGTGGCTCTGGGCACGGTTCGAGTGATGCGAACCTGCGGCATGATGGGCGAGCTTGCAGGTATGGCTGCATCCCTATGCAAGAAGTACGACACCAACCCACGCGACGTCTATCAGCACCATCTGGCCGAACTCAAGGAAATAACCAAACGCGGCGTTGGCAAGGGCGACATTCCGACAGAACTCAAGCCACCACGTGATGACAACGCTTTTGAACGAGCGTTAGAGAATGGACGCCTTGCCAATGAGGGATTTGTGCGCTGCCGGGATTTCGTCAAAGGCTGGCTCAAACATGCTGACCCCAAAACAGGACTGATTCCCAGAAATCTCAGCAGAGATAAGGACATCTGGAACGCCCAGGATAGCGCCGCAGACAATTATCCCTTCATGGTGCTCACGGCTGCTATCGCCGACCGTCCTCTCTTCGATGGACGTATGCTCGATATGCTTCGCACCGAGACAAAGCTCACCTCACGAATCGGCAATATGCCTGACACATATTCTTTCTCCAAACAGGCCTTCCGCGATGCACAGCCCGAGATCGGCCGCATCATCTTCGGCTCATCGGAATACATAAAGGACGGCCTACTGCCGCTCACCGAATGGCTCGGGCCAAGTCCCTGGGCCCAACGAATGCTCGGCATCCTCGATGATATCTGGAAGCACGCCCCAGTTGAAACCAAATATGGCAAGATCCCTTCAACCAGCCAAGAGATCAATGGTGAGATGCTCCAAACTCTCTCACGTGTTTACTGGATGACCGGCGATAAGAGATACCTCGACTGGGCCATCCGCCTCGGAGATTACTATTTGCTGGGTGAACATCACCCCACACGCGAGGAATCGAGGCTCAGACTGCGCGACCACGGCTGCGAAATCGTCTCAGGCCTCTGCGAGCTGTATGCAACCGTTAACTTCGCACTGCCCAACAAGAAGCAGGTCTATCAGAAACCTGTTCACGAAATGCTCGACCGCATTTTGGAAATCGGCCGAAACGAGCACGGCCTGTTCTACAATACCATCAACCCTCAGACCGGACAACACGACAACGGCCTGGCAGACACCTGGGGATATGACTTGAACGGCTTCTACACGGTCTATCTGATAGATGAAACCGAATCTTATCGAGAGGCCGTGCGAAAGGCCCTGACCAACTTGAATGAACACTACAAAAGTTACAAATGGGAGGGCAGCAGTGCCGACGGATACGCCGACTCTATCGAAGGCGCCATCAATCTTTACAATCGCGAACCCACCGCCTCGGCCGCGCACTGGCTCGACAGCGAAACGAAAGTGATGTGGGCCAAGCAAAAACCTGATGGCATCATCGAAGGCTGGCACGGAGACGGCAACTTCGCCAGAACTACCATTATGTATTGCCTATGGAAAACAAAAGGCCTGACCATCAGACCGTGGCGCGAACCTCTCATCTTCGGAGCCGTTCAGGATAGCGACGGTCTTAAGATCGCCATCCGCGTCATAGCTAAGCAGCGTTGGCAAGCGCGGCTCATATTCGATACACCGCGTCACAAGACAAGTATGAAGATGCCACTCGACTGGCCACGCATCAACCAGTTCCCCGAATGGTTCACAGTAGAGAGCGAAAAACGCTACACGGTTCACGACTTGACATCTAATTCAAGATCAACATATACAGGCAAAGAGCTACACAAAGGTATCACCATCGACTTGGAAGGAGGCACTGACCAACATCTGCTCGTAAGGCCACAGTAAAAGAATGTGACAGCACACGTGGCTATTCAGTCTCAATGAAGACAATAGCCGCCATACTCGCAAATTAAGACAGCTCCTGGCTATCCAAATTACACATCAAAAAGCCGATGGCCAATCCGGCAGTGACATTCAAACTCAAGGGGTAATAGCAATGGCAAGATCAACTACTTTTGAATCCTCCAATGATATCAAAGACGCTGCTCAGATCTACTCAAGACTTCGGCGGGCCCAGCCAAGGACAAGGCGCGACTTGAAGAATTATATCAAGGTTTTCCTCCACATCGACATTCCTGACAAAAGAATCTGCCCAGAGCATAACAGCCCGATGGATTACCTTTGGCACAGCTTCTCAGCTGACTTTCACAACAACTTAGTTTGTCATTCTGAGCGAAAAAAGCCTTCAGCCCTGAGCGAAGTCGAAGGGGAAGAATCTGGCCAGCGAAAAACCAGTGCAGACTGCATTGTCTGGGCCAACCGCGCCGGTGGCAAGACGGAATTAGCTGCGGTTGCCACGCTTTTGGACTGCCTCTTTAAACCGAACTGCCAGGTCAGGATACTGGGCGGCTCAGGCGAACAATCTGGCAGAATGTATGAGTACCTAACGGCCTTCCTGCGAAATGGCTTCGAGGAATCTCTCGCTGGCCCTATCCTCAAAGGAAAGTGCCGCTTCACCTGCAACTCCGGCGTGGAGGTCTTGACACAATCTACAACAAGCGTTCGCGGCCAGCACGTCCAGAAGCTTCGCTGTGATGAAGTTGAGCTTTTCGATGAGGATGTTTTTGCTGCCGCGAAGTTTACTACCCAGAGCACAAGAAACGTTGTAGCCGCTATGGAGCTAATCAGCACCATGCATCGGCCCTATGGTTTAATGCAAAAGATAGTCTCATCTGCGGGTCAGTTCGGCACGCCGGTCTTCAAGTGGTGTATATGGGAAGTAATTGAACACTGCACCGGCAGAATCTGCTCGCAATGTGCTTTATGGAAAGACTGCCACGGCAAGGCCAAAAGAGCGAGTGGTTACTTGAAAATCGACGATTGCATAACGCAGATGCAAAGGGCTAGCAGGGCAGGCTGGGAGGCCGAGATGCTCTGCAAAAGACCCTTGCTGGAAAATGTAGTCTTCGACCAGTTCGACCCGGCCACGCATGTACAGCCGGTCGACTATGATCCGAATCTGCCGCTGTACCGCACATTTGATTTTGGCTTCGTAAATCCGTTTGTGTGTTTATGGATTCAGGTTGATGGCACCGGTGTTGTGCGAGTGATAGACGAATATGTTCGCAGCAGAGCGACAATTGATGTGCACGCCGACGAGATAAAGAATCGAACGCCCGGCGGTGAAGAACGCGTGGCAGCGACCTTCTGCGACCCGGCAGGTGCCGGCGTAAATGACATCACCGGCACAAGTGTCGTTCGGGAACTGCGGACACTGGGGATAGCGACCCGATTCAGGCGAAGCGGCATTTTGGATGGCGTTGAACTTATCCGCCGCGCGATTCTCTCCGGTGACGGCAAAAGCGTCCTTGTCATCTCACCGAGCTGCCAACGGCTGATAGAAGCCATGCGGTGTTATCATTACCCGGAGTCCGGAAGTGCCGCTGCCGCCGAACTGCCACTGAAAGACGGTGTTTACGACCACCCAATCGACGCCCTGCGATATTTCTTCGTCAACTACAAACGCAGCACTAAAACTACAGCCCGGAGGTATTAGAAGCAGAATAACACCCCGCAAATACTAAATAAACCATATCCACAATTGGGGATGTGCCATCATTAAGCAGCGTAAGACCACAGCGTTTGGCCCGATAACATTGACGACAATAGCAGGGTACAGCAAAGAAAAATCCGGTTGGTTTATACATAAAAAGACAGGGCTGAGGTGCGGAGGGAGAGGAAAAGCGAGATAACCTCAGCCCTGTTGAATGCTCAAGAATATATTATATTAAAAAGCTCTACAGAACTATACCATTTTTGCCAAAAAATGTTCGTATCCAGCCGAAATAATGCTGCCGGGCAAGAATTTCGACAACGATCCATCACCAATGCGGCTGCCATCAAAACCATAGTAGCCCGCGGCTCGTATTTCGTCACGTATTGTACTAAACGACTTACATAAAAGCAAGCACAATTTGACAATAAATCAAAAAATCTAAGAAAATCAGATTGAAGGGTATCCTGTGCTTACCAAGGCAACGCTTCCCAAAAATCCTGCTACCGCCCAGATTTGGCTTTGATTCTTGTAAAAACTAACCATAATTGAGTACCGTAAAGATATTTCACTGGGTACTGATATTCACCAGGCACACTAAAGCTGCAAATGTATTCAGAGATAAACTGAACGAGCAAGCTAAGACATTTCAATGAAAGGATTAGGCGATGAGCAAGGCAATTCTCGCAACACTTATGATTATGGCATTATCAACCATTGTACTGAGCGGCTGTAAAAGCAAAAAGCCAGCCGAGCCTACCGCAGAGCCGGAAGCAAAGGAGCCCGCAGAACCCGAAACCAAGCCGATACCACAGCCCGAGACCAACACCGAGGCGGAGAAAGCCGCCAAAGAATCCGCAAAAGCCTGGCTCGCGTTGATAGACGCTGAAAAATATGACCAAAGCTGGCAAGAGGCGGCACTGTACGTTAGAAATCTCGTGCCCAAAGACCAGTAGAAAAGAACTTTGCAAGCGGCCAGAAAGCCTTTGGGTAAATTGGTCTCCAGAGAGCTCAAATCCACACGCTACACCACATCAGCTCCGGGAGCGCCGGACGGCCAATATGTGATAATTCAATACAACACAACCTTCGAAAAAAAGATGTCCGCCGTCGAGACAGTAACACCCATGCTGGACCAGGACGGCAAATGGAGAGTCTCTGGCTATTACATAAAGTAGACACCCAACCTGGTAGCCCGCCCGGGCAATGAACAGACAAGATCCAAACACGCCCGCACGCTATTCGCTCAGTCCAATCAACCGAAAAGCCAAATATCAGAAGGTGCTATTGACTAAACAGCCTCTGTAGGCTATCCTAAGCATACGAAGACTATTTTCTTGTACGAATACGTGCCTGCGGCTCCTATTTTACAGAGGTGTGGATAAGCCAATTTTTGTAGAGAGATTTTGGCCATGCTCAAGAGAACACATACTTGCGGCCAGCTTCGGCTAAGCGATGCCAGCAAAAAGGTTACTCTGGCCGGTTGGGTCCAGTCCTATCGCGACCACGGAAATTTGGTGTTCATTGACCTTCGCGACAGAGAAGGCCTGACCCAACTAGTATTTAATCCTGAAACTCAACCCCAGGTCCACAAAGTTGCAAGGTCGGTCCGCTGCGAATGGGTAATAGCTGCTAAAGGGACTGTCCAGCCCAGAAGTGAAGGTATGGAAAATCCCAAGCTGCCGACCGGACAAATTGAAGTCTCTGTACAGCAGTTGGAAATCCTCAACGCCTCCAAGACGCCGCCATTTGAACTTGATAGCGCTGAGAAGACAAACGAGGAACTTCGGCTGGCAAATCGATACGTTGATCTGCGTCGGCCTGAAATGCAACGCAAGCTCCATATACGCCACCGGGTCACTAAGATTGTCCGCGACTATTTCGACCTGTTCGGCTTCTGGGAGATCGAAACACCAATGCTGGCCAAAAGCACACCTGAAGGCGCAAGAGATTTCCTCGTGCCCAGCCGACTGCACAAGAATTGTTTCTACGCACTGCCACAATCACCGCAGCTCTTTAAGCAAATTCTGATGGTCAGCGGCGTCGACAAGTACTTCCAGATAGTGCGGTGTTTTCGCGATGAAGACCCACGGGCCGACCGGCAAGCCGAGTTTACACAAATCGATGTGGAGATGAGTTTCGTTGATAGTAACGATGTTATCGGTGTCCACGAAAACCTTATAGCAAGAATCTGGAAGCAAATACTCGATGTAGATGTGACAGCACCTATGCGGCGGATGACTTATAAAGACGCTATGTCAAACTACGGTACTGACAGGCCGGATTTACGTTTTGACATGAAGCTAAAAGATGTCTCCGATATCGCAAAACAAAGCACGTTCAGGGTATTTACCTCAGCCGTGGAAAAGGGCGGGATCGTCAAGGGGCTCTGTGCACCAGGCAAAGAATACTCAAGAAGCGATATTGAAAAGACGCTTACCGACTTTGTGGCTGACTACGGTGCCAAGGGGCTGGCCTGGACCAAAGTCAAACAAGAAAACAACAGACTCGCTCTTGCCGGTGGTTCTGCCAAGTTCTTCAGTCACGAGCTGCAACAGCAAATAATCGAACGCTTTGAGGCACAAGATGACGACCTGCTTTTATTCGTTGCCGACAAGGAACAAATTGCCAACAAGGCTCTGGCCCCTCTGCGGTGCAAGCTCGCCAAAGACTTGAGGCTCTACGATGAGAAGAACTTTGAGTTTGTATGGGTGGTT
>Ga0114930_10002441_pt1 | contig 16784 bp, 10 predicted proteins | sample AnhtaG_FD_87300 | JGI IMG/M metagenome (GOLD analysis project Ga0114930, IMG submission 87300) | Deep subsurface microbial communities from Anholt, Denmark to uncover new lineages of life (NeLLi) - Anholt_01485 metaG | ecosystem: Environmental > Aquatic > Marine > Oceanic > Sediment | place... | reverse complement strand
CCTAAATCTGTAGTTTGATAATGAACTGCTTCAAATTCTCTTTCGTGTTGTAAATCTGATACTAATATAAAAAATCGAGCAAAATCACCAGTCGCCATTCGAAGAATGCCAGAACTTATATCCGTATCTCCTGGTCTGTCAATACCACCTGAATCGGCATCTTGATTCTCTACTGTTCCATTTATCCATGCTTCAAGAGAGGCAGAGGTTATGTAATAATCTGACATATCAACATCCATCGTAAAATTTTTTTGCCATTGTGCTTTTACTGATTGATTTAATGCATTATCTACATAACGATGTCTTACATACCAACCATCACTCCTCATTTCGTCTATTTCAGGAACAGGAATACCGTCAGTATTTTCAATTCCGCTCCACTCACCACTCAAAGGATTGTTTTCAATCCATTGCTGAGTTCCGCTATGTCCTCTTATTTCAAAATTTGCTGCACCAATACCTATGTTTGCATTAACATCAGTAGTATCACCATTATAGGCATATTCCCAATTATCTGTATTATTAAAATCTGAGTTTTCGATCCATTGAGCAGTCTTGTATTCTCTTGTCCAGAAGGCAGGTGTATCTTGAGATAAGACTGGACTATTTATATTAAAAGAATTTGGAAATGAGCGGTCTGTTAAGTGAAAACTTGAAAAAATAAAAGGAAATAAAAACCCAGCTATAAATATGAATAAAATTAGTAAGGTTTTCTTAGATACATTTACTTTTTCGCTTTTCATTGGAGTTTTTTTAGGAGATTTACTGCTAGCGGGAGCAAGTTTTGAGGGTTTACTTCTTAAATAACTTGAAGATTTTCCCAATTCACTTTTAAATTGTGACTTGAAAGCGGATTCTCGATTCTTAATAGAAACAGCAGGAGAACTTGATTTGTTAAGTGACTTTCTATATTTTCGAACTTTTCTTACAATTCTAGGATACTTTAATACTCGTTGATAATATATAAAATATCCTGCTAAACCACCAGCAACTATTAACCCAATTATTAACAATATTTGGAAAATGTAATTTTCTTGGGTAATAGTATAAAAATCATATGAAATATTAAGAATAACATTGTCAATTGTAATATCATATGCATCGGCTAATCCAAATTCATCTGTGAGGTAAACTTGAATTGAGATATTAATATCCTCATCTATTGGAATCAATTTAGAAACATCTATACCTGCTTCTTTAATATTTCTAAAAAGGGTATCAGCTTCGCTTAACTTAAATGTTTCAGTATGCTCCTGATCATTAATCAACATTTTTATTTCTGAATTTGGGGATAAAATTGTTGGCCAAGACTGATTAATTTTATAATCAAAGTTAAGTATTGCCTCATTTATCTCAATAATCCCATCTTTACTTTCAATTTGATCTCCTTGATATTTCCATGATGCTGATGTTAATTGATCTATCTTTTTTACATACGAGATATTGAAATCGCAAGTTTTAATAAAAATATCTTCAAAAATATCCATATCAGAGTCAATATTATCCTCACAATTAATTTCGACGCCTACACTAATTGTAAAGGTTTGAAAATCAGTTTTTAAAACTTGGTTTAGATAAAAAATTAAATCATCCATATTTTCCGGTTCAAAGATTGTATCTGTAATATTATCATATGAATTTTGACCCACATCAGTTCCAAGATTTTCAGGTTTAAATTCTGCTACCCTATAACTTACATTTTTCTGTATATCTGATAGTATAACGTAAAATATTATATAATCACCCTCACCAAAATAAGTGGAATAAAAGTCTCCAGGTACTTCAATTCCACCCCAAGGATAAGGTGGAGTATATGGATCTTTACCATCTCCGGGATAAGCCCTTACTGTGGCATTAACTTTAACTTTAAGTGATGCTGATGTTATAATATAATCAGACATATCATAAAGGAAAGTTACATTTTTATCCCATTGTGCAGAAACTTTTTGAAAAGGATTCAAAGGTGTTCCTGAAGATTCATTCCAAATATGTGCGGTCCAACAACCCTCCCTAGTAATATTGTGAAGTGGTTGGGATGCAATCCTCCTCGGGTAAACTGGAATTTGGGGGTTTGTTGAATTAATCCATCCCTGAGATGTTAATGAGTTATTTATGGTACCTGAAACTATTTCATAGTTAGTGACTTGTTCTCCTTGAATAATGTAATGAGCTTCTTCATTTCGTATAGTTGTTCCAATATCTCTTAAATCTCCATGAAATTCCGAAGTCCAATTATCACTTGTAGAAAAATTTGAATTTTCAATCAATTGTATGTTATAAGTTCTTTTTGACCATTGTTCAGCTGAAGTATTAAGATTTTGTTCACTTTTATCAAACAGATCATTTTTTGATGAATTAGGAATAAAAGAAATCGAAAATAACACGATTAAGAAAAGGAAAATTAATAGTATTTTTGTTATCTTATTATTTTTGGATCCCATAGCTAAACAAATCACCCAACTAGGAGTTTAATAAGTGTAATTCTATATTCTTAATTAAATAAGTTACTTAAGATGTTATTATTTATAATTTCTAAGGTAATTACAATTAAATTGAGTAATATATTTAAATTTTATATTCAAGCTATGTAAAGATAGGATTACTAATAAGAATTAATTATTATTTTTTATCTAATTCATCAACCAATTTGTCAAGCTCTGATTTTTTTTCTATAGACTTGTCAATTAATTCATCAGAAGTCATTTTTGGTTCTAATTTTTCTGGTTGTTTCAATGGTTTTTCACTTATTCCAATTAGTTTCTCTTTTACTCCTATTCTGCTAGTTTTTACTAGTTTAGAAGTCTCAGATAATTCTTTATTATAAGACCTCTTAAATGCAATTTCTCGGGGTATTATTAATACTTGCGGCTTATTTTTCCTTTTCAATGATCGCTTGAATTTTCTTGCTTTTCTGACAGGTTTTGGGTATTTTAAAACTTGTTGATAGGCTATAAGATATCCTCCAATAATGGCAGTTAAAATACTAGCAAAAACCAATAATGCTGTAAAAAACCAGGGTTCAGAAAAAATACCACCAGAAATCTCAATATAAAATATGGTAAAGTAGACATCATCTATTGATATTGTAATATTTTGATCTAAAGTGAATTCATCTGCTAAAAAGATTTGAATTGAGAGAGAAATATTGACATCTTTTAAAATTAAGGATGTAACATCAAATCCATCTTCTTTTGCTGGTTGAAATGAAGTCGAAGCTGTGCTTAATTTAATAGTTTCCAAAAGAGAATTATTATTAATCAAAACTCTAAGCTCAGAATTAGGTGAAGAAGTGACAGGCCAAGTTTTATCAGCTTTATATTTGAAACTGAGATTTGCATGTGTAATTTGCATATTTTTCCCTGTGATTTCATCTCCTATTTGCTCCCAAGAAATTGTTGTAAATTGATCGATTTTCTTCTCATAATTGAAGGTTAAATTGAATGATCTAATAATTAAGGAATCCCAAGTATCTATATCAACCCCTGGTATATTATCTTCACAATATATATCAATTCCTAGTGTAATAGTAAAATTAAAGCCGTCATTTTCGAAAACTGAAGTTAATACATCTATTAGGACATTTTCAGGAATAATGCTCATTGGGCTATCTGAATAACTACCTAAAGGAGGGGAATCTCTCCCTAGATCACCTGTATAATTATAGGCAACTTGAATTGGTGGAAAGCTTTCATCTACATCGGAAAGTAATACATAAAATTCAGCATAATCTCCTGTTGAAAAACGACTAAGAACAGTTTCTGAGACATATCGTTCAATCCCACCTGAAGTAGGTGAAACAATTACAGTTGCATTGAATTCTACTTCCATAAAAGCTGATGTGATTATATAATCCCTCATATCAACAGGCATTGTAATGGTTCTTTTCCAATGCACACTGGGTCTATTTTTGGTTTGGTTAACATCTTCATCCCATGTGTGGGATACATGACAACCAGATGAATTAATTTCATAGCGATCTGGTAAAATGGGCAAATCAGGATTATTATAAGCTGTCCAATCTGTATCATTAAGAGGATCATCAATTTCTATTTGCCTTGCATCTCCTATAAGCTCAAAATTAGCTTGATTTTGATCTATGTATCCATTAACATCTCTTGTGTCTCCATCTATAATTGAATTCCATGGCGCTCCAACTCCATCAAAAGTTGGATTTTCAAAAGTTATATTGTGATGTACAACCCCCGCATTTTGGAGTTTTCCTAGTTTTGCATTTTCTTTTAAATTCTTAAAATTCGAAACCGATAGAAACACATTTAAACATAAAGGGATCAATAAAAATAATGAAGTTATGAATAATATTTTTATAATTTTTTTTCGATTCATTAATATGTCATACCTCCATTAATTTCTATAAATTTGGTTTTCCTCTCAAATAATTGGATGTATTATGCAATTCTCTGTTAAACTCTTTTTCAAATGATTTTTTCCGATCAAGAATTTCTACTGATGGTTTTCCTTTCCTTAGAGTTCTCTTATATTTCCTTACCTTTCTTACAGGTTTTGGATATTTTAAGATTTTTTGATAAGCAATCAAATAAGATGCAACAATTAAACCAACGATACTCGCAATTATTAATAAAACACGAGATATAAAAGGTTCTTCAGAAGTTTCAGAAGTGATTTCAATATAAGTGATTAGAAATTCTACTTCATCAATAGAGATCATAATATCATTATCTAATCCGAACTCATCAGCTAAATATATTTGAATTGAAAGAGTAATATTTACATCTTTTGATATAAATGAGGTTATATCGATATAGTCTTGAAATGCGTCGGCTAAGATCGGTTTTTCCCAACTTAATTTGATTGTTTCATTATACATTTTATTATTAATAAAAATCCGAATCTCTGAATTTGGAGATGAGGTGTAAGGCCAAGTTTGATTGATCATATATTTAAAATTCAACTCTGCATTTGTGATTTGGACATTGTCTCCAGAAATTTGTTTCCCTGCTTGCTCCAATGATATAGCTGTGAATTGATTAATTTTCTTCTTATATGCAAATGTTAAATTAAATGATCTCATTATTAAAGAATCCCATGTATCAATATCTACATTATAGTCATTGTCTTCACAGTAGATATCAATACCCAATGTAATAGTAAAATTAAAATTATCTCTTTCCAAAACAGAGGTCAGATAAGAAATTAGAACATTTTTTGGTATTATTTCGAGAAGAGTGTCTGAATAGTTGGTAACTTCCGGATCATCTCGTCCTAGGTCAGTTGTTTTATTTAATGCAATTTGAAATATATTATTATTTTCTACATCTGAAATTAAAACATAAAATGTAGCAAAATCACCAATACCAAATTGCGGAGGTTCTGGGTATGGTGACGGATCTGAATCTCCATCTGTATAATCTCCAGGACGCTCAATGCCACCTACTTGAGGTGCTAAAGGATTTGATCCTTGTGCAGTAACAGTTGCATTAAAGATTACTTCGAGTGAAGCAGAAGTGATTATATAATCTGACATATTAACAGGCATTGTTATATTCTGTTTCCAATGGATACTGGGAGTATTTAGAGTTTGATCATCACCTTCATCCCATTCATGATCGACCCATAAACCTGCTGAATTACTCCCGTTATTACTTGGAGATATAGGAAATTCTGGATTATTAAAAGCTTCCCAATCACCATTATTAAGAGGGTCATCAATATTTATTTCTCCTGAATCACCGAAAACTATATAATTCCCATAACCTTGGCCTATAAATCCATCGACGTCAGATATATCTCCTTGTTCAACAGAGATCCATGATGCTTGATAATCAAAATCCGTGTTATTAAGCCATTGCTTCACTACTGAAGTATGGATATTTTGAGAAAATTCTTCCTGTTTTATTGGAGAAATCACATTAGAATTTGGAATTAATATACTTAGAAATACAAGAGTAAAAGTGATTAAAACTATACTAAATTTTACCCTATTTGGGGTTCTTAATAGTTTAATTTGAATTTTTCACCAATAATTTGGAATTTCTCTATTTGAAATCTGATTCAAATTGAATAAACTTTAATTAAATTATAATAATAAATAATACTTAAGAAATAATTATATTTATTTTAACTTAAAAAACTTATTTATTGAAATTCGAGGTATTGAAATTTGATACAAGGAATTTTGACATTTCAGTTCAAAATTAATCAAAAAGAGACAGGAGAAATAGAACCTGAATTTGAACCAATTCAATTAGTATTTCGAGAAGAGGAGTTTGATGAGGATAATTTTTCGGAATTACTTGCTGAAAATGATATATTTGGGATATTCTACCAACATACTATTGGTCTTTTTGGAGTAAAATACAGTTATAGCAATTTTTATACTGGAAGATTAAAAGAAACCCCTTATCAAGTGATTTCTTACTTTAAACAAGTAGCTGATGGAACTCAATATTTAGCGATGTCGATATTTGAGTTGGATGATGAGATTGAAATTTTTGAAGATTTAATTTATGAGATGGGTAATCGCTTAGATACTATATTTGATAAATTAACAAGAGCGAAAAGCTCGAAACAGCTTTCTTTAATAGAGAATATTAATATTAGGCTGAAAAATGAAATAAAATTCACAATTTTTCAAGTCGATAGATTATCTAATTTGGATAAACTTCAAAAAGTAGCTTTAATCTACAATAGCGCTGAACGATTGAAAATCTTAGAAATTTTAAGAGAACATCCAATTTCAAAAAAAGAATTAAAGAAGATTTTAGAGAAAATGTCTGCCACTGTTAATGTAGATATACTTCTTCAACCTTTTCTGGAATTAAATATAATCCGACGAGACTGGATTAAAGGTGAAAAAGACAGAAAAACAGGTGAAATTAGGCATCAGGGAGAATATTTATTTTTAGTAAAAGATATTCTTATTGCTCGAATCCCTAATGAAAACTTATTAAATCATTTCAAAGAAACCAAAAATGAATTGTATCCATTTTATAGGCAAAGAGTAATAGATTATTTTTCAAACTATAATCCTTACACACAATCTGTAGAAGAAACAAAGAAATTAGCCTCTATCCTTTTAAGTCCAGATGCGTATGATTTCTTCATCTTGATGCGCCATAATCATTACCCAATGGATAAAATCCCTAAAATATTTTCAGAGTTCGCAGTTACTGAAATACTTTTAGAGGATTTGAAGAATTTGAACATTATTACTGAGATTACTGATGACAACGATCGAAATTGGATTTGTTTGCTAACTGAGATAAAGCCCCTAATAATTTTCCCAGAATACTTACTCCCTAAAATAAGAGCAGCTTATAAGAGTGAGGAAGGTGATGGTGATATTACTTATGAAATTGCTAAGAAAGCTCTTAGTCTAATGGAAATAACATATCCCGAAAAAGTGAAATTTTAGTTTTAAAAATAGCGAGATGATATAATAAAATGTATTTATTCAAAGATAAAGATATAATTGAAGTCCCAATTACATGTAAATTTTGCTTAAAAGAAATTAAGTTTCCCATATCATCAAAAGAATATCAAGATGTTAGAAAATTTCCTATAAAAAAAGAAAGCATTCATGGAGATCCTGAACATAAACTGACTGTTTTTATTAATATGAGTTTAGAGATCGAAAATTTTGAAATACAAGACTTAACGGAAAAAGAAGAAGAAGTAGCATATTCAGAAGAATTGATGAAACAAGTTCTGGGTGATATCGAATTATCAGATGAAGAGATTGAATTATATTTTCGATCTTCAGGACGAGAAATGGTATCTCTTGGCGAAATTTCAATTTTAATTGGCAAAACTAAAGAGGACTGCAAAAAGATTGTCGATAAATTTATCGAAAAAGGATTATTTAAAGAAATTATTGGTGCTACACCTCATTATGCGGCATTACCTCCTTATGCGGCATTAGTTGCTCAGTTAAAAAACTTCTACACTTATATATCTGATATTAAATCAAAAATACCTCTTCAATTAGAGAAATCCTTTGCTCAACTCGAATCACAAGCCAAAGGTATGGAAACACTAAAAGACTCTAGTGAGGCGATGATGGAACTGAAAGAAAAGATGCTCACACAAATCCAAGCACAAAAAAAAGAATTTGATGAAACGATATCTGCAATAGATCAAATCAAAAATATATCAAAAGATATTTCAGGTTTAGGAGACGTTACAAAGAGTATTTCAGATGATCAAATCGGAAGTCTAACTTCACAATTTGACACTCTCAATCAAAGAACTTCGCAAATAATAAAAACCCAGGTCGATGAATTGAGATCTCAGTTTGGAGATGTAAAGAAAATTGTTACCGATAATTTACAAAAATTACGATTAGGAGTAATCCAGCAAGCAGTAGGCGACATAATTGAAAAAGTAATAACTACAAGATTAAAAGATATAACTGATAATCTCAATGTACAATTAAGTGTAAGCCAAACTGTTTTTGCGGATGAACTAAAAAATTTAACTCAAGGTGTTGATTCTGAATTTATCTCTAAATTAAGGAGTTCTATTGATGATGCTGTTAAAAATATTGAAGGAATTAGCCTCAAAACAGAGGATGATAAAGAAAGAGCATTTTCGGAAATTATAACCGATTTTAATAAGGCTGCTAAGTTAGCTGAAGAAAAAATTGATGGGCTTTCAGGTGATATTTTTCAATCATTTGGCAACATTAGGGAAATATTTTCCAAGGGAATTGTTGATACTTTAAATAATACTTTAAATGATATTTTGAATAGATTGGAGCTTAGTGAAAAAACAACAAAACAATTCTGGGAACAATCAAAAAAAGCAAAGGGCGCAATTACAATGAAAGACATCTGGTTCATTCGTTCTCCAGAAGCTGCTAAAGCTCATATTAATGATGAAATCTCAAAAGCGAAAATGAGGGTTTTAATTGTTGCTCCTGATCTTTTAGATATTAATATTGATGCTATTAAAGCACGACCTTCAAGAATAAATTTCAGAATTTCGACTCATATCGATCCAAATATCCGAGCACATGACTCTGTATTGCAGGAATTAGATCAAATGGATAATGTTGATTATAGAAATAGAACTCTACAGAATCTTTGGGGGATTAATAGAGATTATGAAGAGGTTATCTTATGTGTTCTTTCAAAAACCGAATTTAGAGGTGAAGAAATTACGGAAATCGCGGGAATTGGAAGCATCATTGAGGAACATATTAAAATCTTCGTCCCGATACTCGAAGATGCGTGGGTTGGAGCCCGAAAAGAAATTATGCGCGATATTAAAACTTCCCTTTCCCGGGAGCCAGCTCAAATAACCCCACCGCCTAAAAGACCAGAAAAACCTCTTACGGTTCCACCAGAGCCGGAACCTGAAGCTAAGGAACTCGAAAAGGAAATTGCTGAGGTGAGAGCGCCATCTTTCCTAACAACTCTATTTGATAGTATAATGAATACAATTGAAAATAAAAAGGGTATTGAGATTTCCACGTCTTTAGAGAAATTTCAAAGTGAATTTGTTAAACGTAAAGGCTATAACAGTGTCTTAAAGAATATCCATACTAAATGCAATGATTTGAAAACTACTACTGAATTACTTAGTCAGCAAGAAAAAGAAGATCTAAAGTTAAAAATGAAACTATGGAGACAACAACTCGATCTTTAATTTTTTTTGTTAATTAATCCTTTTATCTTTTATTTTAGTTTAAAATAATTATTATTGAATTTTTAATTACTTCTTTTATGGTAAAAGATTTAATTACGCTTAAATCAGGAAAGGTAAATGAATATCTCCATCATATTGATGTGAAAGCATATGGAACAAGTCGAATGTTATCTGTCTTTCTTGCAGAATTTGATGATGGTTCAGTCCTATTCGACTGTGGTTCATCTTTAGATATAAAGAAAATTTTAAGATATATCAAGAAAAGCAGTATTCCTTTATCATCCTTCAAGTATTTAGTTACCAGTCATCACCATTTTGACCATATTGGTGGAATTTGGAAATTATATGAAGAATTAAAAAATCATAACCCTGAGGTAAAAATTCTTACAAATAGTATTACAAAAGAATTACTAAATGATTTTGAGCTCCATTTAAAACGCGGGGTGAGAACTTATGGAGATCTAACAGGTATTATGAAACCTATAGAGGAATCCGCTTTTCAGATTATAGAACCTAGTATTAAGTTTGATTCAAATACAGATAATCTTGAAGTTGTATCGACATTTCATATTAATGGATCTGAAGTCAAATTAATCATATTCAAGACACCTGGGCATACTCCAGATCATCAATGCCCTGCATTCGTCAAAGATGGGAAACTAGATTTTATTCATTTTGGTGAAGCAGTAGGAACAATATACCATTCTTCGAAACTTATAACATTACCCACATCTATGCCAATCTATTATAACCATGAGAAATACATGGAAACACTTGACAATATTAAAAAATTGAATCCTTTGAAAGCAGGATTTGGGCATTTTGGTCTTGTTAATGGAAAAAAAAATGTTCGAGAGTTGATATTAGATAATGAATCTTTTATGAAGAAATTTCGTAAAAATATAATAAAATTTTATCAAGAAAAGCCTGAAACTAAATACATATTGAAAAATATGAAACCATTATTAACCCCTAGGACAGATTTATCTTTAGATGATAGTCCTGTTTTTAATGGAATTTTTTTAGCAATTGTCTACGGGGAGATGATTACACTAGGTTATAGAGAAATTCCAGAAGATGAATTAAGGTACTATAAGAGATATTATTCTTTATGAACTAATTTTGATTTTATTCCTCAGAATTGTTTTTTCCTAAAAGTTCTAATTTATTATTAACATAAAATCTCATAATGGATAAAAATATTGAAAAATTTGATATTTGTATCGTTGGTGCAAGTTTAGCTGGAAATTATTTATGTTATTTATTATCAAACACGAATTTAAAAATTGCTGTTATTGAAGAACATAAAGAAATTGGTCTTCCACTTCAATGTGCTGGTATAGTCTCTCAAAAATTAGTTAAAATAATTAATTTACCTAAAGAAATTGTATTGAATCGTGTGAAAGTAGCGAAGATTGTTGCCCCTAAGGGAAAATTTATCAAATTATCAGGTGCTGAAGAACCATACATTATCGATAGAATCGCTTTTGATCGTTTATTTCATGAAATGGTAAAAAATAAGATAAATATTCATTATTTCCTTGGAGAAAAATTCAAAAACTTTGAATACATTAAAGAAAGCGGAGAAAAATTATTAGTAATTGAAACTTCAAAAAGAATCCTTAAAGTTAAAATGTTAATTGGGTGTGATGGTCCACTTTCCTCTATAGCTAAATCTTTTGGAATAACCAACAAAATTCTATATGCTATTCAAATTCGAATCTCTGGCAAGTTTGATGAAGATGAAGCAGTAATGTACTTTAATCCTAGATGGAAAGAATTATTTGGCTGGATAGTGCCAGAGGGAAATGGCATTGTCCGAGTTGGGATGGCTTGTTCACAAAATCTTACAAAAAATTTTCAGTTTTTTATTAAACAACTTGAATTAGATTTTGAGAAGAAGATCGAACAACAAGGAGGCCTTATCCCTTATGGAATGATGAATAAACTTGCATTTAATAATGTTTTACTACTAGGTGATTCTGCATGCCAAGTTAAAACCACCACAGGAGGAGGCATAATTATGCTTTTGACAGCAGCGAATTATGCTGCTAATTGTATTCAAAAATGTTTCATAAACGGCAATTTTTCAAGAGGAATAATTAAAAAATATTATGAAACACCATGTATATCTACAATTGGAAAAGAATTGAAAATCCATTATTTAATTCGAACATTTTTGGAAAAATTTAGCAATAATGATTATGAAACGATATTTCAAATAATAAAAACAAGTAAAATTAAAAATTTAATTACCATTTATGGTGACATGGATTTCCCAAAAGCTATAATTTTTAAGTTATTAAAGAATCCATTAGTTTTCCCATTTTTAATAAAATTTACATTAAAAAATCCTAATATTTTTATCAAATTATTAAAGATATTAATCAAATAAAACTCAATCATAAATATTAATGGTAGAATTTGAATGAACTGCAGAGAAAGAATTCTTACAGCTTTAAATATGGAAGAACCAGATAAAGTCCCTTCTTTTGAATTATCAATAGATAATTTAAAGATTTGCAAACACTTTAATGAAGATTATGTATTTCAAGGGATGGTAAAAAGTTTCAATGATACATATGATTTGTGTCAAGGAGATACAGACGCTTTAACCAAAACTATTATAATGGCAACCGAAACAAGATCCTACATAAAAAACACTCTAAACAGACATATAAATATATATAAAAAAATTGGAATTGATCTTGCAATTGTTCCGTTTACAGGTTATATTCTTTTCCCTATAAAATGTGAAAGGACACATTTTATTGACGAGTATGGAAGAGTATTCGATTTAAGAAAAAACCCAGCTGATGGTATGGATATAGCATACTATAGGGATGGCATATTTAAAAATTTTGAAGAATTTGAATCATTCCAAGATCTAGAGGTAGATACTCCCCGAAGAGAAAAATATTTTAAAGCAATGAAAAAAACGGAGAAAGATTCTCAAGGTAGAATCTCTATTATACCTGCAGTATGGGGAGTATTTGAGCCTTCATGGCAAGTTTTTGGTTTTTCAACTTTTAGTAAAATATTGATAAATTCACAAAAAATTAAGAAAGTATTTGATAAATTTGGTAAATTTCTTGTGAATTCGGTGAAAACTTTTATTGATTGGGGAGAAACTGGTGCAATATTGATAATGGATGATTATGGATATAAAACTGGACTATTAATGAACCCTAAAAACTATAAAGCTTATGTTCTTCCTTGGTTAGAAGAAGCTTGTAAAGTTGCGCATAAAGCAGGTTTAAAAGTGATCTTACATAGTTGTGGAGATATTCTTCAATTGCTTGAAGATATTGTTAAAGTCGGTGTTGATGCAATTCATCCCATAGAGCCTACAACAGCAAATTCTAAATACAATATTTATGAATTATACGAGAAATTTTCTGAAAGAATTTCCTTTATCGGAAATGTATCCCCACAAGATCTTGCAGATAAAGAACAGAATTTTATAAAATCCTATACAAAAAACCTTGTCAAAAAACTCGCTCCTGGAGGAGGGTTTATCTTAAGTTCCGGACATAGCATAAATCCCTCTGTTAAACTAGAAAACTTTCTAGCAATGCATAATACATTAAAGAAATATGGAACATATCCTATTTCCGTTAGTTAGTTCTTTAAATATAAGAATCACAAATTTGATGATTTTTGAATTCTTAAGGAGGAATCATAGAAAAGAACGCTATTTGGTTAAAAATAAAATACCAAATTAACATAAATGCTGTAATAATTACTGTTGAAACTAAACCAAAACCTTTAACTCCTCTAGGAATGCCTAAATCTTCACTTTTTCTTTGAATAAACGCACGAATCATTGCCACAATGTATATTAGAACAATTATGATAGCAACAATCCATAAAAACAACATTAACAACGATAGAGTATAAACAGGAAAGCTATTTAACCACACCCAAAATCTAACTATCAAATATGTTGGAATTGAGCTGTAGATGACTGCTGTGAGAAAAAATAAGATCCCCCATAATATACCTTTTAGAGAATTAGACGTCATCTATTTATTATATTAATAATAATTTAAAAGATTTGTTAGAGGGCTTATTAAGAATCTTAAACTCTGACTTAAAAATTATAGAATGTTTTTAATCATCCACCGAAGGGATTTCATGACTCTTTGATCTTCTTCTAAAATTTTAATAGGAAAATATCTAATTCTCCTACCCTTTTCCTTCAATTTTTCAATTTCAAAGATATTATGAATGTATTCTTTTTTATTGTCTTCATCAATATTAAATTTATTACCAATTATTAAAAAGGGAATTGGATCAATTTTTTTTTCCAAATATTTATCCTCAATAATTTTAAACATGTTTTTAGTATCCAGTATTGAGTTTTTGTCTGATAATTTAAATATGAGTATTATTCCCTGGGCATGAGTTATGCATTCATCAAAAGATTTAAATCCCTTACATCCAAATTCGCACTTTTCTTCATTATAATTTAAAATTTCAAGATTCTCTATGATTACCTCTAAAATCCTTACAGATAAATCATTAATCTTGATATTTAGGAACTGGATAAATTCTATGTTCTTCAGTAATGTCTTCTTACCTGCTTTTGGTGCCCCTACTATAAAAATCTTCTTTATTATTTTTTTATTTTTTATAGGAGTTTCTAACCGATACTTAGGGATTAATTTTTGAAAATATTTATTAAATAGTTCTAAAAAAGTATTTTTGAACTTTTCATCACCATAATTTAAAACATATCCTTCTGAAAAACTTTTCTTTATATGTAATAGTGATGTAAGATCATTCAATTCTTTTAATTCTTCCGCAAAATCTTCCAAAATAGGTCCTTTAGAACCTAAATACTTAAAAACGTCTGTTATCCCATCCTTAAAGAATGCTGTTTTAATCATATAAGAGATCATCAATAATTCTTTGCCACCACGTGCGAATTTGGAATCAATATAAAATAAATGATTTACCGTCTGATATTTTCGGGCAGCAAAGATAAAAGGACCTTCCTCCTCAACAAATTCAAGAATCCTATCTAAATCAGGAGCCCCTACTACATCCTCCATTGGTTCACTTGAGTAGAAAATGTTTGGCCCTATTACTTGGTCAAAGTAAGACACAGATAGAATTTGGTCTTGGGACATTTTGATTTTTTAAAATTCTTTATTATAATAAATTGCTGAATTTTTATTGAAGAAGTAAGATATCCTTTAATTTAAAATTTATAATTTGAATTGATCCCTAAATAAAGGAAAATCCTAATAAAATTAAAATAAAAAATAAGATAATTAGCTTCAATGGAAAAATCCAAGGATAAAACTTATTCCACTCTGATATGGAGAAATGGTACATATTAACAACGTAAAAAATAATGTGTTTACAAGTGCTCCAGGTATTATATTTCCAGTCTTCTCGTACACAATAGTCGAAATAAAACCAATCAATAAAAAGACTGGTACTGCGAGTGGAAGGAACGAACCAAAATAGAAAAAACTACCCATCATAAGTGCTATAATCAGAAGAATCGTAAACATATATAGAAATTGCGTTCCAAAGATTATAAGAGATACTTTTACTAGTGGTTTAACGCCTTTTTCAAATTTATTTTGAAGAATTCCATGAAATAATAAACCGAATATCATAAAGATAATGAAAATAATAACGAAATACAATGGTATCCATGGGATCTTTGTAATTGAAGGAATCATTCCAATATAATTTAGGCCCGCTGATAAATAAATTATGAGAGTTAAAAGTGTTGCCAATATTCCTCCCAGCAAGAACTGTCTGACAAGGTTGTTTCTTGAAGATTTAAATGGTTTCTTTATTAATTCACTTAGTTTAGTATTTTTCTTTTTCCCGATTCTCCATAGTAAAACTAAAATTCCAAAAGCTTGACCGAATAATAATGCTGAAATAAATCCCGCTGTCGCTAAAAATAAAATTAGAATAATTGGTACAAATATAAGTATCCCTGGTAATCCGAGTATTAACGAATACGCAATCGTTTTTCCGCTGAGACTTATAACAGTTTCATCTTCAGTTTCGAAAGTGAAAGATTCTTCTTCTTTTGTTTTTAGAATCAGCTGTGAAAGAGGATCGACAATTAATGCAAAAAACCCAAAACCCCCAAAGAGTTGTAGGAACAAAATTATAAGTCTGGTATGGGCATAAAAGTTTTCATCTATGGGTCTTACATCAGAAAAAGTATTCAACGCAAAATTTCTTGCTTCTCTGATAAAATCTGGATCCCAATCTCCTAGCACATGGTTACTATTGTCATCAAGATAAATCATTGAAGCATTTCCATCTTGAAAACTACCATATAACCTATTTACATCTAAATCTGCTATTGGTATACCAGTGTAATCAGATAAACCTTCCTTAAGATCTTCTGGTTTGATTATTTCATCATATCTACCCAGTATCATGAGAATATCTAATGGATCCGTTGAATTACCTTTTCTTACATCATTCGGCAATCGTGTTCCAGCACCAATAAAACATTTGAAGTCAGTTGATCCATTAACGATTTCAATTCCGGGTCCACCCCCCATAGAAAAGCCAAAATAACCAAGAGAACTTGTATCAATATCAGATCTACTATTTAGATATGACACTATAGCATTTATATCATTAGTTAATAAGTCTCTATTAAGTTCCCCTGTACTCAGTCCATGTCCCCGAAAATCGAAAGGAACAGCAACAAAACCAGCAGCAGCAAATTCGATTGCATAACCTTTCAACATTTCTTTATTTGACATTATTCCATGGCCTAAGATTATTGCTTTTTTATTTACTCCTGTTCTTTTTGGTTCAAATACATTAAATGAAATAGTTTCTCCATCTATAGTTTTCACAGTTTTATTATAGGTAGCTTTAACATTAATCGGGATAATAAACATTAATACAGTCCCTATTATGAAAAGTCCAAGAAATAAAGTTATTAATATTATTTTTTTCCGATCTACATCAATTCTGTTCATTTTTGTCAAATTTTAGACGTTTTAATGATATTTTAATTATTAAATAATTGAATTTTGTGATTTATCAATGTTATATTTTTTTGTTTAATAAGCAAATTTAAAAAGTAATAACAGTTATAAATTGAAATTTACAAAGTCGTCATTTTAATTCAAAATAAACGATAAATATTTCAATTCTCT
>Ga0114930_10002439_pt1 | contig 16794 bp, 15 predicted proteins | sample AnhtaG_FD_87300 | JGI IMG/M metagenome (GOLD analysis project Ga0114930, IMG submission 87300) | Deep subsurface microbial communities from Anholt, Denmark to uncover new lineages of life (NeLLi) - Anholt_01485 metaG | ecosystem: Environmental > Aquatic > Marine > Oceanic > Sediment | place... | reverse complement strand
GCTGGTGCTGCTGGCGCCGCCGATTGCCAGCGCGGCCGTGGCCCTCGGGCCGTTCGAGAATTTCGCCATCATCGTGATGGCGTTGATCCTGATCGCCTCGCTGTCGGAGGGCGCGTTCCTCAAAGGGTTGTCGGCGGGGCTGTTCGGCATGCTGGTCTCGTTCCCGGGCATCGACGAAAGCTCGGGCATCCTGCGCCTGACGTTCGGCTTCGCCGCGCTCGAGGGCGGCTTCAACAGCCTGCCCGTGATCCTCGGCATGTTCGCGGTGAGCCAGGTGGTGGCCGACGCGCTCAATATCGAGGAGCGCACCGAGGCGATCGAGTCGACGATGCGCGGCATGTTCATCTCGCTCGGCGACTACGCCCGGCACGGCTGGAACATGCTCCGCTCGTCGCTGATCGGCATCTGGATCGGCGTGCTGCCCGGCGTCGGCGCCACGATCGCCTCGATCGTCGCCTACACCACGGCCAAGAACTTGTCGCGCACCCCCGAGGAATTCGGCCAAGGCAGCGAGGAGGCGATCGTCGCGGCCGAGAGCGCCAACAACGCGACGACCGGCGGCACGCTGATCCCGCTTCTCACCCTCGGGATTCCCGGCGGCCTCACCGATTCAATCCTGCTCGGCGCCCTGGTGATCCACAACCTGCAGCCCGGGCCGCTGTTGTTCCGGAACAGTCCCGAGATCGTGAACGCGATCTTCGCGACGCACCTGGTCGCGCATTTCGCCATGTTCGCGATGATGACGTTCGGCATCGCCGCGTTCGCGCGCCTGATGAAGCTGCCGCGCGCCTTCGTGCTTCCGATGGTGATCGTGTTTTCCGTGCTCGGGGCGTTCGCGCTCAACAACCGCGCGTTCGACATTTGGGTGATGTTCGCCTTCGGTACGCTGGGCATCGTGCTGGAACTGGCGAAGGTGCCGCTGGCCCCGTTCGTGGTCGGGCTCGTGCTGGCGCCGGTGGCGGAAACCGAGCTGCGGGCGGGCCTGATGGCCTCGGCGGGCAGCTTCAGCCCGCTTCTCACGCGCCCGGTCGCGGCCGTCACGCTCGCGGTTTCGGCGGGGTTGTTCGTATGGCCGTTCCTCCGGGAATGGCGCAGGGCAAGACGACAAGCATCCGACAAACAACGGGCACCGGCCCGGAAAAACAGGGAGGGTACCAATGAGCACCATCACAAGGCGCACGGCACTTAGAATCGGCGCGGCGGCCGGTTTGATCGGCCTCGGCTTCGCGCCCGCGCGCGCAGCCGGCTATCCGGAGAAGCCGATCCGCACCGTCATCCCGATCGCGCCGGGCGGCCAGACCGACATCGTCGCCCGGCTGCTGCAGTCGACCATCGACAGGCACAAGCTGCTGGCGCAGCCCCTCGTGGTCGTCAACAACGCGGCGGCCGGCGGCACGACGGGCACGCGGCTGGTCAAGGATTCCGAGCCCGACGGCTACACCATCGGCATCTTCCACATGGGGCTTCTGACTGCGCCCGCCATGGGCGTGGTGGACTACGACCATGGGGTGTTCGAGATGATCGGCCAGATCGGGCGCACGGCGGTCGGCGTGGGCGCCATGGCGGCGAGCCGGTTCAAGTCGATCAAGGACGTAGTCGCCGAGGCCAGGGCCAAGCCCGAGACCATCACGGTCGCGATGAACATCGGCCTGCTGCCGCATTTCGTCCCGCTGATGTTCCAGCAGGACGCAGGCATCAGGTTCCGGTTCGTGCAGGCCGGGGGCGGCGCGGTGCGCCTGAAGTCCCTCTTGGGCAACCACACCGAGCTGTCGCTGTTCTCGGGGCCCGAGTTCCTGCTTTACAAGGAGCAAGGCGTCCGGCCGCTGGTCATGTTCACCGAGTCGCGCGTGCCCGAGCTGCCCGACGTGCCGACGGCGAAGGAGATCGGCGTCGGCACGGTGTTCGAGGAGCGGGTGATTGCGTTCGCGCCCAAAGGAACGCCCGCGGACCGCCTCGCCGTGGTGGCCAAGGCGCTCAAGGCGGCGATGGACGACGCCGAAATCGGCACGCGCTTCCAGGGACTCGGCATCGACCGCGTGTTCATCGACGGGCCGAAGCTGAAGGCGATCCTCGACGGATTGCGGGGGCCCATCAACAAGGTGGGCGAGGCGGTCAGAAGCGCGAAAGCGGAGGCCGAGAAGAAAAAGAACTAGATGTGGGCTTTCAATAGGTTGTCCATCCGGTCCGGACCGAGGAAGCTGAAGTTGTCGAGGCTTCGAGCTTTTCCCGGAGGACCGGATGAACGTGCACAAGAATGCCCGTCTGACACGGCATGGTCGAGAGCGGATCGTGCGGCTGCTTGAGAGCGGGCAGACGCCGAAGGCCGTCAGCGAAGCCGCAGGCGTCTGCCCGCGAACGGTTCGTAAATGGGTCGATAGGTATCGTCGCGAAGGCCTGGCCGGGTTGCACGACCGCAGCTCGCGGCCTCGCCCGCCAGCGCGTGCACCGTCTCGCCCAGGATGCGGCCGAGCAGCCTTATGTCGTAGCGCAGCGGAACGTCTTTTTCGGGAATGCCGGCGGCGACCATGCCTTTTCCACTAAGCCCTGCCCCGGCGGCGCGCAAGGGCGGGCCCGGGCGCCGGGCGTCTTGGCTATATTGGCCATATTAGGTCGAAACCCGGGCCGGGCGGGGCGCGACCCGAGCGCCGACCCCGCGCGCTGCGGCGCTCCGTTTGCGGCGCAGGCCCGCGCCGGGGGTGAAGCGCGGCGAAGGGGACCATGCGGCCGCCATTTTCGCCGAAGGGAAGCCTTAAGCGGATGGAGCCGGAGGTCGCCGGTGGGAATTGACGGGAAGTTGGGCTCGGCCGCCGCGGGATCCGACGGGAAGGATGGTCCCCGCAATCGTCCCCGAAATCGTCTCCGCAGGGGAACGCCTCGCGCGACGCGGCGGACAGAGCGAAACGACCGCCGGCCAGCTTCAATCACAGGCACCGGCGTCGTTCTCCAGTCAACCCGGTTTCGGCGCGCCTATCGCGATGCCCTTGCGGCACGCCACCGCGCGGCAACGATCGAAACCGCTCGCAGCGACTCCTCGGCGCCGTCTGCGACGCCTTTTTCGAAATCGCCTTCGATGCGGCCCATCTGGTTCGTGACATGCGCGACGCAGAGCACCTCCTTGCCTCGCGCTCTGGCGAACGCGTAGAGGGCCGCCGCCTCCATCTCGACCGCGAGGATTCCAGCCTGTGCCGCCGCGTCGATAGCCTCTTGCGTCTCCCGGAACGGCGCGTCCGTGGTCCAGCTTGCTCCGGTCAGCGCGGGGATCTTGCCGGTCGACAGCGCCGAGCGCGCCAGCCGGACGAGCGCAGCATCCGCATCGCAGTAATCGGAGGGCGGAAGGTAGTGGTAGCTGGTGCCCTCATCGCGGAGCGCGCGATCTATGACGACGAAGTACGGCGGCGGCTGGACCGGCAGAATCTGTCCGGCGGAGGTGACGCTGATGAGCAGCCGGCAGCCCGACGCAAACAGCTCTTCCGCGATCAGCACGGCAAAGGCGGCGCCGACCGCGCAGCCCACGACGCCGCACTCGCGTTCGGCGTCGCGAAAGACGTGAAGCTCGGTATGATAGCAGGCCCAGCCAGCGTGGCGCTCGGCGCGCCCCATCGCCCGCAGGTGGCGCACGACGTCGCCGTCCGGATCGAGAACGCAGATTTCAGGAACGGAGACAGGCGCCAGGCCTTTTTGGCGGCGGGCTTCGCGCAGCAGGTTCTCCGGCGTGAAGGCGGAGGGCGTGCCGTAATGCTTGCGGGAAAGGATCGGCGGCGCGGTCATGCCGGTCGCCCGAACCGGGCCGGCGGCCGCCGCCCTTCGTCGCACAACGGTTTGACGCTCGACATGGCGAGAAAAGCCGCCCCGAAGGTCGTGGATCGTCCGGCCCATGCATCGAGCGGGGCAAGAAGCTGCGCTGCGATGCCGCAGGGCGGATAGTATGCGGCCCCGCGCATCGCGATGACCACAAGACCTGCGGTTTCGGCCGCGCGGCGAAGTGCGGCCGGGCCGCGGAATACCGCGGCTCGCCAAACGGGGTGGCCGAGCCATCCGCGGATGCGCCGGTGCGCGGCCCAAAGGCTCCAGCGTCCGAGTTCGCCAATAACCAGTCGCCCGCCCGGCTTGAGCACGCGGTTCATTTCCGCGATGGCCGGCCCGGGATCGCGGACGAAGCAAAGGACGGTTACTGCAAACACGATATCGAAAGACCCATCGTTGAAGGGCAGGTTTTCCGCCTTTCCCTCGACGAGCGCGAACGCCTCGCCGCCGAACTTGGCGGCTCGCCGGCGCGCGGCAGCGATCATCGCCGGATCGGAATCGAGGCCTATGACGGCCGCGCCCTTGCGGGCACATGCCGCCGCCATCGCCGCGTCGCCGCAGCCTACGTCCAGCAGCGTCTTTCCCGTAAGCGGCTCGAGAAGCTCGAACATGAGGGTCTCTTCAAGCCTGTCGGTGATCCTGCCCAGGCGGCTGGATCGCCATTGCGCGTACGACGGCCCGAGCGCCTGCGCGCCCACCGCGGAGTCCGCCGCGGCGCGCTTCATCCTGCCGCGCCGGACAAGCCGCTGAGGCGTTCGACCACCTGGTCGACCTCGTCGCGAGTGGTGCCGCGCCCGAGACTAAATCGCACGGCGCCCATGCCCTCCTCTCGCGCCACGCCCATGGCTTCGAGGACCGGGGACAGCGTCACGCGGCCGGAATGGCAGGCCGACCCGGTCGTGGCCGCGACTCCGTCGAGCCGCGCCAGGATGTCCGCGCCGACGCGGCCCACGAACGAGAGGTTGAGTGTGTTCGGCAGGCGGTAAACCGGATGCCCGTTCATGACGACGCGGTTGCCGAAAAGCTGCCGCAGTGCGCGCCAGAAATGGTCCCTCAGGTTGCGAACGCCGTCCATCGCCGACAGGTCACGCGCCAGTTCGCAAGCCTTGCCGAGGCCGACCGCAAGCAGCGCGCTCTCGGTACCCGCACGCCGGCCGCCCTCATGCCCGGCACCGTGAATCAGCGGCTCGAGTGACACGCCGCGCCGCACGAACAAGGCCCCCACGCCCTTGGGCGCATAAAGCTTGTGGCCGGCGACCGAAAGCAAATCGACGCCAAGCCGGTTTACGTCGGTCGGGACCTTGCCGACGGATTGGGCCGCATCGGTGTGCAACAGGACGCCATGCTCTCGAGCGATCCGGGCGCATTCCTCGATCGGCTCGATAGTGCCGACCTCATTGTTGGCATGCATGATGCTGATGAGAATCGTGCGTGGAGCGATGGCCTTGCGAAGCGTGTCCGGGTCGATGCGTCCCGCGCGGTCGACGGGCAGAAACGTGACCCGTGCGCCGAGGCGTTCGAGAAACCGGCAGGGTTCAATGACGGACGGATGCTCGATGCTGGTGGTTATGATGTGGTCGCCCTTGTCGCGAAGGGCCTGGAACACGCCCTTTAGGGCAAGGTTGTTCGCTTCGCTGCCGCCGCTCGTGAACACGACTTCATCGTCACGGCAGCCGAGCGCCGCGCCGACTTGGCCGCGCGCCTGCGCGAGGGCGGCTTTCGCCCCAACGGAAGCCCAGTGCCCGCTCGACGGATTGCCAAAATGATCGTCAAGGAACGGACGCATTGCGGCGGCAACCGCCGGGTCGATCGGCGTGCTCGCGTTGTAGTCAAGATAGATCCGCTGTGCGGTCATGAGGCCGCGATTCCGCCACCCGCCGAGGCGGCGCGTGTGCCGCGCTTCCGGGCGATCATTCGGCCGTCCCGCGTGGCCTGTGCAAGATCATTCCTTGGCATTGTCCGCATTCTCCTTCAGTGCCGCGAGAAAGCCACGAATGCGCTTTGCATTGACTCCCCGGTCGATTCGGCCAATGCGCGAACGAGAGCGTACGTCGACGCGAGCGCCGCCTTCCGATGCCGCGATGCGGATGACGACTTCGTCTTTGAATCCGTAGAAGAAACTAGCGTCGACAGCCTCGATGCGGCCCTCGTCCGGTTGGTCGGCGACGATCTCCCAGCCCTTGGCTTTGGCCAGGGCGATGGCGAGCGCGTAGGCGCGGCCGGGCGCGACACCGAGGAGCAAAGGAACCACGTCGGGGTATGCGGCGCGCTGTAAGGCGGCCGTTTTCCCGCCGGGATATTCCGTCGGACTTTGCATGTCCCAAAAGACCGGCGGGTCATGCGTATCCGTGCTGACGTCATTGATCGCCGGATAGGTCCGCGCCGCGTGCTCCCACCGAACGGCCATCGCCGCGGGTGGCAGCGACACGGCAATACCCAGGAGACTCAACACGAAACCGCGCCGCCGGGCTCCGGGCCTGGACAGAACCGCGCCGATGACCGACGTCACAAGACCGAGCACCGCCGCATAGGCCGCCCATTCCGCGATATTCAGGACTGTCCCGACGGACCACCGGCCAAGACGGTAGCCGATGCCCGATGCCACAAGGGCGACGACACCGCCCGCGCCGAGCACCAGGCCCAAAAGCGCGAATTTCGACACTTGTCTTCCAGCCGCGCCACGAGAAGCGCCGCTCATGGACCGCTCCTTCAAGCTCTCTCACGGTTTGCAGACAGTATCCCTATTCCAGACATCGAGTCCGGTTTGTAGCGAGAACGCATTGTCGCATGCCGCGACCACGGAGCGAATCCGCCGGCGCGATGGGGTCTGGACGCGGATCGGCGCCGGGATGGCTTTCCCCCGTGCAGCCGATCGCGCAAGTCATCGGCCAATCGCACGGCACGGAAGTCCAGCGGCATCGGCGCCCCGTCGGCGGCGTGAGGCCGTGGTTTCGCTCCGCTGAAAAAAGAGGGCCGCAGGCGCCGAGGGGCCGGACGCGAGGGTTCCGGGCTGTCTTTCAGATGGCCAACCTCGCGATCGGCAAGGTTCCATTCACTATCGGGTTGCCGTTGCGGCATTGGAAGGCGGACATGCCGATCCACGGCAATGTCCCGTAGATCCGCCATCTTGGGGACTGGGTGGCGGAGGGAGAGCAACCCGGATCAAACTTTCTCTCTACGATTCGATAGGCCGGCCGATGGGTTTATCTCGTCGTATGGTTGCTGCAGCTTCCAAAGCGAAACCATGTGCAACAGAATAGACTGCGGTACGGCGCTGGCCGGAATGAGGACCAGCGGAAACGCTGTCGTCAACAGATTGGGATTGTCAAACGCCAATATCTGGAATCGCCCCGGCGAGGTTAGGAACCCCATCGTCAGAGCGATCACCAGATCGATGATGCCCAGCACATTCCACCCATAGGCGAGGCGCCGAGCCCGGACGGTGTCGCCCCGGAACGAGAACGCGACGACCAAGGCCAGAATCCCGACCAGGACGTCGCCGATGCCTGCGGGCAGGGCGAATTGTCCCGGCAGCAATCCTGACCACCACTGCCACAGAAACGTAAAGCCGAGCACCCGATAAACCTGGAAGCCAATCAACCACGAGTGGGGGATGGCCTCGACCGCTGCGCGCATCGCGCCGGAACGGGTGACGAGCAGCCAGCCGACGATAATCGGGACGATCACAGCGAAAGGGATCAAGGGAACGCGCACGTCCGGTCGGGCTTGGAAAGCCCCGACCGCGCCGAGATACCACACGATAGACGTCCATCCGAGGATCAGGAACGCTGCCACGAAAAAAGTGCGGCGTTGAACAGATGGCGGCAGAACGGTGCGGCGCAGCCCCGCATGCAATCCGTAAAGCAGGACCGCGATCACGGCGATTCGGGCGAGCGCCGTGAAAGACGTGAAATGTCCGAGAATTGCGATTTCCATGCGCCGATTTTTTTCCATGCGCCGATTTTGACGTATCCGCAACAATATCGACTATTATAATAATAGTAACTTGTCAAGCGGAACAAAACTTTCATACTGAGGGCGTGAGCAAACCACGATTGTCGGAATGTCCGGTGGCTCGCGCGCTCGACGCGATCGGCGATCGCTGGGTCATCTTAATTCTGCGCGACTTGTTCCGCACGGAATCGGTGCGCTTTCAGGGGTTGCTGGCATCGCTGCCGGGTATCGGCCCAAATACGCTGGCCGGACGGCTGAAGAAACTAGAAGAAAAAGGGTTCATCGAGCGGCGCTTCTATTCCGATCACCCGCCGCGCGCCGAGTACGTTCTCACCGACAAAGGGCGATCTCTTGGTCCGATCCTCCTCGCTCTCAAGCGATGGGGCGAGCAACACCCATCGTGACGCGGGATGGGTCGGAAGGGTGCAGCGGCGAGGAAGCATGGCATGGTCGAGACATACTGGCAGCGCTTGTCTTTGTTGCTGGGACGCATACCGCCCACGGCCAAGGGCCCGAGCGGCCCGATCGAGTGCAAGCGTTTTTTTGGCGGCGCGGCTGGCTATGTGGACGGCCGCATCTTTGTCACCCTGACGTCGGTCGGGCTCGCGCTGAAACTGCCGGAAGCACGCCGCGCCGCCCTTCTGGAATTGGGCGCGCGCCCGCTTCGGTACTTTCCCAAAGCCCCGATTAAGAAGGACTATGTCGTCCTTCCGAAAAACTTTATAAGTAACGACAGATCCCTCAGACCGCTATTCGCGGAGAGCATTCGCTTTTGCCTTAACTCGATGCGCGCCAAAGGTCCTGGCGCGCCCGCGTCATCGAAAGATCGAAAGGCACCGGCAAAGCGCCAGCGGGATTCTTCGCGGCGAGCGGCGAGGCCGATGGGAACCCGAATATCAGAATTGCTGAACTTAGGCCCGGTATCGGAGCGGCAATTGGCTGAGGTTGGTATCGCCGATGCCGACGCCCTGCGCGCCACGGGCGCGCTTGAAGCGTATGCGCGGCTGAAATGGCGTTACCCGCGCGAGATTAACGTCGTCGCCCTTTACGCGTTGGAGGGTGCGCTCACGGACACCCACTGGAACCGCTTGCCTGCTGCTCGCAAGGAGGAATTGCGCCGGTTAGCGGCCGAAGTCGCAGGCAAACCTAAAGGAAAGGGGCAGAATAGGCGCCGGGCGTAGGGCCAGGGAAATGTGGCGGAGAGGGTGTCCGCCAAACCAAGGTCCGCACTTGCCCGCCACCTTCCGTACCCCCAATGTGGAATCAAGCCTTTATGCGGTTTATAGGCTGCCATTGTCCGCCTGCGTTTGCTACAATCCACCTGCTATTTGGGGGTAGGTTTGGGGGTAGAAGATGCCGCGCACGATAGGCCGCCTGACCGCGTTGAAGGTATCCAGGCTCAATAAACCGGGCCGCCATGCCGATGGCGGGGGGCTGCATCTGCAAATCAGCCCGGGCGGTGCTAGATCGTGGATTTACCGCTACATGCTGCACGGCCGGGCGCGGGATATGGGCCTGGGGCCGGTAGAGGACGTGACGCTCGCGGAAGCCCGCGATCTGGCCTCCGCCGCCCGCAAGCTCTGCCGGGACGGGATCGACCCCATCGACGCTCGCAAGGCGAACATGGCCGAGAAGCGGCTGGAGGCGGCGAAGTCGGTCACCTTCGACGATTGCGCCGCCGCCTACGTCAAGGCGCATGGTCCGGGCTGGACCAACCCCAAGCATGCCGCACAATGGACTAGCACCCTGGAGCGGTATGTCAGCCCCGTTATCGGCAAGCTGCCGGTTCAAGCCGTGGATACTGCGCAGGTCCTGAAGGTGTTGGAGCCGATTTGGAAGCACAAGACCGAAACCGCCGGGCGGGTACGGGGCCGGCTCGAATCGGTCCTGGACTGGGCCGGAGCGCGGGGCTACCGGGGCGGCGAGAACCCCGCGCGTTGGAAGAACCACCTGAGCAAGCTGCTGCCCGCTCGATCCAAGGTCCGGGCGGTGCGGCACCACCCCTCCCTGCCCTATGCCGAGGTTCCTGCTTTCATGGCCGATCTACGGAAACAGGACGGCACCGCCGCGCGCGCCCTGGAGTTCTCCATCCTGACCGCCGCCCGCACCGGCGAGGTTATCGGGACGCGGCCGGGGGAGATCAATCAGGCCGACAAGACCTGGGTTGTTCCGGCGGAAAGGATGAAGGCGCGCAAGCCCCATCGTGTTCCGCTATCACCTCGCGCCATTGAGATAGTATCGGCGCTGATCCGGCAACACCCGGGCGAGTACGTTTTCCCTGGTGCCCGCCCGGGCAGGGCACTTTCCAACATGGCCATGCTTGCCCTGCTAAAGCGCATGAAGCGCGAGGACATAACCGCGCACGGGTTCCGGTCATCATTCCGCGACTGGTGCGCAGAAAGCACGAATCACCCGCGCGAGGTCGCGGAAGCGGCATTGGCGCATACCGTCGAGAGCAAGACGGAAGCGGCCTATAGACGCGGGGACGTGCTGGAAAAGCGCCGACGCCTGATGGCCGACTGGGCGCGGTACTGCACCTCACCCCCACCCAAGGCGCAGGACCGAGTCGTGCCGATGCGAAAGCGGCGCTAAAGTCATCGGCGGAGATAGGGAGCTCCTGAAAAGCGTGGTATCCGCCCGCGCTTCCCCGCCGACCACCAGCGGAGCGCCACCGGAGGCGTAGATGCCGAGGCTTCCGCAGCGAAAATGGCTGCCCGTTTTGGACGTGGTTAAGCTGATTCAATCACGCTCACAAGTGGACATCATAGGGGCGCGGACAGGTCTGCTCGATGGCCTCAAGGATGGTTCCTTGCGTGCCCGTTTCATCCACAAATGGGAAAGCGGAAAAACTAAAATCGAAGAGGCCGATGCTGCATTTTGGCATAGTGGCATCGTGCTGTACCCCACGAATCCGGATTCCGAGTTATGGGAATTTGGAATCGTGGGAGAGTCCTCCGTTGTAGGGAAAATTGAGGCGGCGGGCGCTCAGCCCTACGGCAAATTCGAATATTCAACAGTGGAAGTCCATCGTGAGTCTTTCGAGGCGTGGTTGGACGGCCGAGATAAAACCACGTTGCCCCGGGCTGTGCCCAATGACAATCCATTTACCGGAGGAACGGAAAGGCGCGGTCGCACACCAGGAAGCGGCCAGATCGATGATGGCCTCTTGCTCAATGAGATGGCGGCATTGCATCGCGATGAGCCGGAATTAAGCGTTCGTAAATTGGCTAAACGCATAGTTGACCGGCATGATAACCATCAAGGGAACAGCGCAAGCGCAACTGTGGATCGTCTTCGGCATAAATATCGCAGGCCGGTTAAGGCAGGATTGGGGCAATAGGCGAGTGGGATTCGAATCCCAGAGTCCCAATAAAATCCAATTTACATCCCAAGCATTTCGATCAGCATCGTGCATCTTTATCTCGCGTCGTTGCGCGTGGTCGCATATCGCGGCTGGCGGGCAAGCGCGGACAAGGGCTCATATATGCAAGAAACCGAACTGCAACGGCCGATCTCCGTGACCGTAAGAACGGCCCGCCAGATCACCGGCCTCGGACGAAGCACGATCTACAAGTTGATTGCCAGCGGCAAACTGGAGTCGATCACGATTGGTCGCCGCAGGTTGATCCACTATCGCTCGCTCAAAGAACTGATTGCGCCGCGAGCAGCGTGATGACCGAGAAGCAACAAACGGTAGGCGCGTGTCTGTGGTGTGATGCAACGTATATGTTGCGTCGAAGCGGCGGCAGTCCGCATCGCTTCTGCTCGGTCGCTTGCCGGATGTCATACCATCGTGGGCTTCGTGATTGGGCGGCGATGGAAATCGAAAAAAGGAAGCTACCGATCAAAATCCTGAAACAGGTAAGTCAGCAGCGTACACGCTGCAAGCAGGAGGCTTCACGCCTCACCCCAGTGACTGGGGCACCTAGAATATTGGAAAGCAACTGATGGCAAAGCTCGGCAATTTCTCTCGACTGCCTTCAGCAGCAGTATTTGATCGGCGCGTATCGAAGACAGCGTTGCGAGTTTTAGCCGCGATTGGCGTCTATAGCGATAAATCTGGAGTCTGCTACCCGGGTGTCAAAACGCTCGCTCGTCGGCTCGGCGTAACGCGCCCGGCGGTACAGCGGCAGCTTCGCAAATTGGAGCAATTGGGCTATCTGGTGACAAAACATCGAAGTAGAGGGATTGGCGGCTATGGGTCCAATCTCTACCAAATTGAATACCCCAGGCCACATGATATGCCGCTAAAAGGCAATGTTGACGAAACACCAAATGGAATTGGCAGACCCCAGAACAATGACGACAATGCCCCTACTGCAACTTCTTCGGTTGCATCGTGAGCAACATCAAGGGTGGCGGGAGATGCCACATCGGAAGTTGCATAAACAGCCCAACTAGACCAGCTCCCTCTTAGTCAGCATATGCATTCAGGAAGTGATACAAGGCAGAATCGAACGCGTCGAAACGGCGCAATGCTAGAATTCGACTATCGCCGCCTGCGATAGACCTTTTCATAGCGGCGCTTTTCAACCAAACCGAGGAAAGGAATCTAGATAATGCCTGAGAAGGAATCCGGCACGCCGATGGCGACTAATGGCTACCAGGTCACGCGATTTAACGCGCTCCAGCATGGCGTGTTGTCACGTTATTCGGTCCTGCCTTGGGAAGATAAGAATGAGTATGAGGCTCTGCTCGCGGCCCTGGTTGCTGAACACATGCCGCAAGGCGCAACGGAAGAACATCTCGTCGAGGAGATAGCGGGCATTATCTGGCGTAAGCAGCGCTTGCGCCTCGCGGAGGTCGCGGCCCAACGACAGGGGTTGAGAAGCGCCTTGGCGCGATTTAGCCGGACTGAAGGGGCGGGTCTGCCTTATATCTTTGAAATAAACGTATTCGAGCGTGTGATCAATGCCATGGAAGCAAAGGAGCAGAAGACTGTCAAAGATATCGTTGAAACCGAAAGGGATGAAACCAAAACAATTCAGATTCTCAATCGCCTTCGGACTGATAGAAATGATGCGTATGAAGCAGCCGTTGCGGCGCTGCCCGAAGAGGCCCGCGAGCTCTGGGAAACCATGGTAACGCCCGATCCGGCAATACCCACTGAGGGACATGTCTTGTTCACGGCGGACGCAATTGGGTTGCGCCAATTTCTAGAGGATGAAATCCTTCCATGGTTCGCAGCGCGGCGGAAAAATCTGGCGAGCCGTCTGCTTGCTAGGGAGCAAGCGCTGGGCGAGGCGATGAATCCCGACACCTTGGAACGCCTTGCCCGGTATGAGGCGCACCTCGACCGCAAACTTGAACGTATGCTGGCGATGTTGCTGAAGCTCAAGGAGTTGCGTCGGCCGGCTAATGCGGACTAATCCGTTTGGCAAAAACGGGCGCGTGCGGGTCCTGTATGGTTGAATTCCCATGCTGGGTGGCAAAGGCCGGTAGTTTACTGCCCGGCAGGGCAGGGCAATTTTCTGGTTACCACTCTGCCTGCCCGTTTCCAGAGTGCACAGGACCTTTGGCTTAAACCTATAAAAATCTCTATTTTCCTTTCTTATTCCGTGAAAAGTCCCTATTTTAGCCCCGGACGGAGCCTTAATGCCCGAATTATCCGCCTCCAGGACCCTGGACGAAATGCCGGAGGCATTTGTCTCCGACACCTCGATCACGCGCGAGGTATCACGGGCAGTCAAAGCGAGACGACTGCGCAAGCTCGCTTCCCGGCTCTACACCCGGAATCTGACGGACACGCCCGAGGCGGTGGTCCGGCGCAACCTCTGGAACATAGTCGCCGGATACTTCCCCGGCGCGCTGATCGCTGATCGCACCGCGCTGGAGAATGCACCCACCGAGGACGGTTCCGTCTGCCTGGTCACCGAACGCGGCAACGATGTAAAGCTGCCGGGCCTAGTGCTTCGGCCAAGGCGTGGAAAGGGGGCGCTGCCGTCAGACCGCCCCTTCATCGCCGGCCTGTTCCTCAGCTCTACGGCCCGAGCCTATCTGGAGAACGCGCGCACCTCCCGGGCACGTAGCGGTCTAGTGGCGCGCACTCTTACGCGCCGGCAGATCGAGGAGCGCCTCGATACCCTAATTCGCCGCAGCGGCGAGGAAGCCGTGAACCGACTGCGCGACGAAATGCGCGTCGTCGCGCCTGCTCTCGACATGAAAGAGGAAGCGGCAGAACTTGACGCGCTGATCGGCTCGCTGCTCGGCACGCGCGAAGCCGAATTGAGCGCGCCCACTGCGCTCGCGCGGCGAAAGGGACGTCCCTACGATCCTGACCGGCTGGCGCTGTTCCAGACGCTGCATGCGGCTCTTCGCGCCCACCCGCCGCTCACTCGTCTTGCACCTAAACGCGGAACGGAGGGCAACGCGACGCTCGCCTTTTTCGAGGCTTATTTCTCCAACTTTATCGAGGGCACCGAGTTTGCTGTCGAGGAGGCCGCCGACATCGTGTTTCGTGGCGTCATCCCCAACGAGCGACCCGAGGATGCCCATGACGTGCTTGGCACCTGGCGCATCGTTTCCGACTCCGAGGAAATGCGCCGAACACCGCAGGACGGCGCGGCGCTCGTCCGGCTGCTCAAGGCGCGTCACGCGGCAATCTTGGAGCTGCGCCCCGACAAGCGCCCCGGCGAGTTCAAGCTGGCTGAGAACCGCGCTGGCTCTACCGTCTTTGTCGCGCCCGAACTGGTCGTCGGAACGCTGGAAAAGGGCTTCGAGCTTTATCGCGGCCTGGAGACACCGTTCCAGCGCGCAGTCTTCATCATGTTTCTAGTAGCCGAGGTCCACCCCTTCGCGGATGGTAACGGGCGAACCGCACGCATCATGATGAATGCCGAGGTAATCGCTGCCCGCGAGGAGCGCATCGTGATCCCGACCGTCTATCGGGCCAATTACCTGTCCGCTCTCAAGGCGCTGTCGCAGAACGGCCGGGCGGAGCCGCTGATCCGAATGCTCGACTATGCGCAGAAATGGACCGCCGCCGTCGACTGGCGCACACTGGAAGAAACCCGACGCGAGCTCGACGCCTGCAACGCCTTTATCGATCCCAACGTGGCGGATCAGGAAGGAAAGCGGCTGCGGATGCCGGGGAGGGAAGAAGCATGACGAGGAAACGGCGGCAACTGGAACTCGACAAATGACCATGCCCAGGGGACGCCCGAAAAAAGACGCTGCGAGCGCAGGAGCCAGGCAACCGGTCAAAGCCTCGAAGAGCAACGGCAACGGCGCGAATTTGGGTTTCGAGGCCCAGATGTTCCTCGCGGCCGACAAGCTGCGCAAGAACCTTGAGCCGTCCGACTACAAGCATGTCGCACTTGGGCTGATCTTCCTCAAGCACATCTCCAACGCCTTCGAGGCGAAGCGCGCCACGTTATTGAAGGAAGACCCTGCCGCTGCTGAAGACCCAGACGAATACCTCGCCGAAAACGTATTCTGGGTGCCGAAGAAGGCGCGCTGGTCGCATCTGCAAGCCAACGCAAAACAAACGACCATCGGCAAGCTGATCGATGAGGCGATGGCTGAGATCGAGAAGGCCAATCCCGGCCTCAAGGGTGTGCTGCCCAAGGACTACAACCGCCCGGCGCTCGACAAGGTGATGCTGGGCGAGTTGATCGACCTTGTGTCCGGTATTGCAACGGGCGAGCCGGGCGACAAGGCCAAGGACATCCTCGGCCGCGTCTACGAATACTTCCTCGGCGGCTTTGCCGGCTCCGAGGGCAAGCGCGGCGGCGAGTTCTACACGCCCCGCTCTGTCGTGCGCGTGCTGGTCGAGATGTTGGAGCCCTACAAGGGCCGGGTTTACGACCCCTGCTGCGGCTCGGGCGGCATGTTCGTGCAGTCGGAGAAGTTCGTCGAAAGCCATGGCGGGCGCATTGGCGACATCGCTATCTATGGGCAGGAGTCGAACAATACGACGTGGCGGCTTTGCAAGATGAACCTGGCGGTGCGCGGCATCGACGCCGACATCCGCTGGAACAACGAGGGCAGCTTCCACAAGGACGAACTCAAGGACCTGCGCTTCGACTACATCCTCGCCAATCCGCCGTTCAACATTTCGGACTGGGGCGGCGACCGGCTGCGCGAGGATGCGCGCTGGACCTATGGCGCGCCGCCGGTCGGCAACGCCAATTACGGTTGGCTGCAACACATCCTCTGGCATCTCGCGCCCAACGGCACGGCAGGCGTGGTGTTGGCCAACGGGGCGATGTCATCGGCGCAGTCGGGCGAGGACACGATCCGTAAGGCGATGGTCGAAGCCGATGTGGTGGACTGCATGGTCGCCCTGCCGGGGCAGCTTTTCTATTCGACGCAGATTCCCGCCTGCCTCTGGTTTCTGGCTCGCAACAAGAACCCCGGTGGAAAGATGCGTGACCGGCGCGGCGAGATTCTATTCATCGATGCACGCAAGGTCGGGACGCTAGTGGATCGCACGCGTAAAGAGTTTTTGGACGACGACATCGCCAAGATCGCCGCGATCTATCACACTTGGCGCGAGGGCAAGGGCTATGAGGATGTACCAGGATTCTGTAGGTCAGCGAAACTAGAGGAGATCAGGAACCACGGCCATGTTCTGACGCCGGGGCGTTATGTTGGTGCGGCGGATGCCGAGGACGACGACGTGCCGTTCTCCGAACGGTTCGGGGCGTTGCAGGCGAAGCTGGAGAAACAGTTTGTGGAGGCGGATAGGCTGACAATGACAATCCGGGAAAAGTTAGTGGATGTTGCTGTCGATGTATGAGTACGTTGGCACAGCCGGCTGGCAAAGTTTGTCCGTCTACGACTTGGCGGTTTGGAAGAACGGTCTTGCCTTCAAGAACATTGACTTTTCAGATTTCGGGCGGCCAGTCATTAAGATTGCCGAGTTGAAGAATGGCGTGACCGAACAGACCGCTCGTACGATGGCGGAATACGACCCGTCCGTATTCGTCCGGGCTGGCGACATGCTGTTTTCTTGGTCGGGAAATCCGGATACCTCGATTGATGTTTTCCGATGGGAAGGCGAAGACGGCTGGTTAAATCAGCACATATTCAAGG
>Ga0114930_10002438_pt1 | contig 16795 bp, 12 predicted proteins | sample AnhtaG_FD_87300 | JGI IMG/M metagenome (GOLD analysis project Ga0114930, IMG submission 87300) | Deep subsurface microbial communities from Anholt, Denmark to uncover new lineages of life (NeLLi) - Anholt_01485 metaG | ecosystem: Environmental > Aquatic > Marine > Oceanic > Sediment | place... | reverse complement strand
CACTAAAGTGTGCGGCTACCGTTTATATTATTCAGCACCTTGTTTTGGTAGCCGCTATCCCGCTAAGCGGGATTGCGTTATGACCCTCGTGATAGCCATAAACCTTCTCAACCATGTAGTTTACTTTTAGTAGCGATGTTTTCTTCATTTTTACTAAAGTTTTGTTAATAAGAAAATATTTAGGATTCTAAGCTGTTTCGTATAACCTGATTAATTCATCCCCCGAGTACTCGGGGGATTCCATTTCAAAGTCCCGAGTACTCGGGATTAATTTGTCACCCTCACCCTATCCCTCTCCTCCCGCTAAGCGGGACCAGAGTCGGATCCTCCTACGGCGGAAAAGGGAGAGAGAACTAAAGTCTCCCCCTTTTTCAAAGGGGGACTAAGGGGGATTTGATATTTTGTCTTTGTAATTAAATCACAATTTCTCTCATGCCCCGAGTACTCGGGGGATGAATTATCCAGGATAAGTAATTCTTGATTAACGTTTGCTGAATTCCACATTCATTAATGAATAACATTCCCCTAACGGATTGTTAATTTTAACCAGCATCCAGCATCCAGCATCCATCATCCATCATCCATCATCCAGTTTCAATCCCGGGCAATTTTTTCTATATAACTTTTCATTTTGTAATAATGCGAACCTTTCCAATAGACTTTTTTACACGATTTGCATTGATAAAATTCATCATAGTACAGTTTTGTTTTCGGCTGTAATTTGTTCATGACAGATTCTTTTGTCGTTTTCTTTATTATTCCGTTACAGGCAATGCACCGGGAAAGGGGCTTGATGTTCGAATAAAGATCGAAACGAAGAATCACTTCGGTTATTTGTTCTGTCGGCTTTTGAGACCTGATCCAGTAACCGTGGGTTACGGCTTTGATTTTGAGTATTGAGACGTCCCTTGTTAAGATAATGCGTTTTTCAGCCTTTGCTATTTTAACAATTTCGGAATCGTCGTAATTATTCTCAAAGAGAGTATCAAAACCGAGCATTCGGAGGTATTTAGCAAGTTTGCCGAGTTGAACGTCCAGGATATACTTTGGCTCTCGAAGCGGTTTTTCTCTCAGGTGAGTTACATTTGAAATATCCATGCTTTCGAATACGGGATAAACAGAAACCGTATCCCCATCCTGAAGGCGATGAGAAAACGTAACGGATTTACTGTTTACGAGTATAAGGTCAATCTCCGTATGCGGAACGCCCATGGATTCTATGGCATCTTTTACGGTAGGATTGCCCATAAAGTCATATGAGAACCAGGATTTCTTCTTATCTATGGGGAGGAAATCGTTGAGTTCTTCATAGAAACGAAATTTGGCTCTTTTTGGCATTATTTTATCAATTTCACTTTTTTACCTTAACTTTTGTAAATTTTGTAATCATTTGAATCGATTTAATCTATCCCCTTAAAAAAGGTGATTCAGGGATTTACACCTCCCCCTTTAATAAAGGGGGATTGAGGGGGATTTACACCTCCCCCTTTGTTAAAGGGGGATTGAGGGGGATTTTTTGATTTTGTGGTATATTTTAAAATCCCCCCTAACCCCCCTTTACAAAAGGGGGGAATTATTAAAATGTTTCGCATCGCTGACATGGAACGTTTACGAGTTAGTAATAATAAACAAAAATGTTCGTACATGAAATTTTTACAAAAGCTCTGTTTTACATACTTGTAAATTACATAACTAAATATAAAGCACCACAAAAGTCAAGACATTTTTAATTGCTCGGCGGTCCCGAAGTTTCTGGATTCAACTCGCCAGCTTTGAAATATACAAAAAGGTAAAAGAAAAAGGTAAAAGAAGTCGAAGGTGAATAACACCTTCGACAGCGGAGATATTGGTAGAGCAGCCCTTGATTGTGTCAAAATTGTTCGGCTTGAAAATACTCACAGCATTTTTTTGTTGATTTAAAAGACATTATTATCTACATTGTTACAAGGTTATAAAAAACATAGACCGCAAATAAAATTTCATCCCCGATATCGGCTTTTCCATTAAAAATATATAAAAATAGCAGAAAAATATAATTGTGTCTTGTATTTCATTCGAATTCACCGCCACTATTGGAGGAGTTTTAATACATTTCTGAGATTTAAACACTAAGAAAAGTGATCCACTGTTTCTGTTATGCTTGAAGATATATTCATTGTGACCTAAAAGCTGTTCCTTCGAATACGGCTACTCCTGGTCGCCTATTATCAGCATATCATAATGAACAATTATCTTTAAGAGGCAGATTATGTAAAGGCAGTTGGTAAATTGTCTTGGTAATGTAAAGTTGTATGAAAAAAGAGGAAAAATTATTACACCACAGAGAACACAGAGTAGAGCGAATAAAATTTTTCTTATTACGGAGAGCATTAAATAGTTTGCATTTTATTAAATAACCAACTATAGTTGCTTGGCGAGGTGTTCTTCACCTCGCCGGCTTTGAAGTCGAAGGTGAATCCCGAGTACTCGGGAGACAGCGAAGTGAAAATTATGCAAAATGCAAACAATTTAATGACCCGAGTAGTAACTTATTAATATTTAATATTTTCTTTGTGTTCTTTGTGGTTAAGTTTTAACATTACTTACAAGATTGAATGGAGGTTAAAATGAGAGTAAAAGTACTAAAAAAGAGTATCCAGTGTTGCGTAATCAGCGCTGTACTGATTTTGGGTTTGAATGCGCAAACGATCACTGCTCAGGAAGTAGCCCCGGAAAAACAGCTTGTTCTCGACTGGCTGAGTCAGACCCAGGTGGTTGAAAAGTTCGGCAAGATTTCCGATGCTATCTGGTCGTATGCCGAACTCGGGATGCAGGAGTTTAAATCGTCGGAACTGTTGGCTGAAACGTTGGAAGATGCCGGATTCACGGTTGAACGCGGCTTGGCTGGGATGCCTACCTGTTTTGTGGCGTCTTACGGCTCCGGAAAGCCTGTGATAGTCATTCTTGGCGAGTTCGATGCTCTTCCCATGATTTCGCAGAAGGGCAGGGTGTCGACCCAGGACCCTGTCATAGAAGGAGCACCCGGACATGGCTGCGGTCACAACACCATGTGCACGGCAGCCGCTGCTGCCGCAATTGCTGTCAAGGAGTCGATGGACAAATATGGATTTACAGGAACCATAAAGGTCTTCGGTTCGCCTGCAGAGGAAACGGTTATAAGCCGTCCTTACATGATAAGAGCAGGGCTGTTTGATGACGTGGATGCGGTAATCGACAACCACAGCAGCAGCGGATTTTCGACTTCGTACGGCACGAGTGGGAATGCACTGTTCTCAACTATTTTCACGTTCAAAGGCAGGACAGCTCACGGTGCATCGCCGTGGGGAGGACTCAGCGCCCTCGATGCGGTTGAATTAATGAACGTTGCGACAAACATGCTTCGAGAACATCTATTTTACACGTACCGCATGCATTACGTAATCGTTGAAGGAGGAGAGGCGCCTAATGTTGTTCCCGATAAGGCAAGCGTCTGGTACTACGTCAGAAACTCCGATGACAGGGTTGAGGAAATGTACGAAAAAGTTGTAAACTGTGCTAAGGCAGGAGCCCTTGCCACGGGAACAGAACTGGCGGAAATCCGCTGTCTCACCGCAATTCACCAGCGTCACGCCAATAAGGCTGCTGCGGAGTTGTTCCAGAAGAACATTGAGCTTGTCGGCATGCCGGAATGGACTGAGGAGGAGCACGCTTTTGCTAAGTCGCTTCAGAAGGAGCTTGGCGGAAGAGAGACGGGAATGCCGGACAGGGTCGGCAGCCTTAGAGAGCCCAGCCGCACATTCGTCGGAGGGGGCTCCTCTGACGTGGGTGATGTTACCCTTGTAGCTCCCACAGCATCAATCAGGTTTCCCGGGCAAGTCCCGGGCGCTTCAAGCCATCACTGGTCTTCAGTCGCAACTAATTATGGCTCGACTGCATGGAAGGGCCTGAATGCCGGAGCAAAAGCAATGGCAGCTTCCGCCATTGACCTTCTCACCAAGCCAGAAGAACTCAAGAAATTGAGGGACGAATTCGAGGCGTATGCAAAAGAAAATCCTTATAAACCGTTTCTTCCCGAAGATGCTGTACCGCCCCTCGATCTCAACGAGGAATTAATGAAAAAATGGCGTACAATGATGGAAGAATTTTACATCATTCATTAGAATGATTTTTGGGCTTCAAAACTTTAGCAAAAATTACTTTTCCGCCAGAGGCGGATCTGCCTATGGCTGATAATGCGAAATTAAGCTTTATATTAGATCTTAACGGCGAGATTGCCATCCCGAAGCTTTGGGACTCCTCGCAATGACTATTTGAGATTGGGTGGCATTCCCAAACTCGTTTGGGGGGGTGACAATCGATAAAAAAATAATCTTTTGCTCCAGAAACGGATCAGCCTCTGGATGATTCGCCGAGGCGAAAAAATTTGCCAAAGTTTTGTCATCAAACAAAGCTGTACGAGTATTAATCCCGCTTGTCGGGATGGGATGAAATGAATGATTTTTCTGATGTCCGATATTTTGGATAAGAGTTTCATTCAGCTTGCGAGCATGATGTATTAGGAGAATCGACTATGAAAAAACTGTTATTACTGATAATACTGGCGCTGTCGGTTGCCTGTTCTAAGGAAAATAAATCGATTCATGTCATGTCCTTTAATATTCGGTACAATAATCCCGGTGACGGGGAAAACGCCTGGCCTAACCGGAAAGAGATTGCTGCGAGCATGATCCGGTTTCATGGGGCGGATATTGCAGGCTTACAGGAAGCGCTCAAAGGTCAAATCGATGACCTGACGGAACTTTTACCCGGATACGCCTGGTATGGAGTAGGACGCGATGACGGTGTAGAAGCAGGTGAGTTTATGGTAATTCTTTATCGTAGGAATCGATTCGAATTGCTTGATAGAGCCACGTTCTGGCTTTCTCAAACGCCCGATTCAGTAAGTATGGGATGGGATGCGGCATGTTACCGTACCGTAACATGGTGCAAATTTAAGGATATGGCTACCGGCAAAGTCTTTTTCCACTTCAATACCCATTTTGATCACCGGGGCAGACAGGCAAGAATAGAAAGCGCACGGCTGCTGGTCGAAAAAGTTAAGGAAATTGCGGGCGATCATCCTGTCGTTGCTACGGGTGATTTTAACGCCGCAGCCACATCCGAACATTACGGTATTTTAACCGGGGCTGAAAATATTAATGAAAATGAGTTTTTTAAAGATGCCCGGCTTATCTCCGAACAGGGACATCATGGTCCTACCGGCACGTCGACAGGTTTCACATCCATAAGACCCGGTCGGCAGATTGACTATATCTTTATAAAGAACAGAGTGCAGGTCTTGAAGCACGGATTCCTGTCCGACACCTTTGACGGACGTTTCCCATCAGACCACCTGCCGGTTCTAACAGAAATAATCATTGATGGCAAATCCCCGGCTGCCGCAGACAAACATCAGCCGCCGAAATAATCCTTTTCTTCTATGCTTGGTGGAAGTAGGCATCTTTGGGATTTTTCATTAACAATTCCTTTTGTTTCATCACCCTGCAGCACATTAATTGCTTGAAATTGGCATAAAAAACTTGTATGTTTCCATGGATGCAAATGATTACAAATAAAAATATGGTTCTTCCGGCATTTTATTTGAAATTATCTAAATAATTGACGATTTTTACGTAGAGCAATAAATAGTTTACATTTTATCATATCACCGTCTATAGTTGCTCGGCGATACCTAAGTTTCGGGATTCACCTCGCCGGCTTTGATATATACAAAAGGTATAAGAAGTCGAAGGTGAAGAACACCTTCGACAGCTAAGTAAAATCCCGCTTAGCGGGATAAGATGCAAACAGTTTAATGACGTAATAGTATCTCTTATTGTCATTTCGAGCAAAGTTGAGAAATCTTATTTTTAAATTTAAAATAAATTATACATTTATTTCAATGACTTATCTAAATGTCGTGTTGAAAACCTCATAACTATGAGATTTCTCGACTTTGCTCGAAATGACACACGGCATTTACCTGACAATTTTGTTCAAACAAAAGTGCGTATTAATCAAAAATATATTTTACCATTGAAGATCAAGTAATAAATTATAAATGCAGCAGAATAGAAATTCTTACACGGTTACGTGTACGTTATGTCAGCACACCTTTGAAACTGTTGAAGCAAACTGCCATCCGGGCTGTCCGGTCGGTTCACATTGCAATTTGATTAAATGTCCCAAATGTGATTATGAATTTGTCGAACATTCGAGAATCATATCATTTTTTGGAAAATATTTTCAGAAAAGGCAGGTTGAGTAATACTACTAATGCAATCTTTAATGATTTCTGTCTCCGGTGTACGCGGAGTAGTCGGTGAAAGTTTTACACCGGAAGTTATAAGCCGTTTTGCAGCGGCTTTTGGCACATTTTGTGGGGGTGGTACGGTTGCAGTGGGACGGGACACGCGTATCTCCGGACCGATGGTGGAGCATGCAGTTTACGCCGGATTAATGGCGGCTGGCTGTACGATTATTCGTTTAGGGATCAGCGCCACTCCAACTGTTCAGCTTGCAGTTGAGAAGCTTGAAGCGGACGGCGGAATCGCTGTCACTGCGAGTCATAATCCTCCGGAATGGAATGCATTGAAATTCATTGGTAACCGGGGGTTGTTTCTAAGCGAATCAGATGTAAACACACTCATGGAAGCCGTCCGAGATGGATCATTTCAATATGTTGATCATATGCATTTGGGCGAAGTATCCTTAGAGAAGAATTTTAACAATGAACACATTAAGGCAATTCTAAATGCGGAAGTGATTAAGCCCGACGTTATCCGCAAAAAAAGATTTAGAGTAGCTGTTGATTGTGTTAACGGGGCTGGCAGCCGTATTCTTCCTGAGCTGCTCGAAGAACTCGGCTGTGATGTGGTGAAAATTCATTGTGAGCCGGACGGCGTATTCCCCCATGGTCTCGAACCGATTCCGGAAAATATCGGTGAACTTTGCTCCACTGTTGTCGATTCCGGTGCGGATATTGGGTTCGCATGTGATCCCGATGCTGACCGTCTGGCGGTAGTGGATGAGAAAGGTATCCCAATTGGTGAAGAATATTCCCTTGTTCTCGCAGCAATGCTTGTTTTTGCACACCAGCCGGGTTCTACAGCAACAAATGTCTCAACTACGTCAGCGGTCGATTTTATCGCAGAAAGTTTTGGAAGGAAAGTCTGCCGGTCGAAAGTTGGTGAAATTCACGTTGTACAAAAAATGCTGGAGTATAATTGTGTAATTGGAGGTGAGGGGAATGGCGGTGTAATACTTCCGGCGGTTCATTATGGGCGGGATGCAATGGTCGGGGCAGCGTTAATTTTGCAACTTCTTGCCGAGAAAGAGAAAAAATTAAGCGAAATCGTTAATGAATTGCCGCACTATCACATATCAAAACTCAAGGCACCCTTCGATTCACAGAAAATTTTAGATACCCTAAAAAAATTGCAAAGGAATGCCGCGGGAGCTGAGATTGACACAACCGATGGGATTAAGATGCTATTTCCGAATCATTGGGTGCATATCCGTCCATCCAATACCGAGCCGATAATCCGGGTAATCGCCGAAGCCTCTTCAAAGCAGCAGGCGGATGAAATTGCAGCGAAGTATCTTGCAATGGTTACCGCTTGATAGTGAAGTGTGTAATATTTTCCTCAGGGAGGCTGTCAATTCAATAATTAATATTCCCGGTGTATGCGGCTGTGTATATGGCAGACTTTAGTGGGTTTAAATTTACTGTTAAATATTTCTTTCACCTTGACCGGGCAGTATGGGCTGGCAAGCTCCTTTGTATCTGAACAAATATACAACCATTCCACTCCATCAGGCATTTCAAAGTCTTCAATGGGTAAATCAAGCGTATCATGGTAGGCTTTCATGAATTTTGCCCATATCGGAAGTGCAACGATCGCACCAGACTGACCTGGACCCAAAGAAAGCGCGGGATTATCCAATCCGACCCATACGCCTGCAACAATCTGGGGAGTAAATCCTATAAACCATGCATCCGTATGGTCATCGGTTGTTCCGGTTTTTCCACCGGCTGGTCGGTTGAATCCGTAAAGAAGATGAGAATTTCTTCCCGTGCCGTTTCGTACAACGTCTTTAAGTAGATCCGTCATTATATAGGCGGTTTCTTTGCTTAATACTTCATGCTTGTCCGGATGCAGGTTTTCAAATATTATATTCCCAAAGTGGTCTTTAATTTCTTTTATGTATACCGGCTCAACTTTTATTCCCAAATTAGGAAAAGCGCTGAATGCAGAGATTATTTCCATAGGTATAACGCCGGAGGAACCAAGTGCGATAGCATCAACCGCCGCAATTGGTGTAGAAATCCCCATATAATTTGCAACCGTTACTACATCTTTTGGAGGAACTATCTGTTGTATTAAGCGTACAGAAATTAAATTTAAAGAATGTATCATCCCCTCTCGAAGCGTTGTCCAGCCTCTAAACGTACCGTCATAATTACTGGGCGTCCAAAAATCTCCATTTGCCATTAATATCGGTGGTATGGGCATATCAAGGAGTTCATGCGTAACATTATACCCATTATCAATGGCAACAGTATATATAAAAGGTTTAAAAGCCGAACCGGGCTGCCGCTTTGCCTGAACCGCCCGGTTATATTTATATGCACCATAATCTTTGCCGCCTGTCATGGCGAGAACATACCCATTGCTAAGATCGATTGCTACAAATGCAACTTGAACGACGTTTTCAATACTAAGAAGCGAATCCATGAAGGCGTTATCATTTGCGAGTTCTTCAATTTTGCTGCGGTCGATATTTTTCGATGCGCTGAGTGCTTCTAAAAGGTCAATTTTTTGCTCTAAAGTACGATATCTTCTGTCAGAATTTTTTTGTTGTATCTGTAACTGCTCTGCAACAACTTGCTCTGCTATAGCCTGGGCTAGGGTGTCTAATGTCGTATAAACTGTTAAACCATCGCGGTACAGGTCAAAATTATATTCGTCCTTCATTTTTATAAGTTCTAAACGAATTACTTCGGTAAAATACGGTGCAATCCCTGATGTTGACGGTATTTCTGTTACAAGCTCGTATTTTACTTTATCTATTGTGTTCTGACTGCTTGCATCAAGGTATTGAACCTCATTAATATAATGATGGTCATACATGTTTTTGAGCACTAAATTACGCCGTTTACGAGCATTTGAGGGATTTTTTACAGGGGAATAGGTGTCTGGAGCTTTTAGTTGTGCTACCAATAGAGCACATTCGTCCAGTGACAGGTCGTCAACATCTTTAAGAAAGTAATTTTGTGCCGCTACTTGAACTCCTTGTGCCCCGTGTCCAAAGTAACTATTATTCAAATACATTTCCAGGATTTCACCCTTTGAATACCGCTGTTCAATCTGAATAGCTGTCAAAATCTCCCGCATTTTCCTGGTTAGCTTCTTTTCTGGACCTAAATACAAACCACGTGCAAGCTGCATCGTAATTGTACTGAAGCCTTCTTTGTACCGTAATGCCATTATATTCACAATAGCAGCCTTAAAAAACCGTTTAGAGTCAACCCCCCAATGCCTGTAAAACCGGTGGTCTTCAGTCGCAATTACGGCATTTTTCATATCTTCCGGTATCCGGTCGAGCGGAACCAATTCGCGCTTTTCTTCTTCTTTGAACAACTCCTTAATGACCGTGTTATTGGCAGATTTAATGATGGTGATTACATCCGGTTCATATGTTTCCAATTTATCAGGTGATGGAAGCCCCTGGGCTAAGTACCGAAAAAATAATCCACTGCAAATTAGAACTGTCATCATAACAATAAATATGATGCCGTATTTTTGTATTGAATGTTTTTGCGTTTTAAGTGTTCTTCTTAATGAACTTACTGGCTTTTTCGTTTGCATTTTCAACCCAAATTATGAAAATTTTACGTAATATTTTTCTTAATTTGTAATATAGTCATATCCATGTGGTCAAGCTAATTAATGAAAATCAAAAATACAACGAATAAATTAAAAAATTGAAGAAATCTTTTTATTACATATAGTAATATTGTTTAAAATTCATTATATTATACATAATTAATCATAAATTGTTTCATATGGCTCAAATTTTTTCAATACATATTAGTCCGGTGCCTCCGGTTAATATTTCTAAATTCAGGTTACATAAGAACTTTAAAGCCCAACAAGTAGTTGAAAGTGCACATACGTGATGATTTAGGCAGGTGGGTCTCTGCCTAACAAATTTTCCGTATCCCTTACTCCGTCTGGCATAAAAATCGATGTTACTACATAATTTAGAAAAGGCATCTTATGCTCCATTTGCTGGTATAGACAGAAAAATGGAACTTTTGTTTCAGTATTTTAGTAGACTAATTCAGAACAACTTTTTTTGATTATATAGAACAGCCTTAAATGTGATAAAGGAGGTGTGATAAATGGGGTTATTTTGGTGGGATCCAACAATGATAATATTGATTCCTGCGATCCTTCTAAGTTTATATGCAAGTGCCAAAGTTAAGACTACATACAGTAAATACAAGAAAATTCGCTCACGCAGCGGTTGCTATTTTACAACTGGTGAGATTTCTGCTCTTCAGGAGCTTTTTTAGTGATTAACAGAACTTCTATGAAAAAGAAAAGCGCACACTAAAGTGTGCGGCTACCATTTGGAGGTAATAAGAAAAGATAATAGGTAGCCGCAGGCTTCAGCCTGCGTCTCTTGGAAACTTTTAGATAACTATACTATACGAATTTAAAATTTGCTAAACTTTTGGAATAAGTTAAATATGATGGGGAATTTGTGCAATGAGTAACGGAAACGAGTCCTATGACAGTGAACTGTTTAAGGCGCTGATACTTAATTTTCAGGTGTCGGCAATGATCGGCATGGGGAAGATAGTAAATCCCGTAACACAGAAAGCCGAACGCAACTTAAATGAAGCAAAAATTGCAATCGATATGCTTAATATGATGGCAAACAAGACCAAAGGCAACCTGACTGATGAAGAAAATCGAATGCTGCAGCAAACATTGACCGATTTGCGGTTGAATTACATAAACGAAAAGTCTCAGCCTGAACCCAAAGAAGAAAAAATTGAACCGGCTGAGATACAAACTGAAGCAAAACAGCCTGACAAAAAGAAAAGCAAAAGAAAAGGTGATAAGAAATCTAAAAATACAAAAAATCTGACTGATTCATAAATTTTTTCAGAAATAAAGTATTTTAGATAACTTTAACAGAAACTGTTATACTATCCTATTTACTTAACTTTTGTAAATTTTGTAATCATTTGAATCGATTTAATATAGCCCCTTAAAAAAGGGGATTCATGGATTTACACCTCCCCCTTTATTAAAGGGGGATTGAGGGGGATTTTTTGATTTTGTGGTATGTTTTAAAATCCCCCCTAACCCCCCCTTTACAAAGGGGGGGAATTATTACAATGTTTCGCATCGCTGACACGGAACGATTACGAGTTAGTAATAATAAACAAAAATGTTCGTACATGAAATTTTTACAAAAGCTCTGCTATTTATATAGTTTAAGCTCATTTACAATGGATTTACAGGATAAATTGGGTATAATATCTTGTTTATCCTGTAAATCCTGTCAAAAAATAAAATTGGTATGAATAACTCAGGAGAAAAAAAGTGACTAAAGGAGGTCGATAATTATGATAAACAGAAATGTATCCATGAAAAAAGCATGGTTATGCGTAAGTGTAGTATTCGCATTAATCTTAATCCAATCCGGGTTCGGTTATGCGTTTCAAAGCGTGAATAGCCAGAGTGATATTCAGCAGCTCAAATCATTCAGCAATGCTTTTGTGGAAGTAGCAAAAAAAGTTACGCCTGCTGTGGTTAGTATTGAATCAAATAGAAAAGTCCGAGTCAGAGTATTTGGGACACCACCCCAGCCCCAGCGAGAATTTGACCAGTTAGAAGATTTCTTTCGGCGCATGTTCCCAAATGAGGAGGAGGAAACAATAAAGGGAATAGGCTCGGGTGTCATTATTGACGGAGAAGGGTATATTCTGACCAATAATCATGTTATTAGAGATGCCGAAGAAATTATTGTCTATCTTCAGGATAAAAGAAAATATACAGCGGAGGTGATAGGAACAGACCCATTGACTGAAGTGGCGCTGCTAAAAATCGATGGCAGCAACCTTCCGTCAGCAAAGCTGGGGGATTCCGATAATATACAGGTTGGGGAATGGGTAATTGCCGTTGGAACGCCCCTTTCACAAAAACTCAATTATACTGTGACAGCAGGAATTATAAGCGCAGTTGGAAGAAGACTCGATATGATTAGTCAAGAATATCAATATGTAATTGAAGATTTTATTCAAACTGACGCTGCAATAAATCCGGGTAACAGCGGAGGACCCTTGGTTAATCTTGATGGGGAAATAATTGGTATTAATACTGCAATAATGTCTAATACAGGCTCATATCAGGGTTATGGATTTGCAATACCTATAAATCTTGTGAAAAATATTGCGGAAGACCTCAGAGAACATGGAAAAGTAGTCCGGGGAGTTTTAGGCGTTAGTTTTAGGGAGATCGAAGACCAGGAGGATATGAAGAAATATAAATTAAGCAGTCCTTATGGCGCGAGAATTACCGGCTTCCCTGATGATTCCCCCGGGAAAAGAGATGGTCTTAAAGTAGATGATGTCATCATTGCCATAGACGATAAACCGTTTAAGCGCGGCGGTCAGTTGCAGACATGGCTTGCAGGGAAAGATCCCGGTGATAAAGTAAAGGTAACCGTAATGAGAAATGGTAAACGGAAAGATATCTGGGTTACACTTGGTGAAATGCCTGAAGAAGAACAGCCGGTCATAACAAATACCGTTAGTGTTCCTGAAATTGGAATCGAAGTTCAAGAGGCTGAAGGAACAGGTCAAATCCGCAGGGATGAGCCTCGAGGTGTTGTCGTCATAAACGTTAGAAAAAACAGTGAAGCGGACAAAAAACTAATTAAAATAGGAGATATAATATACAAAATTGAAAAAACGGAAATTAATTCTCTTAAAGATTTTCGAAATGCAATAGAAAATTATAAGGATCAAGAACTTGTAACTTTTTATATTCGAAATGAGGAAGGTTGGAATTTAATCAATATTCGATTGAAGCGATAATCACATTTAGAATACGGTTTATGCAATGGGTCAAAAGGTAGTAGTTGATAAACTTTTCGAAAAATATAACCCCGGGGAGTATATCTGCAAAGAGGGTGATCACGGCACCGATATGTACATCATAAAATCCGGCAAGGTCGAGGTGCTGAAAGAAATGGGTGATAGTGAAATGAAACTTGCCACGCTTGGTCCCAAGGATTTTTTTGGTGAAATGGCGCTTTTTGGAGCGCATAAACGAACGGCGGCTGTTCGTGCTATCGAGCCGGCTGAAGTCATAGTTGTTACTGAAAAAATGCTGGAGACCCAGTTTATGAAAGTCCCGGATTGGCTGGTCTCCATGATTAAAACAATCGCAAACCGTATCGTAACAACCACCAAAGGAGTAAAGAATCATTATAAGGTCAGCATTGATTATACGCTCCTGAAAGTAATTTATTATATTGGCGATGTATTAGGAACCCCAACGGTCAAGGGCGCTGTTGTTCCGATAGACGTAGCGTGCGACGAGATAATGTATACTACGGGAATCAGCTATGGCGAAATCAACATATGGCTCAAGCGGTTTAATCTGGTGAATTTAGTAAATATTAAAGGCAATACCGGAATGCTTGAAATACTCGATAACAAGCGTCTGCTGCTTTATGCTGAATTTCTCTATTCCAAATCCCGTGAAGGACAGAAAGCAAGGTTAAATATTGATGCGGAAACGATAAAATCATTCGAGCGGATTTATAAATTACTACTGCGATAATTTTACCTGCCAAACTTTTTAAAGATATTCCATTCTGAACTTGCATATAACTGTAGAGACGTACGGCGGTGCGTCTCTGATTTTATAATTGCACGGCGGGACGTATCAATTATTTTGCGCACATTTTTTCTATGAGACGCATGCCATGCGTCTCTACAAAGTGAAATTCACGACATTTTTTCTAAAGTTCTGATTTTTTACTTGAATACGTTCAAAAAATTTCATAAATTATAACGCAAATAAAATAAATATACAATATCTTCGGGGTTAGGTGTAAGTCCTGACCGGCGGTGACAGCCCGCGAGTCCCGAAGCCTCGGGACAGAATCGGTGGAATTCCGGTGCCGACGGTAACAGTCCGGAGGGGAGAAGATATTATCAAAAGATTGTGTGTATCCGTTTATGCCCCGGAGTATTTGTACTTCGGGTTTTTTTGTTATAAAAGATGACAGATAAACAATACATGCAGCGTGTTTTGCGTCTTGCAAAAAAGGGCAAGGGACGTGTCAGCCCTAATCCGCTTGTCGGCGCCGTGATCGTTAAAGACGGTTCGATTGTCGGAGAAGGATACCATAAGGAATTTGGCGGTGACCATGCTGAAATCGCCGCTCTGAAAGCTGCAGGAAGTAAAGCAAAAGGCGCAGCATTATACTGTAATCTTGAACCATGTTCATATTGGGGCAAAACACCGCCGTGTACCGACGCGGTCATTAGCGCAAGGATGCGAAATGTCATTGTTGGTATGCAGGACCCAAATCCACTGGTAAACGGCAGGGGTATCCGCAAATTCCGTAAAAATGGAATAGACGTAAAAGTCAGCGTACTTGAAAATGAATGTAAAGCATTAAATGCTTTTTACAGCAAATATATTACTACAAAGCTGCCTTTTGTCACGGTGAAAATGGCGCAAAGCCTGGATGGGAAAATAGCGAAAAAGGCAAATACTCGCACGCAATTAACAGCAGAAAAAGCGCAGCGGTTCGTTCATTCATTACGAGCGGAATATGATGCCGTATTAATCGGTAAAAAGACGGCAGTAATTGATAATCCTTTATTAACGCCGAGACTCATTTCAGGCAGAGTGCCGGCACGGATTATTCTTGACACACACCTGGAGTGTAAGCCCTCGCTTAAAATATTTGATACCGCCGAACTCGGCAGCATTTATATTGCTACCGCTTCTCAGGATGATGAACGGAAAAAGCATTTCAGAAAGAAAGGTATCGGTATTATTCAGGTTAATACAGATGAAACCGGTTCGTTACATTTGCCGGAACTTTTAACGGAACTGGGAGAACGCCAAATTATCTCACTGCTTGTTGAAGGTGGCGCAGAAGTATTTACATGTTTTTTGCGTGAACGGTTAGTTGACCAGATAATATTGTTAATTGCGCCTTATCTGTTTGGAGAAGGCGTAAACGTAATGGATAAATTCGGTGCAAACGGCTTGATAGTTGAACTCAAAGATATATCCCGGAAACAATTGGGACAGGACTATATGATAGTGGGAACTCCCGTTTACAGATAGGCAGGCATTATGTTTACCGGAATTATTGAAACAATAGGGAAGGTTACATCTGTCCAGACCAGGAGAGAGCGGCTTTATCTGAAGATTGAAGCGGAGGATTTCGTTCACGATCTCCGGGAAGGCGGCAGCGTGGCTGTTGACGGCGCTTGTTTGACTGTGACGCAGATTGTGGATAATACATTTGCAGCGGATGCAATTAAAGAAACGCTGTCCAGAACAACAATTCCGGGCTATACCGTGGGACGGCTGGTCAATCTCGAAAAACCGCTGCGCTTTTCGGACAGGTTGGATGGTCACCTGGTTCAGGGTCATGTAGACGGTACAGCGGTGTTTGTGAAAAGGTCTGAATCGGGGGGAAACGTTTGGCTTTCGTTTCGCTTGCCAAGAGATTTAATCTCAGGAGTAGTAAAAAAAGGTTCGATCGCTATCGACGGAATCAGCCTCACGGTGGCAGACGTTCGAGGTGATACTGTTACGGTAGCGCTCATTCCATTTACCTTAGAGCATACCACGCTGGGTATGCGCAGAGTGAGTGATCTGGTCAATATTGAAACAGATATCATAGGAAAATACGTTGCCCGGTATTTCAATGCGTCTAAAACTGATAGAAGCATAGCACCGTATATGTAAAAATATAAATGTGATTTTAATGAATATATTAATATCATGATTTATTCATAAATTCTATTTCTGATAAGTTAATACTAAACAAATATCAATTGATATCAATGTCATTCCCCCGAGTACTCGGGGGAATCCATAGGTAATATAGAAACTGGATTCCCACTTTCGTGAGAATGACGATAAGAGGTGGGAATGACGATAAGAGGCGGGAATGACAATATATGTAAAACATGAAATCCTGGTTATTTCAGTAAATGCAGCATTTTTAATCCCGCTAAGCAGGATTGCAATGACATACTCGTCCTGACTGTTTTTGCGAGGAGCATAGCGACGAAGCAATCTCATTATAATTATGCAACACTATCTTAACTAATATTCTAATATGAAACTTAGAATACATTTCTACCGCTAATTGGACGATTTTTCTAATTGTTATCTGAGAGAAAGGACGAATTGTTATGGAAAGATTTGAGAAAATGCCCCGCGAATCATTACACTCTATTGAAGAAGCTGTTGAAGACTACAGAAAAGGTAGAATCATCATTGTTGTTGATGATGAGGAAAGGGAAAATGAAGGTGATTTTGTATGTGCAGCAGAAAAAGTTACGCCTGAAATTATCAATTTTATGTCCAAGTATGGTCGTGGAATAATCTGTTTAGCGTTAACCAATGAACGCGCTGATGAACTCGAACTTAATTTTATGGTAGACCGTAATACTGCTTTACACAACACGCCATTTACCGTTTCCATAGAT